>Ga0126336_10000827_pt1 | contig 14352 bp, 9 predicted proteins | sample SidCmetagenome_FD_92530 | JGI IMG/M metagenome (GOLD analysis project Ga0126336, IMG submission 92530) | Coral microbial communities from El Islote,Puerto Morelos, Mexico - Siderastrea C C metagenome | ecosystem: Host-associated > Invertebrates > Cnidaria > Coral | place: El Islote,Puerto...
TGTTGTAAAACTGTAAAGAATAATTTCTTAAAAACAAGTGTGCTGTAAATGCACAACAAATGTTCCTGAAAATTGAGAAAAATTCCCTGTAATGTCAAACCGACTGAAACCAACAGCCGCCAATGGTTTTGTATTTCGTGTGTGAACTTTTGGCTTTTGTTAGTAACAATCCAATCAACATTCGTTACTTCAAATGAGTCTACCATTGGAACATTTCAATCTTCAATTTAATAATAGAATTTTGATTCCAATAGTGCAATCCATTCCCAATTAATGAAAATCATTCCTAAATAATGAGCAGAATGCACTGAGTATTTTGACTGTAATTAACCTTTTAGCCCCAATAGTGACAAGCACCTAATTTGTCCTTACAATATTACCACTTAATCAAACATACAGGTCAAGAGAATAAAGAAAGTGATCGTCAAAGATCAAATGTCTTGATTTTTTAAGAAAATTCTCCCAACTAGTACCAGAAGGAATATGCTGACTACAGTGAGGAGAATATAAATGCTGATACTGGGGCTTAAAGGATTAAGGTAAATTTTACAATGTTTTAAAACACTTTAACTGTATCACATATTTTTTGTGGAAATAGAGTATTCTCCTGCTCAAATTCAGAAAAAAAGAATTAAGCTTATTACATGCAATTTCTCACCTCGCTATTCTGTTATCATCAGCAGTAGAGGAAAAATTGCTATTATGCAGTAATGCATGGAAGTCTTTTTTCTTGGCTTTAGGGAGCTGCGGTGTTCTGACACTAGAAAAAAGATAAGATAAAATTATTTACATTTATTGTCAAGAAAATGTCAATCCCAATGCTTAGCATTGTGCAACCGATTGAAATACGCACACAGAACCAGTATCAGAACAGAACAATAACCTGAAATATGACACGGAGAATGGTGTAAATGCCTCAACAAGGGTCATCAGTGAGCCCTGATACATGATGCGATGTTGCCATACCTGTCCATTCTTGATACTTCTCAAAATTATTCTGCTTTGTACCTGTTGCAGTAATTCACACAACAATTTCCGGTGTGGACTTGTGTTGAATTTGCAAGTAATGTTGCACTGTTTCTTGCTACTACTTGTTTCAGTTAAAATGTCTTAAAAAGTGACACATTTAGACTATCCAGTTATTCTTCTTCTGGAACTTAGGACATTGACTGTACCCTCTAAAGAACCCACAGAATGTGTGTACGTGTATATACTCCTATCTGTTTTGAGCATTCTTAATATTCAGCAGGTGAACTTCAAGACTTCAACATGTTTAATTTAAACCAAATTAACTTAAGTAAGTAAGTAAGAAAGAGAGGTTATCTTAGGAGGGTAACATGTAACAATAACTACGATTTTTCATAAACTTGTAGCCCTCTAAAATGCAAAATACCAAATTATTTACAATAAAACATTCCTAGCAATCAATAACGAGAAAAGTCAAATTTGTTTAATAACAGTTCTGAAATCAAAATAATTAAAAGTTTAAAATAGTCATTTAAAATGAAGAACATGCAGTTTAATTTAATCTAGAACATCATGATGATCTTTAATGGGCTATCTATCAGTATGATACTAGTACAGTACAGTCACGTATCAGTCTAATATCATCACCAACCTTGCAAGTGGTCGTGCAACAGCTTCTCTAGCAGGATTTTTACCAACCAAAGAAATTAGCCTCTCAGTTTCCATCTTACTCTGCAAAAGATAATTAACAATAGCTCTTTTCACAGTTAACTTTTCTCATTTGCATTACAATGTATTTGAACGTGAATGTGAGGCAATTTCGGGCAGAAACTGTAAAATTGCCCGAAATTGCCTCTCATCCACGTTCAAATACATTGTAATGCAAATGAGCAAAGGTGACTGTGAAAAGGGCTATTAACACATTATCAATGCAAATTAATGGAAAACCGTCCAACATAACTGTGTACAAGAATGTGTTCACAAGCCGTCTATCAAATAATCATAACAAATTCACCCTCTCCTCCCCGATTCTTACCTGCTGTTTCACTTTCTTTAAATAATTTACAACTGTGTAACTCAGATAGGAGTCCAGATGGTCTGGAACAAAAGCAGGCGGAATACCCATCCGACGAAAGGCATTACGAAGAGGCTGATCAGAAAAAATAGGACAAATATAGAATTAGTTAACTGAGTTTTATCTCATCCTGCAGCTTAAAAAGGGCACAGGTTGTAATTTCTCTAATACCTTTAATTTTTGCAGCATTTAGAATTTGCAATTTTAAGAAAACAGAAAATTTGGCAGGTGAATGTTTTTTGCATTATTTGAGCCTGAAATGCACCAATCATCAACAACCATGTTGCTACGTATTGTGTTAGACAACTACTTGACCCTATCACCTAAATGAAGACTAGCAGTAAGCAGTTGAAATGTTGCCATAAAAAAGTGACTATAAATTATCATGTGGCCAGTGACTCTTGACTTAAGAGTCATTTGCCACCTGTCATTTGGAATTTAGACTTTAAAATTCTAGATTTCAATACAGTTAACCCTTTAAGCTCTGACATAAGAATGCATATTCTCTTTACTGTTCTCCATACATTTCTTATGGAACTAGTAAGGAGAATTTGTATAAATATGAAGACATCTTATCCCTGGTGATCACTTCCTTTACTCTCATCACTCTAATGTTTGAACAAATAGTGATAATGTAAAGAGGAATTTCATTTTCGTCACTGTTAGGGCTTTAAAGGGTTAACTCAGTTGTGGCCACCACTGACTGACTTGGAAAAGGAAGCAGAATATAAAACAGAAATAAATATCTGCATACTCCTGCATAGTAGTTAGGCATTGTTGAAAGGTAACTGTCAAATTTCTCCTTCCACTTCTGTGTTGGTTTTATCTTGTGAACTTTGACCAGTTCATCTGAAAGAGAAATGAAACTTTGTTAACACAGACTGAACACATCGCAAGTGACCACCATTTCAAATTGGTGGGGACTGATGATATGTTCCTGAAGATATTTTATGTGGCCCTTTCCCACCAAGACAAAAAATAAAGTCGTGGAAAAGCCTAACATTTGACCATTAAACCCTTTAAGACCCAATAGTGACAAGCATTTAATTTCTCCTTACAGTATCATTACTTGATCAAACATGCAGGTCATGAGAATTAAGGATGTGATCACTAAAGATGACGTGTCTTGATGTGTGAACCAATTCTCCCAACTAGTATCACAAGAAATATACAGAGAACAGTGAGGAGAACATGCATGTTGATATCGGGGCTTAAAGGGTTAAAATTAAAGCTGTTAGCAGTACTTTCTCATGCTGCTGTTTATTATGCTGTACAACGTGTTTATTACCTTGGAGAAGGAGAATCAAATCCTGAAGTTTAACAATTCAGTTGAAAGCTATTACCTTGCAGCTACATGAACCATGGCCACCCAGACATTTTTAACCCTTTCACTCCCAGAGTCAGTTATGGAGATATTAAGGTGATTCTAACTTCCAAGTCTGTGGATTAAACAATCCTATGGTGTGACCACTCAAATGAAACCTCGTCAGCAGTACTTTCACATGGTACTATTTATATATTTAAGTTTTTTACGAAATGAAATTTGGGATTCGTCTTGAATTTTGATTTTAGGCACTCTTGGGAGTGAAAGGGTTAAATTAGCCACTCAGAAATTGAGGTCAGAACAATAAAATGACTACAAATTCTCCTTGACTAGTTTATATTCTGAAGTCTGCAACATGTTCTGAACCTTCAATACCCTAAACCCTTAAAGCCCTAAGCCCTGATGAAAATGAAATTTCTCTTTACATGATCACTACTTGTTTGAATATTCAAGTGACAAGAATAAAGGAAGTGATCACTGAGGATTGGATGTCTTGATAGTTAGACAAATTCTCCTTACTAGTTTCATTAGAAATGTATGGAGATCAGCATTGAGAATATGCATTTTTAGATCAGGGTTTAAAGGGTTAAAGAATTTGCCTCAAAATTTTGTCTGGGTGGCCTCAAACCAACAGTTTACATTTAACTCTTTAAGCCCTGATATAAAAATGCATATTCTCCTCACTGTTCTCCATACATTTCTTATGGAACTGGTAAGGAGAATTTGGCTGAATATCAAGACACCTTATCCTTGGTGATCAATTCCTTTATTCTCCTCACTTGAATGATGGAATAAGTCTTGATAATGTAAAGAGAATTTTCGTCTTCGTCACTGTTAGGGCTTAAAGGGTTAGCGGGTTTAGGTCTCACCCCTGTGGGCCACAGATCCAATCCATAATTTCTGTAGTTGGTTGTCACTGAGGTCAGTGTCAAAATAATGTAATGTTTGCTTGGCTTTTGTATGTTATTAAAAATCACATTGTAACTACACAGTATACAAACTACAACAACAGCAATGATTGTACTCTACAGGTCACACATGTACAAACCAACCTCAAAGGTGCAGATGAGGTGCACTGGCCTTCAAGACCATCATTTGCAAGGAGAAGCTGTGAGCTTCCTGCAGAGGTTTGAGCTCACTAGTGAAACATGCTCACTTCACTGGAACTAACTATCACACATACTAATTAACACCACAGATGAACCATTAGATTATCTAAGCAGGTGGGTGGGTCCCAGCATACACTAAATTCAATACATTCATCATTCTACTGTTCCTTACAAAATGGTCAGGCAGTTAGAAACTCTAAGCCGACCATAACAAAATGCCCTGTCTTGGGTGTGTAACACAACAAGCCCTAGCAGATTTTTGTACCAATAACATTTTAAAGTTGATTTCCAGTCTGTATTGTGCAGGCTCAACGGTTTGTTTTGGTTTCTTGTTTTGATTTGAAGAGCTACTTACGTCATGTACGACTTTCTGAAATGTACCAATTTGTGACATCTTACATAAGGTGAAATTCCAATTTTTGTCCCCGCCATCATGGATGTGAGCTTTGCTTTTGATGAAATTGAAAAAAGAGACATTGAGGTGGCCGCGCGGCCAGGACAAGATAACACCTCGGTGTGTACATCTACTAGGTTTTGTTTACGGGAAACAGGAAGAAATGCCTGCCAGTACCGTAGTGCCCGGCAGTTGACATCAAGCATGAGGAACCGCAAGCTCGTACACAAACACATGGTGTGTTTTGCGGGAAGATTCTTCCGAAAATGACGAGGTATTTAAATCTTCTTTATTTTTCCCACGTGGAAAAATTTTCGTACAGCTCCAAACATCCACTCTATTTCATAAATTATCTATGTTTTTTCCTTACATTCCATCATGTGAGGCTCAAAAACAATTCGGGGCTGAGCCTGCGCAGTACGGACTGGAAATCAACTTTAAAGCAAGGTCACTCATGAACAAATTTCTCTGATTTGCCAACATTTTCAGTCTGTATCTCTTGACCCATTTTACCAACATTTTCCTTTTTTAACAAGGAGTTTCAAACCCACCCTGTCCCACCAGCAAACATTTAATGGTTCATCCTGAAAGACTTCCTGAAAATAAAAAGCTATTGTAAATAGTTTGTTTGTTAGTTGCTCAGACTGACCTGCTACTGACTCTGATTCTTTTAAGGGTTAATCAACTTAATTTACCACTTAACTACGTTATATTTAAACATTTTGTCAGCCATTTTATTGATCAGGGTTCACACAGAATTTGGGAAAGAAAATTCCATGACTTTTCCATGACTTTTAATCCAATTCCAGGACCTCAAAATTGACAAGGAGACTGGTGAAAACAGTGAGTGAAATGTCCCACTGGGTGAACATGTTGATGCTTTATTGACACAAAAAATTTTTCAATGTTTCAACCATCAGCTAAAAACAATTTTTGGGAAAATCTGAAATTCAACGACTTTTCCATGACCCAAACAAATTTTTTGAATTTGCAAGACTTTTCCAGGCCTGGAATGCAAAATTCAAATTCCATGACTTTTCATGACCTTTTCATGACTGTGTGAACCCTGTTTATGAATAAAACAGAAAAGTTTTCCTACTGAAGCAAAGATAATTTGCACCTGTCTAAACATCAATTTGAGGTTTTGAAGTTTTGAATTCCAGACCCACAGAAAACAAGAGCATTATGTGCAGGAAAGGAGGAGTTAAAACCATTATTAACAACAATTTTACAAATGAATATTCTTACCTATAATAGGAAACAGCACTGGGAAATTGTAGGGCATAACAAACAGATTCACAGTTTGAAGATTGGTGCTTGCTTTCAGATAACCAAAGGGATAACCCACATCGCCAAGCTTCTTGCAGCTGTTTACAATAAATGTCTGAAAAAAATGAACATACTTTCTCATTCACCATTCTCGTTCACCCTTCTCTCAACAGAATAGTACATTACTAAATGGGATACTGTGAATATACTGGCTGGTTGAAAAACCATACACTATGGAAATACAGGAAAGTATTTCAAGCAATTATTTCCCTAAAGAAATATCAAATTTGTTACATACTTTCTGAACCTTACAGTATAAAAGCTCGTAAAAGTTTGGGTGAACATGAAATAGAGGTGCAAACATTCACCTTTGACTTGTGTTTTCACAGCCTTCCTCTTTCAACAAATTTCCAGTTGTCTTACCACAACTTAAAAGGGACACGGAATGTGTTTTCTTTTTCTTAAATAACTAAAACAAGACTGCTGATCATCTAGGTAGAAAAACTAATATATTAGTTGTATTTAATAAATGCCTTTATACCCACATTTACATAACCTCATCTACGTAAACAATCAGGAGGCACATTATACGAGTAAAATTTTATCTATAGTTTTTATCTACAGTTTCCCTAAAACGCGATATTAAGTACCTGCCAACAAGTTGATGGTGATTTCCTCTCCAAGACGTACTGGGTAAGAGGTGATGGTTCAAGCTCATACTTGTCAAATGGCAAGTTGTCAAGAACCAAAGGTTCAGAATTGCTACAGGAAAACATCACACTGGGGTGGGCGTCCCTTGCAGGCTGACAAAGAAATTAAACTTGTCTAAGTATTCTTCTTTAAAGAAGCTACGTCACAAGGATTTTGCTATTTTAGGTCAATTCTTTGCGAAAATCATTAATTAGTGCCTCTACTCAAAATGCTCCTGTAAAACTATGAAGAAGATATCAAATGAATTTTATCAGGAAGAGCCAACCATTATGATTTTTTGGGTGATTTTTGAAGACAGAGCATGAAAACTTGAAAAAATTTGTCAATCCATTTCCATCCTTGCCATCCGTAGAAACGGACACCAGGAAACAGTTTCAGCGTCGTAAGATAGTCTTTAATAAGAAAGGTAGACCATTATTTTTGGAATTCAATTGATGCAGACACTTTTTAGCTTCTGAAAAAGATACTAGCGTGACACAGCCCCTTTAAAAGCATGGCTGCTAACTCTTGCAAAAGCCCAGGTCTTGCACCTGCAGGTCTGAAATGTCAATCTTTGTTTAAACCAACCTTGCACACCTAGCTTACAAATCTGAACTAGATACTTAAAGGGGCATAGTCACGAGGATTTTGCAGATTTCTGGTCAAAACTGTGCTAAAAAATTATCACTAGCTAACTTTATCCATGCCCAACATTGTGTTTGAACATTTAAAGGAACATATTAACTTAATGTCATTAAGAGAAAAAAACCCATGACCATTAAATATCGATTTAATGTCAACACGCTGAAAGAATTTGATAAGTTTAGCCTAACTTTTTCAAATTGCAATCCATTTCCATCTGTGCCATCCGTAGCAACAGACGACAGAAAATAGTTTCACTAAAGTAATATAGTCTTTGGTAACAAAACTAGACCATTTATTTGTGGGCATTCATTGAATTTTAAAGTGAACTAAAATAGCGTGACCATGCCCCTTTAAACTGAGACCAAACACAAACTGCTTTATACATGTATGACTGTGCATGAAACAGTCAATCAAATTTGAAAAAAAAAGTATGCTAGCAGTCTTATAACTCTTAAAACACACACATGTTATGAAACTGGTGCAGAAACCACATTTAGGATATACTTAGGATCTTCATGCACGTTTAGTTTCCTTCATCCTCAGCAATCTTTAGAACTTGTTGGTTATGTTCAGGAGACCAGGCACACAAGCCAAAGATTTGTTTTAAACAAAACAATTTCCTTTTATTAAGTATGGCACAACAAAATACATGTCGCGGTTGAAAGCAAAAGTTAGGCTCTAACACAAACAATAATGCAATGTGACACGTGCGAAAACCAGTCCTTCACCATATGGTGTTCTGGTGTTCCTGGTTAAGGTTAAAAAGCTATAAATATTGGCCATTACCAAACAGTTTGGAGTCGCAGGCAAAAAGGACCAGTTTCCCTGCTTGCCTGGTATGGAGGTCCAATAAGAAGTAACTGCAAACAACAAATAGCTGCCTGTAAGTAGGTAAAATAGCAGGGAAAAAATAAGTTTATTTACCAGTGTTTGCAATGATGGATCAGGCCAGAATGACTCAGGCACAGGCCAGTGCCCAGATGGGGGATTGTTCTTGATATATATCATCCTTCGGCAACTCATCCATGCTGTCGATTGCATACTTGGTGGCACAGGGGAACTTGTAGTTGATCTTGATACCCCCATGACACCTAGATTGTCTTCAGTCTGAGGGGAGTTAGTACACGCTGGGGACATGTTATCTCCAACTGGTTGAACTCTGTTGACAAGAAAATGCTTATTTAGCCATTGTCCTCTATTTTCCTTTAGTAAGTGCTGTATAGGTTGGCAAAGTTTTGTTAAATTACTTATCTCTTGTGTCTGTTAGAAAATGTATCAATTTTTCTACTACAAGGTGAAGAGAGATTTTAACACTGCACACTTAACAGATTAGCAAACTCGTAAATACAAACTTGATGTCTAAGTGTAATTTTATCATTGGAAAGATCTTGTCGAGAAACCCATTTTTTGTATCAAGAAAAAAGGAAGGAAGTAATATTTTAGAAAGAAATTAGTTTTAACACACTATATTGAAAAATTTCCTGAGTGGCACAACCAGTAGGTATACCCACAAGCTATAGCTTACAGTGCATAGAATACTTGAGACATGTCTTAGGTCACAAAATAATGTTTAAACAAAAAAAATTCAAAAATTGTAGGGATGGTCAACCATAATACATATACTAAGGGATAAAAATTTCCTCCTTAGAATGAAAAGGATTTTCCAAGGCCACTTTGGTGACAAAAAATCATTAAAATTGACCAAATGTTGAGCAAGTTAAGATGTAGGTCCACTCACTGAGTGGGTGAGCAGATAAAGGTTAAGACGGATTCCGCTCAATATTCGAGCAGTAAGTGCTAAAAAATTTACCAAAAAGCTGCTCATAGCACGGTAACATTTTCAATTCTATTTGAAACAACTCACTTTAATCCACTTCTCCAAGTGACCCGACGATTAAATTCCCAAGCATTCTCGAGAAAATTAATGTCAAATCTCGTAAAAATATGCTAAAAACGGGCGCCATTTTGTTTTGAACTGACATGAAGCGTCCTTTTATTTCACACATGGATAACTTCAAATCCAATTTTCTCTCGCAGGGTCAGCCTGGGAGCAAAAGTATCGATAAGTGCTTCTTATCTGTTCTCAAAATGCGACTGTGCTATAAGTATTGTTTTGGTAACTTAATTTTTGCACTTATTGCTCAAACGTTAAGCGGAAATCGTCTTAATATGCACTATTTTATTAATCATTTGCTAGAACAACTCTATGTATGTTGCTATCAAAATTCTGAGAGTTGTACCTTGCAAATGAGCCTTCCACCTTCACAGCAATATGATTTTCCTCATTAACTGAGTTCTTCAGGTCCTCCTTGTTGTAGTCCACATTGTTCATTACATGGTTATGTACAAGAAGCGGGGGTGTTGGTGAGTCAGTTTCACGCACTTCATTACTACTGCTTTTTGAAACTACAAAATACAAATGATAAGAAATTATGAACAGTTGCATCCAGAAAAAAAAAACATTTGAGTCAAGCCACTCAGACTGAGAGAGATGCAAAGCTAATAACCTTATGCAGAGTTTGAATCACTAAAGGTTTGTTGAGATATTTCAAAGGAAAACCAAAATTACCACGATGCGATGCCTCAATGCATCTAACATCATTATCAAGCACAGAGTGACCTGTCATACAGAGTTCTGGATAAAATAAGGTTGGGTCACCTGACCATATAAATTAACACTATATTAATTCAAAAGACAGTTTTCTGTTTTGAGCTTTCCTTCGTCAATTTTTGTTCACTTTTACCATTTAACCCACCAGGAATTAAGTTATTTAAAGAGGCGCATTTATAAAGAAGAAAACAGTTCAAGACTCCAAAAGATGGTCAACAGTCACAATAATGAGGGGATGGGAGTTCAAGTAAAAAAGGTTTTCAGATTAGAAAACAAATGAGCCTTTGTCTGGGCCACAAAAAAAGTGGTTGTAATACACGTAAGCAAGGTGGTTGTGTTGATGGCTGGTTGTTATGGGGGGAGGGGGTTCAACTGTAACAACAGAACCCATATAAGTTATGGTTCAAAATGACACATACACACATACACACTATATTAGCAGACTGAATCCTACAGTGTCCATTACTTTACCTTCAGGGGGTGGAGGAGGGAGGTTATTGGCTCCACCAATCTTCTCAAAGTTTATCACCACTCCACACTGCACTTTTTGCACAAGAGATTCTAAGGCTTGTCCCAAGGACTTGGATGAGGTCACCTTATAACATCGACCTAAAATCAATGGAGAAAAAAATTCACTTACCTAAATGAACTTAACCTAAGACTTTCTTGCATTTCCCAGGTCAGGTATGATTATTTATAGCCTGAGAAAATAGCCGACGTTTTGCGAGGTTGCCACTTGAACCCTCGCAAAACGACGTCTGAGCAGTGAGCGCAGAAATTCCATACTGATGACGCATCAGTACCCAGATCTAGGTAGTGCTTCTGATTGGTTGAAACACGAGGGAATTCCGTTTCAACTGATCAGAAGCACTACCTAGATCTGGGTAGTGACATGTTATCAGTATGGAATTTCTGCGCTCATTACTCAGACGTCGTTTTGCAAGGGCTCAAGTGGCGACCTCGCAAGACAACAGCTGTATCTCAGGCTAGATTATTTACACAGCACATGTATTAATACTCAATTCACTTTCACTAAAAGTAGTCCATTGCAAGTTTTACTTTTAAGATATGAAGTTACCCACAGGCCCCAAGTGGCCCAAATGGCACTAACACTGATTTCTGTAGAATAAAACAAACAAAGGAAGTACTAAATGGACCACCAGTCCATTGCACGGTTACCTACAGCATTTTTGGCCTAGTACCCATTCATACACCTGGGTGCAGTGAGGCAATGTAAAAAGTAAAGTTTCTTGTCTAGGGCAACAACACAACATGATGTAGGGACCAGTCTCAAACCACCAATTTGAAAAGTCTCGACTGAAAAGTGTGATTCATAAAAGTCACATACACTAATCAGCATGGCCCTAGACTATACACGCAGCACGGTGATTAAGCTTGTCTAATGACTAAGTAAGATTTACTACCCTGGCCACAGCTATCCCAGACGACCGCACAATAGTCAAATAAAGGCAGTACCATCGTGTTATATAACGTAACAAAAGCAGATTTTGGTAGGACTTTTCGAGTGTGACGCAGTAATGCTAATCTAGAAGAGATCTTTTTACCCATTGAGCTAACATGCTCTTTCCAAGACAACGTTTCATCCATAATTACACCAAGGTATTTAAAAATATCCACCCTTTCTAAACTGGTCTTGTCTGCCGTAACAGACAATAAATAATCACTCCACCACTGCACCCACTTCAAAAGCAAACGTTACCTCCTGTGACTTCACACATAGCAGCAATAGCTGGATCATTACTGTGTACTCCCATCTTGCCAGGCATGGAGCTTCTAGTACCAGGCATACGTAGTATGATGGAAAACAGCCGCTGATCCCAGCGGAATGGCTCTGTGGTAAGCTCATGTCCTGGTAATGCAGTGTGCATAGGCAAATGAAGCTGCAAAGAATATGACCAGAAATAAACTAAATGTGTAGTTCCAGAAAATATCCATCCTCTCCGGACAGAAGGTTCGTACTTTGCATCTAAAATTTTGGCTTTTAAGACCCCCTTCACCTAGGAGTTTCTAATGACCTTCCATGGCATAGGTATGGATTTTTTCTGGAAGGTTGACGAAAAGCAGCACTTACTTGGCATACAAAGTCTGCTACATTGGCGCCCAAAGTCTGCTTTTCAAAACTAATGCAAAATTCATCCGGTGGATTCACTTTCAACTTACTTTTTGAAAGAAGGGACTAACTGCGCATCCACTATTTTCAAGTAAGTAAGAATTCTACAATTTTGAACCCATCATTAACACAAAAATTCTCAGCTGCTGCATACTACTCATCATTTTGCCAAATTCCTGCCCATAATTGCAATTTCAGAAATGTTATTACCTCATCCTGTATGCCACCTTGAGAAGAAAGTTTGCTACCATCGGTAATGCAAATAACCATTGCTGGCTCCACATAAAATGGGTTCCGTCCCTGCAAAATAATGAAAAAAATTTACATTTTGATTCACCTTCAGAGTCAAATTAAATGACTATATACTCAAACATTTGTGAAAAATAAAGATAAGATGCACACCATAATATGCGAATTCCACAAATTCAGAGATTTTTCATGTGCAGTATGAAGCCTTTGTCAAGCTGAACTTGTTTTGAATATTTGCAATGGCATGTTCAGACTTTTTATTCTTACAGAATGAATTACAACATGATATTCTCATCCAGACACAATACCAGTTCTTTAGAAGTTGCAAGAAGTCTTGAAGATATTAACTTCCTAGCTCAAAAATGTGTTTGAATAAAACCTCAGGTTTTATTTTTAAAATTTACAATATCTTACCATTCCATAGTTGTCTATCCCAGAATGAAGACGATACAAATTTAGTAGGTCAAATGCTTCTTTTAAAGAAGTACCTAACGTTGACAGGCCATTAGCTTGTAGATTCTTTAGTTCATTCATGAATGTAGCTTGATTTTCCCGCCACCCAGCCTTAAAATATTAAAACATCACAAGTTAGTATAACTTGAGGAAGCAAGGACAATTCCATATTTCAAAAGGATTGATTTCTCACATGGAAGAAATTGATCACTTTCTTTCTTTTCACGTTCTTTTTTAGTTCGAACAAAATGAAAAAACTTCATGTCATCAAAAATGAAATAAAAAACAAAAGAAATGATAAACAGGAGATGATCCCCTCCCCTCCCCAGAAGGGAGTCCTAACCATAATAAACACAATTTCATAACAATTTACAAAATACCCTCAGGAATCCTCAGGTTTGAGGAGGGGAATTTTCTGATCACAACCAAGTCTCAGTAAGCAACATAAACAAGGCTATGTTAGTAAACAACCACTTCAAAACAACACCCATAATCCCTTTCGGCCAGTAAACATGACTAAACAAAGTCACAAAAGACACGAAAAATTCCTGTAAATTCCTCCAAGAACTAACTTCCAACAAAGGAAATGCACTTTTCTACTCTTTAAAATTCCACATTTGCAATTTTCTTCCACTGACAAGTCCCGTCCGAAGAACGCAACGAGCCAACGATCTCGCCGTATGGGCGCTTCATTGCTGCTACTGACAATAGGGCCTACCTTTATTGCTCCAGGCGGCTCCTCTAACGTCACCAGCATGTATCGGTCTGTTCGACTCGCTTGATCTCGTTGACGCAGCTAAACGAGACAAATTTTACACGTCATACAAATAAATCAACACTTGTTCTAAGCCTTCAGTTTGACAATAGGAAAATTTGTTACCTTTGTAAAGGTTTCCACGGCATTTTTCGCGACGTCAAGCAACGTAGTGCCTATAGACGTTCTCTGGTTCATGGACGCAGAGGTATCGACAACAAAAACAAATATTACCATATTCGAGGGACACTCTTATACATCGATTTATGGGTTTAAATCAAACGGAACTTCTTTCGTTTACGAGAACGACCATAAACTTTTCTCTCATCCATTATGGCGCCCGTACTCGAGCTGCTTCGGGGCGCAGCTCAAGCGCCTCCACGATGTGGCGATACCACGTGACCTCCGATATACCATAATCCTCTACGGAAGTTTCCATAAATAGCTCCATCTTTTGTTTTCCGAAACGTGGTAGAAGGCCATAGAGGAAGAGAATTTTGAGGTTTGCTCGCTCTTCCTTGTATTTTGTTTCAAAGGGAACCATCCTTGCGGTGCTATTTTATCGCATGTTGTATCAGACATCCCCAAATCCTGTACTTTTCTTGTGGTTTGTTTTAGAGATTAATTGCAAATCCTGTCTTATACTTGTAGGATCACGCGGGGATAGATTTGAGATGATTAA
>Ga0126336_10000828_pt1 | contig 14347 bp, 5 predicted proteins | sample SidCmetagenome_FD_92530 | JGI IMG/M metagenome (GOLD analysis project Ga0126336, IMG submission 92530) | Coral microbial communities from El Islote,Puerto Morelos, Mexico - Siderastrea C C metagenome | ecosystem: Host-associated > Invertebrates > Cnidaria > Coral | place: El Islote,Puerto...
GATTCTCAGTTATCAGTTAAAATTTAGGCCATTTCTCAGCTACTGGTTTTCGGTTTTGATCGTGACAACGGTGTCCCCCTTATCAGCCGATACAGCCGTGTGGAGTATCATCCGAAGATTTCCAAAAAATTGTCGAGTGATTCCAATGGATCCCTCAAAGGTTTTTTCAACTTTTGGCAAGGACCAGTTAGCGAAAATTCATCGATACTTCTATAAAGGGCGCCTTAAAATTAGCAAACTTACCGAGTTTGAGAGTGATATGTCACAAACGAGCGAAGATATAGCTCCGCAAAGTCGCGAAATTTTACAGTCGTTTTTAGGATGCGGGGACAAACTTTGCCCCCTCCCCCCCCCCTCAACCACACAAACGTCTACAAAATTTTGCGACTTTGTGGAGCCATATCTTTGTTAGTTTTCATCCTATCACTCGCAAACTTGGCAATTTGACTGATTCTAAGGCGCTCCGCTCTTCCGGTGGTGTTGATGGATTTTTGCTAACTGGTCCATGTGAAAAGTTGAAAAAAGCTTGGAAGGGGCTATCTCATTCGAGACTTACGAACCCTGCACAAGATAGAAACATTGCGATTGTTGGTTCCTTTATTCGAAATCAGGCTGGGGAACTCTAACTCCCATTGTGATAATGACAGAATTTTCTGTCTATATCCGCTGCTCGTCTTCAATAAGCGGTAGAGCTGAAGATTATAACAGCCAAAGCCGAATTTTGCTGCCTGTCCTTTAATCCCAAGAAAGTCGATACGATGTTCCCTGGGAAGTATTTCGGTGCTCTTGGAAATTAATTCCCAATCGCTGCGATGTCGTTCAAGTGCTCCTCCCTTCCCATGCCAAGACGGTTGTAGGGATGATCAGTCAGCGGTTATTTTTCAGGACAAAAGGGAACTTAAGCAAACGCGACGGCAACGCCAAGGAAAACGTCACTTAAAAAATGACTTCCCAGTCTTTTAAACTTCTTCGCGATTTTTCTAAATCATTCAATCTGTCTAGTGTAGCAGAACTATCCGGGAGCTAAATTTGGAAGGACGGCGTTACAGTTCAGGGAGAAAAAGGAAAATTCACCGCCGTTGTGTTCACGTTCCACACAAAACGTTTAATTAATTTGGTCATTTCCCGTTGTAGTTGTGCACAGAACGGTAAAGAAATGTACCAAAAATAACGCACGTGCAGAGTCATGTTTTGCTATTAAAGCTTTTGTTTTTTGACGTTTTCGTCAGCCGTCCCCGTCGTGTTTGCCTAAGCTCCCTATTGTGTTGATTGAGGTGACTGTTGACTCCAAGCACGAAATCGTTTCGTAGTCAGTATCGGACTGTGTAACTGGCTTATGCACAAGTTCATTTAAAATAGGAAACACACAAGAATTTATTCTAGTCCAACTAACATAGTTTTCTACACTAGGTGGCATTCAAGCTAGAGAACACAATGTATACTTCACAGCCACGAGAATTTCTATTTATCTGCTTTCAGATGGTAGTACTGCTCTATTTTTTCATTAAATCAAAAAAAAAAATTGGCACTTAATACTCTCGTTTATATTGAAGTTCCAGGGACCGTGTGAACTGAAGGTCAGAAAATAAACAAACCGCAGTTCTTAATTAGGAGCTATACTCCTAGTGGGACAAAATTGTTGAGACACTTTCAGTTGCTACTGAAATTCGAACGTGATATTTTTTAGTTCGAGAATTCTACTCCCTCAACCGGCCCGTTATTAATGCCAGCCAGCTTAATTATAGGACCTCGAAACCTTGCATGAAGTGAGGAGGAGGGAAAGCAATTTTTGCCTATTATCTGTGTTTTTGTTCGGTGAAATGAAGAAAGGATGCAGCTACAAGGCTACTTGTTCAGACATTCGCGCGCATGACCTTAGACTAAACAATACGCCCTTGCTGAAACAAGGACAGGAGATGTCCAAATAAAAGATGTCATAGGCCCCAGAAAATGGGTAAAAAGATCTTCGCTCACACTAGGGAATGAAAAATGGCTATCAAAAGATGCCTTAGCGTAATTAGATGTGACGTCAGCGTTTTCGGAAAGCTCCGGTTTTGCCCTCCACACCAGAGCGTACCCCTGTTTTCGATCGTTTTAGTGTGGACCGACAACACAACCGCATTAATGTGAACGAAGGCTTAGAGATGACTCAACTATTTATGCAAAAGATGGAAGCTTTAGAAAATCTTAAAGGCATTAACAATCTCATACCTATAGATACCGCGACGCATGTAGTTTTGAATGGCGACAGATCACTGAATTCTTGGAATTTGCAATCAACATTTAAATTAACAGTAAACACGCAATTTACATTAACAGTAAACACGCAACCATGAAACCGTTTTATCGGGTAAACTTCGCGTCCTCAAAATACACGTGTAAAGTTGTCAGTTGGTGATATTTAGCTGTATATAATTAGTACTTCAGTTTAATACAAAGAGCTACAAAGTTATCGTTGACCTAGCTGAGGTGATGGCAAAATCCTTCGACCAATACTCACGGCGGACGTTCTCCCTTCATCCACCGTGACGCTGTCAGGAGAATTCCGCCTCGAGGGTACAGGGGAGGGCACAGGGGTTATTCGAGGGGGTGTGGCACTGTTGGAGGATACCACTACCCCAGCCTTCTTCATAGCGACCATAGTTGTTGCTCTGAAAGCCTCCGTAGTGTTACTTTCAGGGTGAAAGAGAATAACGCGTAACTTAGGAGCGTACATTATACACAGCACGGCGTACCCCGAGCCGAGCACGGCTACGCAAAACACGAAGTTACGCGTGGAACCAGTGCTGTCATAGAACGCCGGGAAGAAACTGAGCCAGAAAACACAGAACGCAAACATAGCAAAGCAGATGAACTTGGCTTCGTTGAAGTTTTCAGGGAGCTTTCTAGCTTTGAAAGCAAAATATGTACATAGTAGTGCTAGAACCAGCACGTATCCTAGAATTACAATGTTTAAGAGTTCGTTTGATGCTCCACAACTGAGAACCTGCCAGCCTTCTCGTGAGAGGTCAACTTCGGCGATCACCTCCGGTGGATGGACTATGAACCAGATTGTTGTAAGGGTAACAGGGACCAACGTCATAACAGCCGCAACGATGGCCTGCATTTTGTTGCTTATGAGATAACTGCCGCCCGCGGTCAGCCGCGATCTTGCTTTAAATATGCGCAAGAGTCGATCCGTCTTTAACAACATGATAGCGGTGCAGAGAGTGAACGGGATTCCGAAGAATAACGGCAGCACGGTACAGCCAGCTACTGTCGGTTTTCCGATCATCACGAACGGAAGCACGAATATTGCCACGATACATCCGAGATGCACAAACGAGAGCTCGCGATTGGATGCTTTTACGACCGCTGTATCGCGGTATTTGTAGAAAACGGCCAAAACGCTGATGGATATGAACAAGCCTATGACACTGAGCACAGTGGCGCTTATACCCTCTCCGTTACTCCATGCTAAATAGTCAGATTTTAATTTCACGCAGCTGGTTCGTTGCGCGTTTGATACAAACCCCTCTTGGCATTTAGTGCAAGCGTCATGCCCATAGGTTGATTTTGCAAAGTCTTTCTCACACAAGACACATTTCCAGCAGCATGTGATACTACCCTGGACACGGTAATATCCCGGTCCACACGGCTCCGCGCAAACTGACTTGGGTTTTTCTGAAGTCCATCCGTTCCATATGATCTCAGAGTTGTTATACAGTGAAAGGTTTCCATCGATGCCGTTCCATATGCCGATCTCCTCAAACTTCATCTCTTTCTCGTTGTATTGTTGTAGGTTTTTTATGGCGTAAGATCCGTAGAGGAGATCGCCATTCTTGTCAAACATGATCTGAGACCCAGACCTTCCCGCGAATGACACATTCTTCAAGAATCGCACAATGTCGCTTGGTTGTATTAAATAGTCAACAACGTTTGGGCATTTCCCTCCTTGGAGAAAGCTTTCTTCATCCTTGCAGTTCAAGATGTTACTCACCGCATGAACCACGGCGTAGACCGCATCCATGACATTTGTGTACTTGTTCCGAGGCAGCAAATCTGTGCTTGGCTTGGAGAAGCTTTTTGAGCACAGTATGGTCACATTCGGTTGCTTGGTTGTGTAAACGTAATATTCTTCTTCTTGAGCCTTGCGACTGGATGCCGTAAGATTCTCCGCTGTGTCCTGCGTAAAGCAACCGAACCTGCTTGTCCAATATTCCCACATCCACGGGTTGTAATCAGTATTGTTTGGCTGTAAGCGTCCAAGATACTCCTCATATCCCGCATATTTCTTTAACAGCGGCAACACTCCAAGCATTCCTCCCACGACGTTTTCGTCCAGCGTTGTAAGCTGGTATGCGTCTCCCCAAGTCTCAGTTCCTATCCATGTTTTGCCACTAAGCCTCTGACGCGAAGCTTCGTTTAAGAATCCAACCGCGTTGGGCCTTTCACACCATAAGATGATCACCCTGGCTTTTGGTTCATTCTTCAGTGACTCGATTATTCGTTGAAGCTCCTCTTGCGACAGCAAGGGATTGAAAATCTTCTCCAAGGCAATACAAATTTCCCGCTTTTTAAGTTCGGTTCGCAGAGAATCAACGCCAGCTCGGCCATAAGCATTATCAGAGGCAACTATGCTCACATAAGTCCAACCGAAATGTTTCAACAAATCGGCCAAGGCTTGCGCTTGGTATGTATCGGACGGAATTGTCCTAAAAAACGAGGGAAAGACGGTCTTATCGCTAAGCAGTACGCTTGTGGACGAGTAGCTGATCTGAGGGGTGTCGTCTACACCTATAAGATTCGCGACGCTTATTGATATCGGTGACGAAGCCGCTCCAATGACGGCCGATATCAAAGTCTCTTTTTTCTTGCATTTACAATACCGAGTAGAACAATTATTGTACATGTTATTTCCGCTGCTTGAATTGCCCGCATCGAGTACAAAATCCAACGCAGCTTTCAAAGCCACGGGGACATTATTGCAGGAATCTCTAATGTCATAGCCCAAAGTGAAATTAGACGGTAATAAATGATGGTTGCGGTTGATTTCTTGAATGGTAAACAACATGGCTTCCACCCAGTTGATTCCATAAAGGTTGATGTCATGCGCTTGCTTTGTGCCTTCGGTGGGTTTAATAATGTGGACGGGGAAAAACCCGCCGAGAATCAAGTCGCCTTGCAGGTTTGAAATCCGCCCCGGATTAGCGCAGTGTTCAGAATGATTTGTTTTCGTCGACTGGCCTTTGTTCGACGTGGTCACGAGAATCCAAAACGCAAACATAAAACGCGACATTGTGCGCTGGATAATCCGTCCTGTTCGTTCTTGTTGACGCTGGAAGATAGTTGATGGTCAGCGATCTTGATTGCGGCTGAGGAAAGCGTCGGCCATACGTAGTATACCTTGCTGATTTGGCCGCTGAAAAAAACGGATCGCGAGATGTGTGTTCAGGAAAAAGGTCAACAGTATTTCACACCAGCTTAATTAAACAGCGTTCCAAAAATATGCAAGTGAAAAAGAATTAAGAACGAATTGTGACTGACGGCTAAATTGGCCAACAAAAATATCGCAGCGTTATGAATAGTCATTGCTCCCTCTTGCACGTTTTCGTAACTAATCACATCAATTAAAAACGCAAAGTATTACAGCGTCGATGGGTTACAAGAAGGCTCTGGCAGTTACTTAAATATTTCAAACGTGTGAGACGCAAATCAGGAGGCCCCAATGTACTGTTTATTTGTCGAGTTTGTTTGAATTGGCATCAAAACAAGTCTACCATCTCTTAATCGGAACACCATTTATCCTTTTTGCACGAAAACCACTGCCTTGAGTAAAAACCTCTTGTTTTTTGGCTATCTAGCGGAAGTAGTGCATTTGGAAATGAATAAAGAAATTGAAACGGCAAACTCAGGTTACCAATTAGGCAGCCGAAAGAAATAACCACAATATACTTGCGTCATTTAGAGCAAATACAACCCCGTAAAATATCGACCCGTTTGAACAAACGCATATGAAATGTTTTTTGCACCAATCAGAAGCGCAAAAATTGACATTGTATGTTTTGCTACAATCGTATTGTCACGCGAAATGGGAACGTCAAATGGACATCTCATTCGATCGATTATTCCAATACGAACGATGACATTTTGGCCATGCTGTTTTATTTAAAACTCTCAAAAGGTACAATATTCTATTGGTCATATCTGTCAGTTCAACCATCTCTCAATTTCTTCTTAGAATAATCACGTTTGTCAAGGGTCAACCATACTGTAGCAATAGTCAAATTTTGTACTGTGATGATCCATAAAATTCTCAAAGGCAAAGAATTGCTTGTGTTTACAGTTTGCGGTTGGCACAAAAGAGCTAATCTCTATGCAAATCTCGAGAAACTATAATAGCTTCTTTGTCATTGCTACGCTCATCTTTTATTTATATCTGCACGATAACAGTATGTCATGATGTTCTTGGCAGGTGACAAGTGAATAAACGAATTATACGCAGCGCTTGTTCGATCAACACGACCATTAGCACCTGCCATAATTAGACGTAGATGAATATGAGCCCGATCATGACCTGCGAAATTTAGGGACAGACCACTTAATTTTTAGGGGGAGGGAGTGGACAGTTTTTATCCTTGGTTTTTTGCTTTTTTCGGGGAAGGGGGGGGGGGAAGAAGGGAAGAGGGGGAGGTCATCAATGTCGCCATCAAAAACCCCGTTGGAGGAAGTCCTGTCAGGACGAATTGCGAGAAGGGGCATGCCGTTTTTGTTTTCTCAACGTTGTAGCCGATTTTTTTCTCTCTACGACATGTATCTGAGATTTCACGTAATCCGATGTAACGTAAATGTAGGTAATGAAAGTAAAACTTAAGGTTAAAGGTGGTGTGATACTGAATAGATGGACACTAAAACAGTCTGCTGAAAGAGCCGAAGTGCTCGGCGTGAAAAGCGGTCTGTTTGGGTTGTGTGTACAACGTCTTCACTCACTGGCTTCTCTCTTAAATCACTTCCTGTTTCAACTATTATCTCCCCTTTAACTGCGAGAACAAGGAAGAAACGACACACGATAAGACGACTTCGGTGAAAGTGCGACCGGACGAGAATAAAGGACACTACTGTGTTTATGATAACAAAGGTAATATTTAACGTCCTGTATTGAATTTTTAACACAAAACCATTACGTACATTAAGTGCATGTATAACTGTCAGAAATTGCAACCAGACAAATTTGAATTTCAGACGAAAGGACAGGTGTACAGTCCTAACGACGGCTTCTATAGAAAGTACACCAAGAGACGCCATTGTGGGTTTTGCCAGGCTCCATGAATGTGATCGATTTTTTTTTTTGGGGGGGGGGGATTTTTTCAAAACCTCGGCATAAAACCATTCACCTTCGTCGATTGGTAAAATTTGATCTAAGTCTTCGCTCTTTTCGGTGACATTAACCTTCTGAAGGGTGGGTACAGGGTCAGTATACAGCTGTAGGTATCAAAGGTATGTTCTAGTTGAGACGGACGCCAGAGTAGACCAACTAGGCTCCAGTTGTTCAAAGAGCGGATAACTTTGTCCACTGGATAAGCCGTAACCCAGCAGATACAAAATTTGTCAAAACCTCATATCCCTTTGATTTATGAAAAGAGCATATGTGTATCTACAATGAAGTGTGTGGCCTTGCACTAATCTGGTTAAATGTGTTAGGTGAAGGAAAATTGCTCCGTTGGATAGCGACTTATCCACTGGGTAAAGTTATCTTTGAACAACTGGGCCAGACCTCCATTAATGCGATTGAGCGAGAGGCAGGAGCTCTTAAACACATAACAGTGATGTAACATCTACAAGAAAGACATATTATAGACGCTACTTTCTGTCCAAACGTTTACTTTTATCATGTCTTCCCAGGACAATAAATAACGGCCTTCTGTCGTCGGCGATAACCAAATACGTCGCATTAGGCTAAGTTGTGTCTCTTAGCTCGGGACGATTACAATCTATTTACATCAGTTCATTTAATTTCATTATCAATAAAAGTCATAAATAAGTGTGGCCAATGTTAAATACATCGTACTTATAGGTTTTGAAATAAAGATGCCCCCCTGTTCTGACTAAACGGCCGCATTGAAACGACGACCAACAGAGCCGTCTTCATTTTTCTTTATCCTCTCTTACAAGTAATCAAAACCCGCCTGTTAAAAACCTTTGATCACAAGTACTGTAAAATGACTACGGGAATGGCGTTTGCGCCTTCCTGAATATTTCTGCGCTACCAGCAATCAATGATCGACAGTAAATAAGAATATTCCTGAGGCAAATATCAAACGTTTAAAAAAGAAGACATATAATGCCTGTTAAGTTATTAGCTGTCTATGCACCTTCATGGAAGAGATAAGTCACTCGCTAAAAAAGACTACTTTACGACGGTACTGACTGCGCTTTTCGGTTAAAAATATTTAAACAAAAATCAGACAAATATCATAAATAAAACGAAAATGAAAATAGCAAATCATAGACAGCTGGTTCTAAAGATCCGCCAATAACACCATGTTGATAAAAAAAAATTGAGATACCCCCAAACACCGTATAATCTGGAACCGCTGAAAAAACGCTTTACCAATTAAACAATTCAAAAAAATGTTTCACTTGTAGGAAAGCCATTTTCCCATCCAATCTAAAAAAGGCACATGATTGTGCAATAATAATAATAATAATTTTGTTGTTGCTATCTCTGCACCGACCACAACACCCAAACGTAGGTACAGGTAGGTAGGTACAGATCAAGACCAAAAACACCGCATTTCATCTACCTGTTTTACTTTGTTAAGTCCCACTTCTAATAAGGCCATCGTAAGTATGACAATAAATAAACCCGCTTTCCTTTGACAATTTTAATTAAGGCCCGTTTGCACATGCAATTTTTGATGCAATTTTTGTCGCGCTCTCCAATGCAACTTTAATTTGTCACAAGTGTAAACTAGCAGCGATTTCATGGATTTCTGTGCGATTCGAGTGCGACGTTAATTGCAATTTCCCAAAAGATCACCGCCAAGGTGCATCAAGTTTTCAACATGTTCGAAACCACTGCCATATCGCGGCGACAAATCGCACCGAGTTCGCACTGAAATCGACGCTAGTTTACACTTGCGATTTTTATCGCGAGCTCGAGCGGGACAAAAATTGCATTGAAAAGTGCGACAAAAGTTACATAAAAAATCGCACGTGTTAACACGCCTTTCAGTCCCCTTCCTTACGTACGTTAGTCCCCCTCCATTCACATATGCAAAAATTTAAAAGCCCCACCCTCGGCGGCTAAACAGAGGAAATACGGTGCTTTGTCTCCTCCCTCTTAACACTCACCCCCTTCTGAAGCACCTGTATCAGAAAATCTAAAAAATACATACCTAATAAATATCTCAAAATAAATACGCCCTCTCCCATCTCTTGAATTTTCTATCATTTAAATACATAAATGTACTCTAGAAGTAGAACCATTTGTCATCACTAACAACTCGATTACGTTTCTTAATGGCTTGACCCTTCCGTATTTCCACATAGCCAAACATTAATATAATTAAGCTTCCGGGGACTTAAATAAAGAAATACGGTATGGTGAAATAAAACATAGATATTTTGTTTCGTTAATTATAATATTTTTAAAGATGTTATATTGTTATTTCCATCTTTGTTGTTGCTTTATCTCTTCACCTAACGGAGTCAAACATTGCCAAACTCTGTTTAATTGACTCATCCTGAAAAATAATTAACAATAGTTTAATAAAGATGATTATAGGTTATCAGCTTGGAATCACAGAAACGGGAATTCTACATTTGTTACAACGTACATCAACAGATACATTTGTTCATTTTAACTTTAAGGAACTGCAGTCGTTTCAATAATTGAAATAAAATGTGCTCTGGTTAAAAATTTATTGTTTAAAAATCTATAAGCTTTCGACCACCGTCCTGTTGTCTTCAACGGATAGAAAACAGGACGGTTGTCGAAGCCTATAGATTTTTAAACAAGTTTTAACCAGAGAACGTTTTATTTTAATTATCACCATGAATCCGGGTTACGGATCTTCGATTTTCTTATGCAGTCGTTTCGCCTACTGTACTATCAGTTCGCCATAGCCTTAAGTCAGTTCGCCTCCGGTCAATATGTGAGACCTTAATATTCAGAAGTAGAACGATCTTTTTCTCTCGTCATCGTGTGGATTTATGTGCAACTCAAAGGAAGGTTTTCGATTGGGTGTTGTTTTGAAAGAAAAACGAACAATCAAACAAACAAAAACAATCACAAAAAAATCACGTTGACGATGACCCCAACCCAGGATTTTGTACGACCATTATTTTGGTTGACCAATGCAAACAAAAACTATTTATTAAACACTTTTGAACTGTAGAAAAATTTCTGTATAACTTAAGAAGGATCTGAAAACATGCTGATTTTATCATTGATAACACAGCAACTGGTACTCTCGCGCTTCCGCTTGCTTAGAAATTACGATCGTTGATTACTTTAAGTTACGCTCGTAGTCTGATGGGGGTGGGGTACTGTCCACATCGCGTTTCTATTCCAATTCATAACCTTTCACGACACTTCGTTTGCTGGCTACAAAATCACAATTGATGACAAATTAGAAACTCAAAACTCGCTTCACGGGCAATAATAACGGAAATCAACGCTCACGCTTACTTGGCAAATCACGTTCCAGCTATTTCACAATTCATGACCAAGAGACATGGCAAATCGCGCCAAACGAAAATACGTTAAATTCCTCCTCTAGCCTGGCAAGGATTCGGGTAAAAGCCATTTTCTAGCCTGTTCCAGGCGTTCAGATACGTCCTCTTCCCCAGTCTCCCCTCGTTTTTTTCCTGCTCTTTCGCTTGATTTCTTTTTCGCTCGCGCTTCACTATCTGAACGCCTGGAACAGGCTAGCCATTTTCTTTCCAGTTAGAATTAAGTTCCTATGAGTTGAGAAATAGGAGAAGTAGGAGGGGGGAGGGGGGGGGGTGAAACAAAATTATTTTACGTACAGTGAGACGCTAGCGAACTGCTCAAATAAGCGAAACGACCGGTTACCACTTTAATTTTCAGTTTTTTCCACTCGGAAAATTACCCGCGGGAGACAACCGTTCTCTACAGCAACGTTATATTCTTGCTATTAGATCTTTAATATTGGTATTTAAAACCTAGTCAACAGCATTAAGTTAACACTAACCTTATTCTCCCTCTAATTAACTGCAGCCTTTTTTCACAGTTACATGTACATGAAGCTTTTAAATCTTGTCATAAAATTTGAATCACTGCAATGTTTATGTAATATCCCTATTTACGTTTTACACAAGTAGCTTCATTTTAAGACAAAATGTAAATGTATATTCACGTAAGAAGGTTAGCTCAGAGGAAAGCTGTTTTGCTGGGAAGTAAAATAGTAACAAAAGCACAAGGTGCTTTCACTGCTGGACATTCGTCATGTTTGTAGGATGTCTCTAACACCTACATTGTATAATTGCTTCATGCAATCCTACATCCGAGAACGAATTGTGAATGTACATGTACGTAACTGTACGACTAGTTGAAATTGTGAATATATGAAATTCATATATTCACCACAACTGGTGATTCCACTGTATACAAGGTAGAATCACCTGTAGTGTACAGCTGTTCAAGTACAGTATCGTTCAGTTATAAGTTGACAGTTACTCAAAACTCAAACCACTTGCCACGATCCTCAAAACCCATTATCCTCTACAATGTTAATATTCTTATTATCGTTAACCCATGCACACTACGGTACATATGTGGCTATATTTAACTTCAGTATTTCAGTACGTGAAAGTTCACTATCACTGTCAAGCCCTAGCATCTACTTTTTCTGACCTTTTCACAGCCTTCTAAGAATTCCTCTTCCGAAATAACACCATCTTGGTTAGTGTCCATCAGCTAACAAAATATAAAATAAGTAAATTAATGATAAAGCTTTGTTCAGTTATTTTCAATCTACATTAAACAAATGCATTTATTACTCGCACTGATTATAATAATGCAAACTTTGGGAGATTTGAATTTTGCAACCTCTATACTGTAAACTGAAACATCAATAGCCTTGTCTTCTCCCATGGAGTTAGGACGCCTCCTACCTTGCACATAATGTACATGTAATTTGGTCAACCTAGGTGAGATGCCTACATGTAAGTGTTTAACACTGAATCGATATCTCTAACAATGATTATACATGTACATGTAGTACCACGCTACATTTTGGCGTGCTCCAATTGGTCGAAGTCGATCACGTGACACCATAGTATCTCTCCTCAGTGGGCACCTATCAGCGAATAAGGCCTGCCTGTGGCATTTTCGCTCAAAATTTAGCGCTGTACAATAAAACAATAGAGTCCCTCTGTCCCAGGCCCTATGTGTGATAGGTTCCCTTGGAAATTTGATTTTCAAACTTCATATAAGAACCTAATATTAATTTTGTTGTGAACATCAAATTTCCTCGGGCAACCTATCACACGATAGTGCCTTCGACAGAAGAACTCTATTGTTTAAATATGGCAAACTAAGTAAAACGAACAGTACTGTCTTACCACAAACAGTCTTTCGACCTGTTCCTCAACACTCATTTCTTCACCATGTGCTGATGATGGTAGGGAGTCAAGTCCCATCATACAGTGTACTGAATGAACCACTGTTGCCAGCTCCTACAGCATCAAACATCCAAGTGTATAAATGGATGGAGGGCTTAATGGAAGTGGGAGTTAGGTTGGGGGGGAGGGTCTATTTTAAATAGGGGTAGGGGGCACAAAATACATGTATAGTAAAGTATGGGCCTCAGGCAGCCCACAAGGCGGAGGCTTGTAAAAGTTTACTCCCCCTGGACAAGATGATAGCACATTACAGAGTTACACTGTACATCAAGCAATTTGTCGCACTTTGCTCAACATCCGTCAGCATCATTTTACATCATTGGATAGGCTGCCCAAACACATTTAACTTGCAAAATTTTATGATGTTGAATGAAGTGTTGAATCCATTTGGCCAGGGCCTTTAACCCTTTATGCTGTGACATAAAAAAAATGCATATTCTCCTTACTGTACTCGATACATTTCTTATGGAACAAGTAAGGAGAATTTGTCTAAAATATCAAGACATCTTATACTAGGTGTTCACTTTCTTTATTCTCATAACTTGATTGTATAAAGAAGTGGTAATAATGTAAGGAGAAATTTCATTTTAGTCACCATTACGGCTTAAAGGGTTAAGCCTAGAGCCCGGACCAGCATCAACTCTCAATTTAGTTAATGGCTTTGCTAAGGATGTGGATTCTGGTAAAAAATTTGTTACTGGTTATTGTTTCTTGACACAAGCTTACAATGTACATGTACAAGAGAAGTGATATTTCATATATGATATTGGAATAACTGAATAGATTTTACATGTACAACCACCACCATACCTCTCTGGTTATATGTCCATCACCATCCAGGTCATATAACTGGAATGCCCACTTCATTTTTTCCTCTCTACTACCATAAAGAGACACAGAGAGTCCGGTAACAAAGTCCTGTTGAAAATAAGTCAGTTACTGTGAGTATCATACATTGGTCCATGAATAATACAGCACTATATGATTGTGTGACTGTATGAATAACAAATTAAGATCTCCAAGTCTGCACATGTACAATGTAATATCTGGATATTCTGCCTAATTTGGGTGCTCGTTTAGTTACTTCTATTCTGGGTAGTTTTTTTTTGCCTATTTTAGTTAATTTAGTTTATAGTGTAATTTTTTTCTATTTAATTTGGCAAAATAAAATGGTTGTTGTTGTTGTTGCAAGTGCAAAAGTTTGTACATAGAACTTTATTTATGGTGCATACGAACATGTACATGTATAGAACAGAAAACCCAATAATTGCCAGACATCCAGGGTTGTCCACAATTTTTAAGGTAGCTGGCAAAAATTTCTAAGTAGCCGGATAGTGATTATCGAACGTCGAAGGCGATCCCTTCTAGGGGGGTCTTACATTTTAAGTCCCCAGATAGGAAATTCCTTTTGATTTTGAGCACAAATTTCCAATAATGTCAGTTCCAAAAGTAAGCGTAACTTTTCAATTTTATTTGTTTATTAAGTCAATAAACTGCAATGGGAAATAAGTCTCATTTTCATGCATCTGTGCCAGAAAAGGGAAAAATAATAACATTTGTCTTAAAAAAAAAAAATATATATATATATATAATATATATTTCAGGTGATTTTCACCAGTGAAGCCAAGAGAGTGCTCTACCGTAAAGGAGCTGATATACCAGTAGATGGACAACTCAATGAGGGCACATGGATTTTAATACAAATCTGTTTCGTAGA
>Ga0126336_10000829_pt1 | contig 14344 bp, 16 predicted proteins | sample SidCmetagenome_FD_92530 | JGI IMG/M metagenome (GOLD analysis project Ga0126336, IMG submission 92530) | Coral microbial communities from El Islote,Puerto Morelos, Mexico - Siderastrea C C metagenome | ecosystem: Host-associated > Invertebrates > Cnidaria > Coral | place: El Islote,Puerto...
AGCCACGATACTTCGCTTTCTTCGGGATTTGCAGCCTGGCCTGCAAACTTCCCAGAAGTCTCAGCTTTTTAAATTTATGTCATAAATTAGCTAAATTTTTGCATTCAAATCAGGCCGCCATTTGGAAAACAAGTCGCTGACGATTTTCGTGGCCGATTCCGCGGGCTCAGGGGCCTGGCGTGAACTAAGATCACTCCAGCTGTGGAGGAAAAAAATTACCGGGTTTACAGGTCTTTACTGGCAAATTTAACACCTATACATGAGTAAATTTCATTGTAATCTTGGACATGGATAATTGTATCACTTATATATCCAGGAGGAATCTTTCCGTTTCGGTGTTAATTCTGCTCAATCAGAAAACCCTATTTGATGAATGATGCGCTTATGCCTTTAACATGTCACTCAAAATCTATAATTTTTGTTCCTCAAATTCCTCTTTTGTGAGGTTTCCTGATTGGTACATCTCTCCCAGTAGTTGGAGTTGTTTGAGAAGACTGTGCGATCGTAGGCCCTCTTGGTGGTTGATGGCTAAAAAAAAAATTAAAAAGAACCAAAAAGGAGTTTTTATAGCCCATTAGTATGTGCTATATAGAATGAACATTTCATTTAACGAAACTGTGGGTGAAATTCGAATAATTAAGCTGAATGCTGTGGCTATATGACCGACAGCCTGGCAGTCTCAAAAGTAGAGTGAATGCCCGGCGCCAATGTTAAAGAGACAAGAACGTCACAACGAACGAACTCTAACAGCTTTAATAACAACAAATTGCTCGCACTACAAGATGGATGTGATATGAACGCACGAGGAGAGGAAGACCTGCGCGCGCATATAAAAGTAACACAATATCGCACGAACTGCCTGCTGGCGCAACCTCTTCTTCCGTTTAAATAAATGTGAACTAACCTAAAAGGGTTGAACCTAGGCAAAAGATATAGTGCCATAATGTAGGGCAGAGCTTGATAACAAGCGCACTACAGTCTTACAGTAACTGCATGATAAAACTTATCGCTGGAGGATAAAACTTAACGATATAAAGGCTAAAATCTAACGTAGTCATTTAAGTAAGAAGGTTGTTTGCACTGTCTTCGGGGTCTTGGAGCAGGAGTCCCAGGAGAAGAACTGGGACGGGACGGCAGGGCTTGATCAGGGGTTGCCACACTGGTGATGGGCTCCTCTTGTAGAACGGGTAGAGGGGGTACGCCAATAGGGGCATCAGGGGTAGTGTCATCACATGTGGACAAAGGGAATTGCTCCTCGTCAGACGGCACGGATGTTAGCTCAGGTGGCGCAGGAGGAGGTGACTCTGGAGGTACAGAGGCTGCAGGCACGGCAGAAGTTACCGGAGAAGGCTCATCATCCTGGTCTTGAGGGGCTAGGGGACCAGAGTGATTGGACACCATAATGGAGGTAGGCACTGCGTAGCACTTGGACAACTTGACTTTGTAGGAGTTGGCCCTCAGTTGTGAACCACTAAACTTCTTAACGAAGTACCAAGGGAGGTCAATGGAAACTACGATATAGCGATCATGCACGCGAGACTTGTCCTTATCTGAAATGAGGTAAACAATGTCACCGATTTGTAGTGAAGACGTGTGTGGAACAAGACTGCGGGGGTTCTTGGACTTCTCACTGAAGGCATGGTTAGTGGAACGTTGCTTGTGTTTACCAAGTATGAGCTTGTAATCAGACAACGGCTACTGTTCGTGGGTGAACTGATTGCGTTGGGTCCACAACTCACGAGGCGAACATGGGAGTTAAGACGGGCAGTGGCGAGAGCGAGGCCAACTGCACTTTCTGGTCTGCCACTGGGCTCTTGTCTGATGAGTTCTTCCTCAAGCTCACGGACAGCCTTCTGGACGACTGGGTTCTTGTTTTTGTTCTTAACATGCCCAACTTCGATTGTGACGTTCAGGTGGTGGAGGGAGTCGTTGTTGGCCATGTACTGAAAGCCAGGGGAGGGATCCACACATATAATTGCTCTTGGGCCGTCAAGTGGGTGGAGACCAACAATTGGTTGCGTGAGGGCGTCCCAGAGGGTATCGTGTTTCTTGTCATGTACCAAGCAGGAAGCAGTGAAGGACGTGGTGCATTCTCGGAGCACTAGGATCAGCTGACGGTGGCGTTTGATCACGTCAGCAGCAAAGGAGATGCCAACGACCTCTGGGGGGTCGTCAGAAGATTGCTTGACCAAGGAGCTTGGAAACAACTTCAGGGAGGCGCAAGTGTGGCAGGCAGATGTCATGCGAGAGATGGCATCAGTCATGTCCAGAGCGAAGAACTGACATTGAAGTACCATTTGAAACCGATGTCGGGACGGATGGTTGAGTTTGATATGAAGGGCGGTAAGGATGCCATCCAGGACGGACCGTGGGATGACGATTGCTTCCACCACTGGAACGAACAGTTGAGTGTGCTTGACCACAAGAAGTCCTTCAGTCCTTCACTAGCAATGGAGACAGAACTGAGATAAATTTAACATCCCGAAGATTAGTAAGTTTCTTTGACGGTCGTGTGCCTTGTTTAAGGTGGGCGTGGACTCTACGAAGGTCGGGACAGTTGTTTTGGATCTGTCGCCAGGCTGATCTGGTTGTGAACGGGAGATTAGACTTGCTGTTTAGGATGTCATGAATTGAGACGTTCTGCATGGCAGAATCCTCCATTTCGTGGACATAGTTGCAGATCTGGCAATTGGGTTCACTGCAATCAGAGGCGTTATGGCTGGTGAAGTCAGACGGTAAGTTGGCCTTCTCAGCCAAGTGTTGAAGATAGACTTGGTAACAGCTGACGGTCATAAGGAACGAAGTTACACAAGGTCTTGCCGAGGATTCGCCTCAACACAGTTTGTCAATCACTTGAACACAGGGTTTGCTATCTGTTAATACTGTCGTTGGGTGCTGAGACTGGATAATAAAAGGGGAGAAATGCTTGACGGAAGCAGCGATTGACAGTTCTTCTACTTTGCAGGGAAGCCAAGTGACTTGGCATTTTCGCAATTTGGCACTGAAGAAGCCAGCTAAGTGGAGTTGATCGGTACATTTGGAGTTTGATCACATCAAAGGAAGCTGGATAAAAGGTGATCTAATGCAAATATCAGAGAATCTATCGTGAGCTAAATAAAGTAATACATGTCGCTGTCCAAATAAAACATATGGCCATACAGAATTCACTTCCTTTATGTAGGTTACCACTTGCAAATGCTTTTGAAGCTCTTCATCGGAGTTAATTTGAAATTTCTTATTGGAGTAGCCAACATAACCAAGTTCCACTTTTTCTTCGTCATTGAAACCCAGATGTCCTCCGTACATGCCCAGGAGTAACTGTGTTGTCTCTTTAACAGTTTCCATCACAGGAAACTCTTGAATGTCGAACTCCTTGAAAGCTACATGACACGACTGAAATTTTCGTAGTGGACATTAGGCCATGAAAATCAGAACAACCGAACACAGTGCTGTTTCCTGGAGATTACATTTTTTAACTTTATTTATACTTCTTCATCATGAAATTCAACATGAATCTCGTAATTAACCTGTGAAGAGTTAAGTCTGATTAATCAACACTCTTTCAACAAAAGTCATGTTTCGCAAGAAAGTGGAATACGACAGTTCCGTCACTCGTTTGTATGTGGAATTACAAAGACAAACTAGCCACTAGACGGCTGGTAATCGAGCCTATTACAGCACCCGATTTCAGAGCGCACGGCATAATAATTTGCATGTTGAGAACTTGTCGTCTGTGATTGGTCAGCAGACTTGGGCTTTGTGAATACCTTTGGTCTCTTCTCAAATTCGTTGCTGTCAATCAAACGGTTGAAGGGGTGAAGCAAATTTCAGGGTGCAATAAAGTAAACAATAGCACTCTAATAAGGCCACCCACCCTATTCAAACCTATATTGAATAGTGAGATTCCTCAAAAAGTTCACGAGCATATTTTGTCTGTTGACTACACAGACAGCGTAAACATTATCTGAAATGGTTTCATCCAGACCAAGCGGTTTTTAAAGCATTTGAATCGAGCACGAAGCGTTATTTGCCCACCATGAGAGGTCCAAAGGAGCCCCAAACTGAATTATTTCTCTCGCCTTGTCTGTGTTTTAGCTAGCGAGCTTGAAGTGCGATTCAAACGAGTGGAAAGGTTAACCACGTGCGACGCAAAAAAGAAAACTTCCTTGGCCTTTGTTTGTGACTACCACGCAAGCTAGACTCAATCAAACCCGCACAACTAGAGGTGCATGAAACATTGACTTGTGTCATTTGAATGACTATTGAGTGCTTTAGTTTACCAAAATAATGTTATCGGTGAGAAAAGTGAATAAACAAGGTAAACGTTCTTTTGTCGTATGATCATAAATGAAAAACCGCCGCCTCAAGCAGGCCTTCCCCAATAGTAAATTTGGATCCGTTTTCATCGATCAAAATGATGTAAAAGGGTAACTTCAGTTAAATTCAATTGATTTAGTTGTAAAGTATACCTCTTTGCTTAAAACAAGTATTTGTATTTTATTGACCTATTATTTTTGTAAATCAAATATATGATGACAATAAATGACTGGCAAATGTTGATTAAAAGGGAAATAGGGTAGTTGCTATCCAATTTTCCTGCAGTAGTATCTGTTTACAATACAGTCAACGGTTGACACTGATATTTTCAGGCGTCAGGGGATTGAACTGCGGCTTCTATTATTATTTTTTTATAAAACGAAGCTCTATTACGTGCCATGGAGATGTTCACAATGGGGACGACAACAACGATGGTTACTACTATTATTTTCGAGTAGAAATAGATGCAGCAGGAAGGATCTCTTCGAGCAATTTAAAATGCTTGGACCTCCAACCCCCCCCCCCCAGGCTATATGTAACCCTATCTCCTTCTATTATAGGCCCACTGGTTAGATATAAGCATCAACATGTTCTAAGAGTTACGCTAGAAAGTATAAGACCAAGATCAGGATTTACAGACAAAATATTTTGTGTTTAATCTGCCATAACAAGTCATTACTGTTAACAACAGTTTTATATGACCAGTGCTAATACCTTAGGTAAGCAGTGTTGGTCATGCAGTTGGCTGTTTTTATTACTCAGAACCAAATGCAAGCTTTCAGTCTATTACACTGTGTTGTTTTTGCGTATCGTACTCCGAAAAATAAACATACAAACAAAAATAACCATTGTCGCATGTAGTTCTAACAAAAAGAACGTTTTTGAGCTGAAAGAAATATAATAATGCCTTATAACAGTGCATGGGTACCAGCGTGAAACAATATTAAACGAGGGGTGGAAACCCGATAGAGTAAATGTATAAATGTGTAGGTGTGCTTTAGTAGCCACAGTGATGATAAAGATTCATTACATCCGACTGACTGACATACATGAACGCCCTAAATATGATATCGTCAATATCAGGGCTGATCAGAAACATGAGCTCATTTGATTGTATCCACGCTTTGACAATGGAAAACACCCCTTCTACTGGATTGAGCTCTGGGCTGTATGGTGGAAGGAAAACGAGGATTGTCCCTGTTGCTTCGATCATTTCTTCAACCTCTGGAAGGTGGTGGGCGGTGTGATTGTCTGTAAAAGAATACTACGTGTAAGTTAATTGAAATTAAATTAAAGTACGATTATGAGTCCAAAAGCTTGATAATGTAACCACAGCACGTGCACTGCAAATGACAAACGCAAAATCAAGTAGTTTCAAAAATAAACACATACATACACAGTGACAAAGTTGTGGTAATCACATTCACACTCAATGTTAATGTCCAGTTTACTGAATGGTCTGGCTCTCTGCTTCAAACTCATCATCATCATCATCGTGAACATAATTGTCTGAGTCATCACTCTCAAGATGAAACTCCACAACCTCTTCAAGGACTTCATCAGCTGTTGGCATCCTGTAATCGGGAATCCCTTCGATGTTAATTTCATCATTTTCCGATCCACTAAGATCTAAAGAAATTCCGCATTTCTTGAAGCTTCTTGTGATGGTGTCTTTGTTCTGGCTTACTTCTTGCCACGCTCTACCCACCCACTTGGTCAGAAGAACTCGCCTGTCTAATGTAGTCAATTTGCCTTCAGTGTACAACTGCAAATTTTCACTTTTTCAAATCTCAAATCTCAGCATTTGGGATGACATAATCGCGAATTTAGGATACTTAAAAAATTATGCGCAGAGATCATTTTAATATCATTTTAACATACCCATAACAACAAGGGAGTTCGAATTAACCCCATTGTACAGCTGAAGAATAGGAACAATTTCTTCCCGTAGAAAACGTATGAATCTTCTTCTATTAAATGTTTTCTTTGTTAAGCGGGTTGCAGCAACGCCATTGTAGGTGACGGCCAACATGGACGTTATGCGTGGAGCCCAAGCTGGAGGGTAACTGCCAGTTGCTGTGTGACCCCTGATACTACATCCATAGTTCCTGGTAATTCGACAATCCTGGTACAGTGAATAAAAAGTCTGTTTAGCTAGATAGTTTGTGGTAAGCCCCAGTTAAGCAATCACAGTAACCTTTACAGTGTTATTTAACTCTTAAAAATCCCAAGCTTATTCCCTATAAGTGGTCGTAACTTACAAAAAAAGCATTCGTCAATGAAAATTAACTGCTCTGGACGAAATACTGATACAACGTCTTGAAACTGCCTGTTCGGCTCCTGGTTCTTTTCTAACGCTATCTTCTTCACCTAAAAAGGAATAACAGTAATTAATAAATTGCTACAGTGCTAGGCTGAGAGAAAGGCTCCTTGGGATAATTAAAGATATTCTCTACCTGTAATAAACAAAAATCTACAGTGAGATATGGAAGGATGAAAATGGTCTCCAATCCACCAGCCTGTCCGCTAATCAGTCTTGCCCCAAAGAAATTGGCCCAAATGCTGGACTATTCTCCCATTCTCCAAATGCAGAAAAGCTAGAGTGAATTGCCTGAGGTTGTTACAGTTGTCTTAATAAATTCCAGGCTCCTCAATGTTTGTTGTCTTCCCAGAAAGGACAGACAAAGGGGAACTAGCAGACATTACTTTTGGGAGTTGCATGTAATAAGATGCAGTGGAACGATTATGCCAAACAACATGGCTCATAATATCTTGAAGTTCTGTACCCGAGAGAGCAAGGGTTATTGTGCAGCCGACCTAAAGCCATGGAGTGTTACAGACCCATCAATTCCGCCCTCGCTACAACAAATTTTTAGACGGGCGTCCACAGCAGAGGAGGAAAGGGGCTTGTCAATAACAGCGCAATCTGAGGTGGTAGAGCGTAGCTGGAAAACCGCTGGTAACATCAATGCCAATATGCTTGGCAAAGGTCACAAAGAGGTCGATGGCCCTAACTGGCAAATGTGCGGATTCTGATTCAGTGTATACCAACAAGTTTCCTTGATCCATCGTGCAGGGTTTCCCCCCAAATATGATTGAAAAGCAGACCATCACCATCGGGAAAACGGAGAATTTCTGGAGTTTTAATTTGCCCTAAATCACTTGGTCTATCCCTACTGAATAACAGAGTTTTAAAAAGGCTTAGTCACACATGTCAACAAGCATCTGTATTGGGGAAAGTTAATTGGATAGAAGCTTCTTATCCAAAAACTGCGCAAGGTGCACAAGATCATCAATGAAAAAAAGGAGTAACCTGTGTGGGTGTAACCTGGGCTTGGAGCTGTTCTGCAGTAACAGCCTTTAAATATTGCTTCAAAAATATATATTGGTGGCTGAATTTCCCACAAGAAGCCTGGGATCCCATTCCCCCCTCCTGCCTGATTCATTTAACAAAGCACGTAGTTTCCCTATTAGGGAGTCCACTGTCCCATAGGCAAGGCGCGTTGGGCAAGGACATGAAGAAGATTCGTTCCGTGCAAGAACGGACAAGTGGGTTTGTGTATTTTAGTCTTCCCCTTCCTGTCTTTCCAAACAAGAAAACGACATAACTCATAGGGGGTGGCTGTAGAAATATTCCACGAAAAAGGGAGGGAAGACAAAAAGAGTTTAAGCTCTTTTTGAAGGGAGAACTTTTGTGGAAAAGCTGGCAATCTGTGATAAGCAGTCATCGAGAGCAAAACATCCAGAGCGACACTGGAGCTAGAGGTTGAGGCGTCCACTAGGACTTTCCTTGTATAACCACAGCTCTGACAGAAGCAAAATGAAGCATTGTTAGAGTATGCACATGAAGGGCATGATACTGGCTGGATGAAGAGCTTTGGAACCACTGGTAACGGCTAAAACAATTTATTGATAAAAACAATTACAAGCACACTACGCGACAATCTTTCTTAGACAATAAAGCGCCAGAGATCTAACAAAACAAATCCTCTTTAAAGTTTCAAACAAAATTAATCACAAATTGTTCATAGCCAAAGTCAATGCATATGCAAATTATCCTAAGAGCGCGTCAGGCCGTGAAGGACTCACATGGCTCCCAAAAAGTGTCACAAACAAAAAACATAACTGTCAAGCCTGTCGAGTGAACAGCAACCGGGCATATCGGTCTAGTCACACCCAGAAAGCCCAAAGGTCCCAAGGTAATTTTAAGGTGTTAGAAAAACCATGCTTAGAAGGCATCAAAATAGCGCCCATCTCACCCTTCCAGGAGAGCTTGAGAGAAAAACGGGCTGACTGGTAGAGAATAGGCCATCAATACCACCTAGGATGAACATCAGGGATAACAACAGTACAAGACAGGTTGGTGATGTGCAAGCGGTTCAGAACTTGGCCAATCAATAAAATTGTCCGGAAAATGTAGGGGTTGCGAAGGAGAAGGTTGGAAACTGACTAAAATCCTGACCGAAGACATCTACTCCTGACGAGAAAGGGGTAGGGTCTGGAGTAAAATGGGGCAAAAGATGCCCCTGACAGTCTGTCGGGGCATTCGGATCAAGAGCTATGAAATCCACTGAATGGCCCGCTAGGCCACGGAAAGATGGATGATTCTGAAGTGGAAACGACAGGTGTTGATCCAATTTGCTATCAGCTAGACATAACGTCCGCGACGGGTGGTCAGCAAGGTTCTCCCGAGAGGAGAACGTTTAGAGCATCAGAAAAACAACAAGACCTGGCTGCCTGGGACTGCCACGCCTAGACAAGCGCTTGGTTGTCAACATGCGCATCCACTCTTGCATCCTGAAGCTTGTCACAAAAGGCAAGGAGGGTATTGGAAAGGGCCCTGGTTTCCTTAACATTGATGTCCAAATCAACAAGAGAATAGGCCATCAATACCACCTAGGATGAACATCAGGGACAACAACAGTACAAGACAGATGGGTGGTGCGCAAGCGGTTCAGAATTTGGCCAATGAGTAAAATTGTCCGGAAAATGTAGGGGTTGCGAAGGAGAAGGTTGGAAACTGACTGACTAAAATCCTGACCGAAGACATCTACTCCTGACGAGAAAGGGGTAGGGTATGGAGTAAAATGGGGCAAAAGATGCCCCTGACAGTCTGCCACTGAATGGCCCGCTAGGCCACGGAAAGATGGATGATTCTGAAGTGGAAATGACAGGTGCTGATCCAATTTGCTATCAGCTAGACATAGTGTCCGCAACGGGTGGTCAGCAAGGTTCTCCCGAGAGGGAGAACGTTTAGAGCATCAGAAAAAAAACAACAAGACCTGGCTGCCTGGGACTGCCACGCCTGGACAAGCGCTTGGTTGTCAACATGCGCATCCACTCTTGCATCCTGAAGCTTGTCACAAAAAGGAAGGAGGGTATTGGAAAGGGCCCTGGTTTCCTTAACATTGATGTCCAAATCAACAAGAGAATAGGCCATCAATACCACCTAGGATGAACACCAGGGACAACAACAGTACAAGACAGATGGGTGGTGCGCAAGCGGTTCAGAACTTGGCCAATCAATAAAATTGTCTGGAAAATGTAGGGGTTGCAAAGGAGAAGGTTGGAAACTGACTGACTAAATCCTGACCAAAGACATCTACTCCTGACGAGAAAGGGGTAGGGTATGGAGTAAAATGGGGCAAAAGATGCCCCTGACAGTCTGTCGGGACATTTGGATCAAGAGCTATGAAATCCACTGAATGGCCCACTAGGCCACGGAAAGATGGATGATTCTGAAGTGGAAACGACAAGTGCTGATCCAATTTGCTATCAGCTAGACATAGTGTCCGCGACGGGTGGTCAGCAGGGTTCTTCCGAGAGGGAGAATGTTTAGAGCATCAGAAAAACAACAAGACCTGGCTGCCAGGGACTGCCACGCCTGGACAAGGGCTTGGTTGTCAACATGCGCATCCACTCTTGCATCCTGAAGCTTGCCACAAAAGGGAAGGATGGTATTGGAAAGGGCCCTGGTTTCCTTAACATTGATGTCCAAATCAACAAGAGATGCTGGCCAATAATCAGAAATACGAATGAGACTCTCTTGAGCAAAAACACCTCCCCATGCAAACAAGGACGCATCGGAGTAAACGACAAACTGGTGATGTCGTTCACTACGCCACTTTCCAACTCTAGCAACAACCTACGGATCAGCCCAATGCTGAATCTCAGCTCTCAAAGATGGAGAAATACGGATGAGTTTAGAAGATTTTAAACCCTTTCCAATAGCAAGGTTGATTTAAATTGTAAAAATGTGCAAGACAAAAAGAAACGCACTGCAAGACAAGACAAAAAGAAACGCATTTCCCTGTGAGACGTTGAAGGGTGTGAACAGAGACAGTTTCCCAACAAGATCGAGTTAACTAACTCAAGAAATTTCTTTCGCTTCTCATCGGGTAGATAAAAGGCTTCTAAATCTGTATCATAGATAAAACCGAGGTATCTGATCTTCTTTTGCGGATAAGACACTTTTTAGACTAAGAGTATAGCCCAAGTAGGTTAGGTTATAAGCAGCGAGAAAAACCGCAGCTTTAGCAGCGGTGAGACAAGCATCACACGTCAGAGAGGTAGATGACGGCTGTTCTGCTGCTTGAAAATTCCGAATGTGCAACTCCCCATTGTGTCTGATATAAATGTACAATGGGCAAGGTACACTGAATCTAAGGCAGGTAGTGCAAAGCCAACAAACCATTGGAATGTTAAACATGTGCAGAAAAGATTCCAACCAAAAGGAATAGTATTAGAAACGAAATACCACCCTTTCCATTGAAGCGAAGAAAGTGCAGCTAGCTTCATCAAGAAGAATGTGGTCGTATCCAGATTTGTCGTCCAGAGTGGTCTGGTAAGAGCCTTTTGGTCAAGTAGCTTGGCAACTGCGAAAGGTTTTCCAGCTTAAACAGACGATTAACCATCCCTAGGTTAAGAGACCAGTTATCATGGCAGAGATAGGGCTTCATGGTTTCAACGGTCAAAGGGAGGACGAAGTGTGCGGTCTGACTGTAGTAACATGACCCCAAACTGAAATTGCGCCACTAGATACTCTCAAGTAGTGTTTTGTCTATAAAGTCATGAAAACCATTACAAGATTTATCATTGTCAAACACCACGGACAGAGGAATATCAGAGTCGTAAGGAACTCCCTTCAAATTCCCCTTAAAGGGTTTAAAAAATTTTGCGACGGAAACTATGTTTTATCCAATCTAAAACTTCATCCGCCTGGTCGTAGGAGCTAGAGGTGGTGACTTGCTCCCAGGTTTCCAAGAACTGATGGAGCTGGCCAGCGATGAACACATCTGGCTTACGTAACGGTAATCTGTTAATATTGGGAAGAAGATTTCCGGTACAAATTTCTCTAACTAAATTACGGTCTAAGCAGGGGCTATCATCCCTCCGTCCAGTGGCCACATATCTGTGGTTACCCAGTTGGGAACCTGGAGCGAAAAACTTGAACACACAGTGTTGGATCAAAACTGCATTTAGAATCAGGGGGAAGCACTCTTGGCTCCTTCTAAAAAGCAAATGAAGAATGGGAATGAACATACCAAAAAAGAAAAAAAAAGTAAAAAAAACCACGGATACTATGCCACCAAAGAAGGAGGAATGACAACTTGACCCATTTAAACCGGAACGAGAGTTTTACCCTGTTTCAAGCGACATTCAACCTAAACTGGCACCAAAGAAAAACAAAGAAACAAAAGAGAGAAAGAAACAAAATATATGTAAGAAAAAGCAAAATCGTTTATTCAACAAGTAACAACAACTAAAATCGTAGCAAACCAAAAAAGCCTTGTGAGCACTACTGCGCACCCTTATTGTACGCCCTGGCAGACTTCAATTCCTGAAACTTGGTACATTCCCTAATGAAATGTTGGGTCGGACCGTAAAAATAACATGCAAAAGAACGAGCGTGGCGACTGGAAAATGGGGCAGAAGAACAGTTACCCAAAGACCCAATACGGTGCCATTCTCTCTGGGGATTCCCTAATAGCTCGCCTGGTTGTCATAACGCATCCAACTTTGACAAACCATTGGCCCATTCTCTGGGACATGTTCCACAAACTTATGGGTTTTCTCAGGAACGTTCCTTTTAACCAGCTCGTCAATTAGTGTGATCATGACGTCTTGCACAGACTTGGCATGTTTTGAACCTCATCTAGAATGCATCCATGTTCCCACGCTCTAGCGTGATTGTTGATTTCTTCCAGATCAAAGTGAGTCTTATCGAGGATCCTATGTAGGTCCTATGTACTTCATAGGCACTTTAAGTCTTGTCTTGAGGGCTTGAACTCTCAAATTAGCCTGACCCTTTACATTGTAAAACAAACAAACCAAAGACTCCTGGTCATTATGGATAAAACATTCCAAGCAAAATTCCACGGGGCTACAGCGCGTGAAACCCTTGACTGATTCAAGGTGCACTGCACTGAAACTGCTACAGGCATATATCTTTGACCTCCTGAAGAACGTCTTGGGCAGAAACATTACCAGGTCGCTGGACATGCTGCAGGGGTTCAGCCATGGGATGACGTGTGTGCAAAGGAAAGCGAAAACGCTGAATACTCTGAGACGTTGTTAAACAACATGCACACAATACAAACAATAGTGGTAATATGTACAACGCTATGGGATATCTATTTTTATGGAAATAGTCTTGTTTTATTTCCGGTACTGAGAATAGTGCAATGAATCTCGTTCTAAAATCAGAGGTTATCACTTTAAGGGCCATGGTGCTTTCAAATAAGGTGTTTCCATGTGGTCGAAATAAAGGTCCTGTGCTTCAAATAAAGAATTGTGATATCATGTAATAAGCTTTGAATGCTCCTTTTTGAAAGGGACTGCAGAGACCAGAGTTAGGACATTAAAACTATTGATGTAACAAATATGCTCACTGTAAGGGCACAAAAATTGCTCTTCATTCACCACAGTTTAAGGAAGCATCATAATACAAGACAGAAGTACAGGAGGACCTAAGTTCAACTCTAAACCTCTTTAATATTGCGTACCATCGCAGTCCAAAATACATCCACTGACCAAACGCAATCCTTGCATTACAGCAACAGATAGCAGATATGAACTTATCACCAAATGCAAGAAGTCAGCCGGTTCTGAGAAGGTTTGGCAGTTACATGCACCTTGTATCAAAGTGATAAATGAACAAAGTCTGCAGCCATATTTTCATATTCACTGGTGTTCCAACATTGCAACAGTCTGGTATTTGCCAAGAGCCGCTGCATACATGACTGTCCTGTGGCTGAAATTCTCTGAGCAGTTACTCTTGAATGAATGAGCACGCATCTTTGGCCTCTGAAGGGTATTATAATTAAAGAAACAAATATGACCTTATAAGCAAATGCAAGGGTTTGGCGGTTACATGCACCTTGTATCATAGTTATAAACAAAGGCTGCAGCCATACCTATCCACTCATGTTGTGGTCACAAATTACGTGAAGCAACCACCATTGCAGCAGTGATATCTGCCAACAGCTGCTGCACATTTGGTGGGCCTCTTGGCACTGTCTTGGTTGATATAGTCTTGGAGTAGGTACTCTTGAAGGAATAAGTAAGCACCTTTCGCCTCTGCAGGCATCCTGGGAGACCCAGGGGCAGATAGTCGGGGCGAGAGGCAGATTGATTCTTAAAGGGTTAAACCTTTTGAGATCAAACATAAATTTAAGGGTTAATGTCACTGTTAAAATTAGCTTTGTATCAACCATCAGGTATATGAGTGGTCAGCACTTAATAATGTAGGTAATGGTAAAAGTCTTTTTTTTTTCTTGTACAACGTTGTTTGCACTTAGTCTGCATGGACTGTTGAACCTCTCATTACGACACCTCTCTAATACAGTCACATCCCTGTTGCAGACAATTTCCTGTGTTCCGACATAATTCTCGCATAGACACGGGAGTCTGGGCCTCGTGATGAACGGACGTGTTCGATGAGCTCCGCTATCCGTTCTTCTCGGACATGTGAAATCAAAGATTTTTGGTAGCCATTTCGGAAGTTTCACTCTTAAAACTCAATGTC
>Ga0126336_10000830_pt1 | contig 14340 bp, 6 predicted proteins | sample SidCmetagenome_FD_92530 | JGI IMG/M metagenome (GOLD analysis project Ga0126336, IMG submission 92530) | Coral microbial communities from El Islote,Puerto Morelos, Mexico - Siderastrea C C metagenome | ecosystem: Host-associated > Invertebrates > Cnidaria > Coral | place: El Islote,Puerto...
CCCCGCTCGCGCTCCGCGCTCGCTTCCAGTCCCCCCGCTCGCGCTCCGCGCTCGCACGTGATCCCTCCTCTCGCGTCAAAATCCGCGCTTGCTTGGCCTTGGAAAAGCCTGTGGAGGAGGCAGGTACATTTACTCACTCACTTTTAATCTAATGGGACAGTGCCTCGGCATTGCTGCCCGTTTGCAACAACACTGCAATATTGCGCCCATGAAATTGCAGGCACTAGCCCGCCCTTAATTCAGTCATTCCACTTTGGAATTGTTGCGTGCGCAAAATTTTGATGTTGCTCTGTGTATCCTGGTGGAAGGCTGATTTGATTTTCTGGTTCAAATATGCCACTGTTACTAAATTAAATATGCTAATGTTACTAGATTTATCCACTGGTTAGATCTGTCTGCTTTTTTAATTAAACAGATTGGCCTTGTGAGGGCATGTTATTTGGTTTGAAATTTTTCAAACCCGCTTGATTTTTGTTTTTTATTTGTTGTGGATTACAGGGATGAAGCTGAGACAAAGGGAAACAAACATCAAACTAGTTTTAAAATTTTCAAACCAGAAACACTTTTAAACCACGGCATACACGTACCCAAGTACGCTTTTCACTGTGTCTTAAGCAAGCTAAATGTTTCAAATTGTAGCGCGCACTGGCCACAGTTGAATTTAGTTTTTCCCTTGTGACCAAGAAAAGCCAGTAAGAGTACCCGTTAGTGTTAGCAAAACTCCAAAGATCATTCTAATAACGAAAGCTCTTATTTGCCTTTCTTGCCCAGGTAGTTTTCTCCAGCTCACAAACATATGAACTGATGCACTGCTTGGATGAAATCAGGCTCTCGTTTAGAACCAAAGAATACCTGGAGCATCCTGACAAGGAGCCCTCTGAGGATCGTTCAATGAGACCAGTAGTTCAGGGCCCTGGAATGAGGTCCGCCAAGAGCACCAAGGTAGTTAGTTACTCAGCTTTCAGTATTTAGTGGTTAGATCACCGCATGGACTTGTTATCTGGAGTCCCAGGTTCAAGTCCTCCTCTCTGACCATTAGATAGATTAACCAAAAGTTCACCTCCTTGGCCACGTTACATAAAATGCCAACTGCTCAGCTTCGTTCAGTTTTTGTAATTTTTTTTTTTCATTTACAGTGTCTTCAATTAAACATAGTGCGACAAACGCGTTAATGGCGAGTACACGTCCTGCAACGTTTTCGTTCTAGATAAGACAAAGACATGATTCCAAGCTTTGATTAATGACTAATGCTGCAATATTTGACGGGGAGCTGATTAACTGTTCAACGTGGTTTATAGTGTTTGGTCTGTACTGCTCGTTTCTTGACGAGCATTTGCTAAATTAGCTCCTCAGTAACGAGTCAAATCCTCCCGTCCCCTCCCCCTTTTCCGCCTCTATCCTCGCCCCAATCCCTTAGCCTGCCTCTCTACACGCCCCAATTCTTATCATGCCTCTGTAATTGAAACCAACACTCAAGACAATGTATCGGTCGCCCGCCCACAAACTTCTCAAAATTGGCTGCAAGAGTTTAAAAAAGCTTACGATCAGATCATGAACTCATGCTGGAACTGATTGTTTTTTCCAGCTGTTCTCCGCTTATTAAAATCTTTTCTTTCAGTGATTCAATCCTCCAACATTTCAACACTTGTTAGCACTGTCAATAATTGTCTTTCATCATTTTAAGCTGTGTTTTTAATAACTTGTTCTCGGTTATTGACCCTTTTACATACTTGCATCTGTCACCTGGACAGCTCAGCGTGTATCCAGACTGTTACAAAAAAACAATATTTGCACCATATGTTGAAATCTTTAGGTATGATAAAAATGTACGAATAGTCTTTTTGAAAAGAGTTCTGACGTGAAAGTAAGAATGATCAATAAAGTCCATGACAAAGCCCTCTGCTGCTCTACTGCAGTTTTCATTGGGGAACCTACGGCCGACTTAACAAGTTCCGTAATGTTCTGAGGTGCAACGTATCACTTACAAACTATTTTGTGGCTGTTGTTGCTGTGTGGACGTGAAATCAAACAGATTTTGTCTCGTATGCGGAGCTCGCCTCCATCTTGAACCCTTACCTCCCAAGTGCGCTAAGGCTCAAACTTGACATTTGTTTTCTAGGTAAACGAACTTTGTCATAGGAAAGTACTGTTCAGTATCTTTAATTTTAATGTGATGTTTTAGGGTTTCATCCAAAGACTCAAAAGCTTGAACCAACTTGTACAGCGTAATAAACGAAAGTACTGATCACTAGCTTTCATCTGAGTGTCACACTTAGGATTTCATCCACAGACTCAAAAGCATGAACCACCTTGTACAGCAAAATAAACAGCCTCACAGGAAAGTAGTGCTCGTGGCTTTCGCTTCAGTGTAACAGTTAAGGATTTCATCCACAGACTTAAAACTTAGACCAGATTGTACATTATAACAAAAAACACCGCAATAAAAAGACCGTTGGATAACTTTCATTTTAATGGTAAAACTTTAACATTTTATTTGCAAAAAACATATCGCTGTACAGCCGGTTTTCATTTTAAGGGTCACACTTAAGGCTCTTATCCATCTTAACTGCCGGCGGAAAGTTATAAGCAAGCCGCACGGGAAGCAAGCAAAATTCACGTACATCTGCACGTAAACAGTACGCTTCATTGCCGGGAATTTAACCTCAAGGCCGAGCCGCTTAGGCATTGTTCCGCCGGCTTCAATGCGGCGAAACAGCTGAAGGCACATCACCCTAGGCAACAGGAATTTCACGAACAATCCAATATTAGCGGCGCTCGAATAGAACCCTCCGGACATGCAGTTTTGCACGTACACGTACGCTAAACACACGGAAACGGACGCTAAACGCACGACATTCAGCCAGCTATGGGGTATTGGCGAGGAGAGGTATTCAAACCACACACGAGCAAAGAACAGCGATGCCCATCAAATTGTTTTCTCGGGAGGGAAGTGAAATTCACCCACTGTGTCTCCACCGTTGCGGAGAAATTATAAGATTAGCATTTTGTCATTTCGGATAAAAAAAAAAGCTCACCAACGGAGACGTTGTGGAAAGAATTGGAAACAGCTGTTTCGAACGTACATTTGTATCAGCATCCAGTTTGTCCTCGAAATACCCCGGTATGAGTCGCACTTTTATAAGCTGCCGGTGCGACTTTTACACGGTACGAGCATTTGGGTTGATAGGAATAGGTGTATTTCTATCAAAACAACCTAATTTTGAATACCTTTCAGGGGTACGTGATAAGTATTCTCCCTAACTAACAGAGATCTCCCCCGGTCTTCGAGCGGCTGAAGTGTTTTGTGCCCTGTTAAAACATGTTTACACTGCACAATGTTGCACAATTAACACTGCACAATGTTGCTCTAACTTCTATTTCTTTGGTAAAAATGCGTATAACCTAACCACTGAGGTTCGATGTTTTTAATCTGGGTTTGGAATTTGTGAAAGTTGAGCATTCAAATGAAAAATTTCTGTGGTGTTGTTTATTATGCTGCATAAGAGGTAGTTCTAACGTTTGAGTTTGTGGATAAAATCTCAAAATGTTACCATTAAAAATGTGGTACTGGATCTCATGCTGAAGCAGGCGTGGTTCTATTGTTTTCTCAGTAAGTGTAAGCCTTTGAATTTAGGCCATTAATCAAAGTCATTCTTAGGGAGCAAGATGACCCTTTCTATTTGAAAGTTTCGGGAGGTAGTTTTATTTCCCTGTTTAAAAACAGACGACAGACAAGCATAGTGTCTTAGCTAATTGCTGATGTCTCATGTGATGTAGACTGCAAAACACTGGCTTACTTCTCCCTCGTGGAGAGAGGCTCGAAATGAGAAAGGTGCGAAAGAGTTTTTGCCGACGAGGCACTAAGGGTTGAAAGCATAGATTGTTTTTCGCGAGCCTCCCATAGTCAGCTACCGTCTCCGTGTTCTCTCTTGCTTTTTCCCGCGCACGACTCGCCCAAAAAATACGGACAGTCTTGCAGGCGCTTTGAAAGTGAAGTGAACTAGTAAGACGCCTTGGGATTCACTTCGATTTATTTTTTAAGTTCTCTTGAAATATTTTCCTTTCTTTTTCTTGGAAACCCTTCAAAAATTTGGCTTAAGATTTGGAAAAGAAAACCTTTCAAATCTTACTTCTTAGGAAAGCCTCAATGGAACTTCTACTTTTTTCAAGTTTACGTTTTAAAGACCTCTCAAGTGAATTCTTGAAGTTGAAAGGACGCCTTGTATAGGGAAATCTCTTCCAAAAAGGTTTTTGTTGTTCCGAAGAGAACCCTTTCAGTTCTTTCTTGCAAGAAATCAATGTCCTTTTCGTTTTTAGATCTCTAGAACTCCTTCTATAATGTTACTAGAAAGCTTTTAACGAAGTCATCTTTAAAGGATCCCTATAAACTTGAACGTTTTCTTCTGTGAAAGCCCCTGAAAGCCTCTTGCAGTGAAACCTGCAGAGAGATGTTAATTTGATTCAAGCCATATTTACATCGCAAGGATAATTTGTTTTTGTTCCATTCGTTTACCGTCAGATGTAATATTTATCACAAAAATTGCCGATTTTCCCACAAAAAAGCCGCCATCCTTAAAACAGAAATAAATGTTTTTTATTTGCATATTTACTTCATGCGAAGCAGAGGCTGTTTATTAACACCAAAAGATGACGCTCCGATCCAAACGGGTACCGAACTAAACAAGTTATCGTCGCTCCCCTGTTTTGTATAAGGACTCCGTCTCGTCGGTCATAAGAAATTTATTGTGCAGTAGAATAACAAGAAATCAGATAATGACTCGTATTATGTTCTTTAGACCACAAATGCGGTAGCCAATTCTGGCAATTACTGTTTGGTTTTTGTCGGAGTTTCTTTGTTGCATTATTGATTTGGGTTCCCTGCTGAAGTCTGCTTTGCAAGGGAAGCGTCGCACTTGCTCAGAGAGCGGAACTCCAAAATACTCTTTATACTTCTAAAGCTTCTAATTTTACTAAAACGACTCCAAGTTCCCCTTTTTTTATAGTTTGTAAAGCATCGAGAATCAAACAACATCACTCGAATGTACTGTTCAACAGAATTTATTTGAATGGTCACACTTTCAAGCCAAAGGGCTCCTTCACGTGCTCCAAATTTATAGAACGACATGAATTCATTCATGAAACTAGGTCTGATTCTAAAACGACTTATTTTTTTCATTATCAGAAAATATGCAGGTAAAAACACTTTTTTTTTTGTAAATGAGAAAACTACCAGAATTGCGAGAAGTTTGTGACTAATGAACAGCAAAGAGAATTGCCTTTGCTATAGTCACTCGTTCTAAACTGACAGGAGAGAAAGTCTTAGTGTCTTAAATTCATTTTCTAGTTTTGAGTGATCGTTTGTTCTGGTATTTTTGAACGGTTTTTTTTTCTTGATATTTATTTACTTTTCTTTCACAATAAAAACTAGCCTCTTTTCGTCGCGAGAAAAACCGTTTAAGATTTGCAAGATTTGCAAGGGACAGGTGAGCCGTGCCTATTGTTTACATCTTCAGTTAACACCGATATGAGTCGTGTTGTTTGCATTGTTGGCAAGGTTTCAACTCTGTTTCCAAAACATTCAGTCTAATTTTACTCTAGCTAATTAAACATTCAGTCTAATTTTACTCTAACTAATAGATCGCTTGTGTCTTCTTTGGTTTATTTCTTATATTGGCTGATTTTCAAATTTGTTTCTAATTAATGGATTCCTTTAGATCGCCGATTCATGGTACTCTCATCTTTTCAAACACACGACAACACTGAAATAGAAAACCCAGCTTACACTCACTAAGACATCCTATGAAAAGATTCTAAATGCTGGTAAACTGTTAACTTCTTAATTTTATCTCCATCAAAGGTCGTAATGCTTTGCTTCTACTTTTAGATTTCTGACGGAGCAATGCTATTTCAAAAGAGAGACGAAGTAAAAGAAGAAGAAAAGTTTGTCTTCTCTGCGGTCAAACTGGAATCGTAAAACGAAATAAAACCCGCCGAAGATACCGATTATTTACCACCACGAACAATCTCTATATATATGACCTTGTTTTTGACATCAATTTGGTTCCCGAAATCCAGTGAACCATGTTTTGGTTAAAGCGTTCTAGAAGCCTTATCGGAAACACGTCTCATCTGTCTAGGCGTTGTAAAAGTCATTCGGCCTCTTTGTTTGTGTCGCGCGAACTTTCTTTCTAGTTTTGTTTACCTTTGCTTTGAGACAGATATCAATGAGGTTTAGTCTGAGCTTATTGTTTTTGAAACCCAGCGATGAAATATTACTTTCGCTGTAAATCCGATCAAAGCCGCCGGTGTTAAAAGCGCTAAGGTATGGCACGTGTGTGTGTACTAGTAAATACTTTTGGGCCTAAGGGTCGTCAAACATTGTTTCTAAATTTTCTTAAATTTTCTTTTTGGAATAAGTAAGAAAAGGACAGCACCACGGGAAAATACTGCTCGACAGCTTTGATTTAAATGGTCACACTTTAAGATCTCACCTACAAAAAAAGTATGAGACACTTTGTGCAGCGTACTAAACGTTTCCACAGGAAAGTACTCATCAGTAAGCGTTATCTGAATAGTCACGCTATTTCATACCAGAGACTCAAAAAGTATAGTCATCTTGTTCGCCAAAATAAAGAACAGTACGGTTGAGTACTGCTCAGTAGCTTTCATTTGAATGGTCACGTTAGTTTATGCCACAGATTCAAAACATAAAACCACTTTGTTCAGAACAATAAAACTTGAACAATCCACCTAAATTTCGTGCTTTTCAAATTTCAGCACCTAAAATGCAGTCTGAATTTAGATATTTTAGGCTATCTTAATCCGGATTTTGCGATGGACAATACGATTTTCCGTTCCATCTAGAGAGACAAACCATTTTTAGATTGCGATCCGAACGATCCACATACCAAACTGGATTGGTCGGATTAGTGTTTGAATCTGTTTCGTATCCATTGTCTGTTCCATTTAGCGGGCTCAGTTCTTGTTCTAAATTACAGCGCTTCTTCATTCCTAGTGCAAACAAACGTGGGTTGATCTTTTTTCAGATTTTAGTTCCAGCAAGCACGAAAACTCAAATAATTGTTTCAGATACCAGACTGGCAATTGGATTTGCGTTTCTCGAAAGCGCCGAAACTTTTCAGGCCGATTTCGGGCACGATAATTCACGCTGTAACTTGTCAACAAAGAAGTTGTAAGCTCAAGCTTGAAACTTTGCTATAAATTAAGACATGTCAAAATAACAGCTTTGTAGAATGAGTGGTTCATGTTTTTACAAATGGCTTTTCGGAGCCGAAAATTTTTCGAAGCTTTCCGGGAGCGCGCATCTGGGGTTTGTATTTGCCAACAAAAGATTCCAATCTTTAAGCCCCAATGAATTCGTTTTTGTTCGTTTTTACTTAAAAACGGAGATTTTCAGAACTTTCTTCTTCCAAATGTCATCGTTTTCGAAAATATCGTTTTCAATGCCGTGGACTAAAGACCTAACCGTTTAAAGAAGCTCCTTTTGCAAATAAAAAAGCGATTAAAAACATATTCGTATGGAAGGGGATTCGTTTGCCATGCGACTTGTTCTTAGTGCTCAATGTTTTAAAGACACTTCAGTGCGTGCGTGCGTGCGGCAGTAAGCACGTGTCACATTCGCGCCAATCGCCTATATCCAGGAAGCCCGTGATCTTAGTTAAGCTTCAAATACAAGTCTCCATATTTATACACGATGTTTCTCTGCACGTTTGATTATTTTTGGATCTACTTCTTTTCTTCGTTGTGTCTAATATCCGATGTTCAATATCTCTTCCGTTTACTTGTTTACTAGAAATCAGCACGTCTGTGATGCGGAGTTTTAAAAAATAGTCGTCGAATATCAACGCCAAATATTTTTCTTTCAGCTTTATTTTCCGTCACGAATTAAAAACAGAATCTATTTGCATGGTTACGAACCATTTTCACGCCATGCAGTGCAAGGGAGAAAAACAGTGAAAAACTCCTTTGGTGTTGTTTGTGTTGCTGTGAGGTTTCTGTCTTCATTCCTTTGATCAAACCAGTCAAACGTCGAATTAAATAATTGTGATGCGAACTTTTGAGTCCTAGGACCATTCAAAATAAAAACTACTGACTTAACAGTCTATGCCTGTGGTACTGCTTATTTTGCAGTACACGGTGAATCTAAGTATTAAGATTTGGATGAATCTCATTGACCACTCACTGTTTTTTATGCTGTACTTAGTGGTTTATGGTGAAATCCTTATGTGTGACCATTCAGTGGAAAGCTAATAGGGGAAGGGGCAAGTTTTAGCAGGGTTAATCTTTAATGGGCCCGTGGCTTTTGCGAACTTAGTGAAAGTATTTTGTCTGCGAACACTCTTTTAGTGCATTGCACTGCATCGAGTAAGTGGCGGGTAGAGCTATTGTAGTTGTCCTGCTTGCGTGATCGAAAAGAGGAGATTACTGTACTAAACGTAATTTAATAGGAAGTTCTAAATATCAGAAGAAATTTCAGGAATTTCGTGTTGTAACGAGATTGTTTTGCAAACTCTCATGGAATCCGAGCCAAACGTACAAGCATGAGCGCAGCATTTTTGCCTTTGTCAAGTACATGTAGGTATTGTACAATCCACTCCCATCTCTCTCTGGGAGAGCCATCCGTGCTTCCTAGTGGGGTTCTATTATTTGTGGAGTACCGTTCTACAAATTCAAGGCATTATTGCTGGGTTTCTAAGTCTGTTTTTGACCTTCTTCAAATGATCCTGCTAAAAATAGGCTTGTTCTGAGAACATGACCATTGCTAATAGAGGATTTGGGTTTAAAGAAACTTGCGTGTACCGTCGCCAGCAATTCAAGTGTTTGCTTTTAATAAAACCGTGGAAGTCCGCCAAAGATGCTTTCACCAGGTCGTGAAATCCTTGGCACGCGAGAGGTTAAAAAATATCGATGATTCGGCTATAAGACGTCAAGAAAGCCACTTCTTTGAACTTCCTGTTATGGTCCATAGTGACCTCGTTTAAAGCGCTAATATGTCGTCTGTACTTAAACCTTTTCAGCTGATTCCAGAGCTTTTAGTGTTAAGAGTTCTCCTTGAAGTGTTTGCATGATTTCGCAGTTAATTTGTAGCGTTTTGCACGAAACAGCGTAATGATGTAGCGCAAAGAAAGCAGGTGGGTTACAGACCAGAACACAAATGCGTCGGAGATTTGGAATTTTGAATGAAACCAAAAAATGAACATTGTTATCGTTAAGGATTATTGATCTAATCCCAAACCAATTTTGAGTCTCAAGAATGCAGATTCTCTTAGCAGCAGCTTCACTCACAATTGTCGAGAATTCTCACTGCACTTTATAGATTTGATCGGCTTGCACATTTACGCCGCCGGTCACCGGTCACCTTTTATCCTGGATTTGCGTCTGAGATTTTGTAAACAACAGTAGCAATAGTTGATACTGTATGTTTTCCCATAAGGAGATACAATATGCTAAACCCGCGGCCATTATTATGCTTCCACTATCTCTTATTGTCCTTGAATGTTTGCCTGCAACAAGTGGGCAGTACCGTTGCATAAGTATAGTTACTTGTGCCTGAGCCTTAATATTCGGCAGGCTACGTAACCACATTGTCTACGTGACGTACATACTTGTTACAGTTATTTTTAGCAACTCATGAAACGACAGTTGTTGCGATACAAGTGCAATTGCAATCACGATATAGGCAAACGAATCGCACTGCTGAACAAAAAGCCAGCGCAAACGCAAGGATTGCATTTTTTTGGATCATAGTTGGCGCGCTGGCGTTTATTAGTGTTCGTATGAGCATCTCGTGCTTGCGTTTCTGCTTGTGTCGTTAGTGAAAAGCAGGCTTATTGCACGGAACAATGTATATTGAATCAGCACATCGTATTTCCGTGATTAACTGCCCTTCTCCGACTAAGTGCCTCTCGGCTTGGAATAAGCGCCCCTCACTGTCATGAATTCTGACGGATAATACCAACCCTTGCACAAAAGAAAACAAGAACAGAAAAAAAAACATGAAATAGGAAAAGTTGGAAGTTATACCAAATGGATCACCAAGTACGATAAATTGTCCAAATTCAAGGCGGCTGAAAAAAGGAAATTTAAAAAAAGGTTATTTGACGGAATACTGTATTTACTTTGAAGCAATGGAAATTTCCTGTTTCACGAAGTAACTCGTCACCAGCTGTGAAACAAGTTGTACAAAAAATTCTACCACACCTCTCTTCGGCTCACTTACAACGAGAAATTGCGCAGCAGGGACTGCGGAGAGCAAAGCAATGTTCTTTTTGCAATCTTGCCGTTAATTCCGTACATGGGTTACAAAATTGAGTTCAATATAGCGCGTCAGATTTAGCCAGGAATTGGTCACGATAAGTGGGTCTCCTAGGTAACTGTCTCTTATAAGATTTTAAAACCTTGAATGCTTCAACAGCTGGGCGTTCACAGGACACCCAGATCACTTCTGCCTATATAATCTTTTTGTACAAAATACCGTGTCCCACCCATGAAATTCACTGCTGCCAGTATAGGCTTCTGTTGTTGCGCTATTCCGCATACCGTGCAGTTGTAACAGCTGCGAGCAGTATTTCGCTCACCGTCCACCTCGGCGTTAGACTAATCATCGTGCAATGTGCTGGCAGGGGCTTCGTGTTCCAATTCTTGAATGTTTTGTAGCATTACTTGTATATTCTTTGAAAACTGACTGCAAGATGCGTTGTGCGGTTAACTGTTCAACGAACGCCTATCGTTCATCTGATGCAATAGTCCATTTTCTTACTCGTATGAAAATATATTTAACACTGAATGTTTGACCATTGAAACGTTAGCTATTGAGCAGTAATCAGTTTTATGTGGCATTGTTTAATGTGATGTACAAGATAGTTCTAATAACTATTTTTGAGTCTGTGAATGAAATCTTTTAGTTTGTGCATTCAGATGAGAACTATGGGACAGTACTTTCGTGTAGTGTGGTTGTTTTAATATTTTGAAAAGTGAAATTTTGGATTTTCTGCCAACTTAAAGACGGATGGAAAGATTAAATTGTAACTAATTTTAATTTACCTCCCCAGGCACAAGAAGATGAAGAGAGAGACAAGATTGACCTGATCCGCTTGGCTCTGGCGCGTAACCTTTCAAGAACAATCTTATAAAGCTGGCGCCACACTGACTTGAGAAGATGAGTTGCTCCTAATCAAGGGCCAAAAGGTTGTAAACTCAGCGCCGGACAAAGTGAAAGCCAAGACTGATAAATACGGGTGAAGCACTTACTTAGCAACAACCACTCAACATTCAGTCAAAGGTGGTCTCTGTGGTTGCGAACGATGACTCTTTTCGGCTTTTTGCGTGTTAGTTTCGTAAACTGCACCGTAAACTGCGCGTTCCAAATCGACCTTATCCACCGCTTTTTTCAAGGGACCGGAAACAATGTTCTCTGTAGTGTAAATGTACTGGACTTGGCAGCTGCTTTTTTCGCTTGCTTTACTACTCAAATAAGGAAGAAGCGGGTAAGCTAACACTAGAGCGTCTTGTCGAACCAGTGTGATTGTTCGGGGTCGATCGCACACGTGATTTCTTGGACAAAAAAACGTTTGAACAAATTTTCAAGCCGCACAAGAAGGAGAGTTTCATGCAACAGAACAAGTTTCATTTATAGAAGTTGTCAAGTTGTGCATAGGTATTGTTTAAATAAACTGCTTAACAGGATTTAATACTGAGTCGTGTGAGCTTAGCTCTACTTCATAAGTATGGGCCAGCCACCCTTTCGCGAGGTCAGAGCTTCCAGCTCTGTGCAAATTCTTTTGGGGGTGGAGTGGGGAAAAAGAATCTTCCCAAGAGAGCGTGCTCGCAGGCTAGTCTAAAGGTTAATTGGGTTTCTAGCTCTGCCCTGCGCAACCCACCTCAAGGCTCACACAGCTTCTTTCGCAAGTTGAGTAGCTGATATTTTTTAGGGCTGCGACTGCAGCTGTTACGCTGCAGTCTTCTGTGTGTGTGTTACTGCTCATCTGACTCATCTAAAAGAAACTTTCTTTTCGTAGAAATTTTATTATTATTAGTTTTGACTGAATAATTTTTAAGTACGACTCTGGGTTGCGTTTTATTCTTTTTCCATACTTTACACATAAATTTGGATGACTTCATTTATTCATAAACAGCTGTCCTCAGCCGCATGCAGCTGGTGGGTACAGTTTCCATAGCGCTTCCTTTCTTTGTGATTCAGTGGCCGAATTCAAGGCTTCGTAGTAGTTGTACTGGATGCGAGCGATGTATTTCTTTAATTTGCGTAAACTGAGTTGAATACCTAAGCTCGTTTAATTCATTTTCAAAAGTTTCTATAGTTTATCACCCACCCAGGGAAATGGGTTAGAATTAAAGCCAGTTGTTTCTTAATCCAAAATGCTAGGGCGCCTTTTCACGAAAAAAAGGCAATCTCTCAGGGATTTTGGAATTGGTTGTGGTTTCGCAAATACATGCGATGCATGGCTACGTAATGTAGTAGGTCATGTTTTTACGTGCGGCCGAATATATACTATCTACATAAAGATACCAAGCCTGAGCATATTTTCAAATACACCAACTGCTACACACTCGTTCGGTATTAATAAAGTTTTTTGAATCACTTGATATATTTTGACTGTTACGTCCTCTGCTTTTCTAGCATTTTCCTTTCGGTGTTTTTATCGTTTCTGAACACCACGCACAGATGACAACCCGCGTGCGTTGAACTGAGCTATCCGCCCGCGCAAATTCATAAGCTATTCTTATTTAGCGCTTTGCGTTGTCAGGAATACAAGGGAAAGGAAATACTCGAGGGCGTGAAAGAAATGCGAAGGAGGGACCTTTTAGCTAGACAAATTTCTCGATTTATCGTGTTGAAAACTCAAAGCATCTGGTGAAAGATCAATCAGCGAGTCTTTGGCTGTATTTTTGGAACATATTCCTTGTCAATCCGAAATCAGAATACCCCAGCATTTTGCACATAACATCTTCTGCACAATTTTTGAAAGAAGCTGTTACTATTTCTGCGGTCGTCCGGATATTTCCTCGTGCCAAGCTCTCGAAACGGTTTTTCATAGTGTATTTATTCATCAGTTTTGGAATACGTGGATGCTGGTCTCCAAAAAAGCGCGCTCTTTGTGTACTGTATGGCTATAAATTAGACTAAAAGCCCTGAACATACAGAAGTCACTTGAAGAAGCCGGAAAGCTTTTGTCTGCTTAGAAGAGTTTGTTAAGTATAGCAGATAGTACATAATAATAAGATAATGCTAATGTTGTCGAGATCTTTCAATTCTACTTTCCTAGGCTTCCTAAATGTGAAGAACATCAATTTAAGGCTAAACATGGATAAAGTTTCGATATATTTCACTCGTGGCTCACCGACTTATTCACACATTATAACAGCTCTCGTGTAACATCGTGTAACATCATAACAGCTCTCCTTTTTTTCCTGCCCATCTTTTGGGCTTAACCAATATTGGTCGTTATGTAAATTTGTTACCGTAGATTTCTTTTGTCGCGTTTTACCATAAGATCAGGATGTTTGAGTTTTGGCATTAACAACATGTACATTTAAAATGTTCTTTCCGCACTTATGACGGCAAAACTTAACAGTTCCAGACGAAAAGGCTACGAAGCCTGCTTAATCCATTCCCTGTGCTAGTTTTCGCGCCTTTTTGCAAAATTTTCATTGAACTGTGAATCACTTTAATATTTCAAGCCAAACCCGTTTGTCTGTTATTTTGGTTAAAACTTCAATACTCCTGTAGTGTTTTTGGTGATATTGTGAGTTAAAGATATGCATATGTAATATCCAGGATACTCTTGAATAGACGGCATGAACAGACTTTGAAAACGTTTTATTTTCCACATTTAACGAACCGTCGTCATCCGCACTGCTGAGCTCAAGAAAAACTTGATTACCAAACAGCCTTCATTATACTGTGAATGGCAAAATGACAAGATGAGGTTTAGTAAAAGGTAAAAATCAATTCGATTTTCATCAGTAAATATTGCATTTATTTAACTTTCGGCTACTTGAGATCCATTTATGCCACAGTTCACAGTCTTATCACTTATTTCTGTCTTTGCTTCATTAAAAAAGCCGACCGCAATACATCTTCAGCTTATTTGAATGTGAAATGTCCCAAATTGGTACACAACATACGACTAGAATGAAAAAAGAAAAACATAACCAAAGGGGGGGGGGGGAATAAACGTAAAAAAATTTTGAAAAAACTCAAGAAAACCGGAAGTGCTCCCGATAAAACCCGATGTTTTGCAAAAAATTTTACACAAAAAGCGAGTGTTACTGTCCCCTTTTAAATCGAAAGGACGCGGC
>Ga0126336_10000831_pt1 | contig 14339 bp, 9 predicted proteins | sample SidCmetagenome_FD_92530 | JGI IMG/M metagenome (GOLD analysis project Ga0126336, IMG submission 92530) | Coral microbial communities from El Islote,Puerto Morelos, Mexico - Siderastrea C C metagenome | ecosystem: Host-associated > Invertebrates > Cnidaria > Coral | place: El Islote,Puerto...
AAAAAAATTAAGAAGAAGAACAGAAAGGTGTCTGTAATATAAACAAGAGTATCATACATAATTTTGGCAATCGATTTTGTTCCACACCCATAAACGTTGCAGACGTAAATTTGTTCAGAAGGTGAAATGGCAACCTTCAATTGGACTTACCACTTGATTTGAGATCCGTAGCTAAAATAAATTGATCACTTCAGAAGATCAGTCCAAGCTTTAGATAACTGACCCTTGGCTTTACAAGTGGAAAGCCTGATATAGGATTTTGAAGTGTTATAACGACCTTCCACGCTCAAATCTACAACAGGTTTGATAATTTAGTTCACTCGATCTTGACATAATATAAATATTTAACGTGCAAATGCCTTCTAAGGGAAGCAAAAAAATATCCCTGATGCAACTCCCATTAATGGGAGGTTTTAACTTTCCATTAATTGGTGTCACAACCTAAAACTTAAAACTTGCAAGTTGTGTGCTAATATCATTGTTAGCTTTATGTGAAAGAGCACTTAATTTCTTCAATGTCCTGTTTCGAAAATAGGCCAACGATAAAACTTTTCAACTAAAGGAATTACGTCACGTAATTAATTAGTTTTAGGTTTTGGTTTATAATAACTTCTTTGGAGTTTTTCTACCTTAGAAAATTATTATTTTGAGGTTTCCTTCAATGTGAAAGTGATTTTGTCAGATCAGAAAAATGAATGAAAATACCGTGACGTAGCTCCTTTAAAAACAGTTAGTTGGACACTCCATTGGCAACATGTGACCACGCTGAAAAGTCCCAGAATGACAAGAGACGTATAGAGGTTCTTTCGGCTGCGCGCGAACTTCGCGGTTCCCATTCCTAGTCCTCTCATTTTAGAAAAACAGTGCGCGGCAAAATCTACTGTTCTAGTTGGACTTCCCTAAAAAGGTTTCCGTTTTTACACTAGACGTCCTCATGAATAGCCGTTAAAATTGTCTTGACGTCCTCTAAAATAATACGGCCCATGTATTGTAAGTGCTGTATGGCAGGTTATTTTATTGTGATTGTAAGTATTGTGAGTAATTATAGCAAATATTGCAATTCAACTTAGTATTAAAAGGTCATTAAAGAAGATGCAATTAAGAAAAGAAAAGAGTTCTTGGCGCTATTTAGTTTGCGGTTTTTTCAACTATAGATATCCTCAAATTAACGCCTTTGTTATAGAATAGTGATGTGTATCGCTCAGAGCTTGAATTCCTAGCCGTACATGAGACTTATTCTAGACCACGATTAGCACTTTAATAAGAGACCTGAGCCTGTCACCAAAATATGCTCTTTCTGATGCCAAAACAGTAACAACATACTCCAGAATTCAGACCAGTTAACAATATACGCTACCGCTCACAAAATAATGTTTGCGTGGCTCATACCCCTTCATCCTTTAAATACAGATACATCCCAACTGTAACTTCTGTGGCAGTTTTGTCTCTTAGTTACGAAGGCCTGAATATCAATGTTTTACTATGAAATAGAATAATGGGGATACGCCGGCATTCAATAACTTTTATAGCCAGCAGCTAGCAGTATTTAACCTCTAAAAATATAAGAACCTATTAAGGCACCTAAACAGCCCAAGTTCTCTCTAGACATCTAATATATGAGCAACAATTTAGCCTACCCTGGAAATGTAGGGGTTTTTATACCTCGTGTTCAATCAAACGAGATATTGGAGGGATTTCCAAAGCTAAATCGTAATAGGTGTAATCCACTAGAGGACAAGGCCCATCACTGCGCATGTGCATGTGGACTGTGAATCAATGAGAATTGAACGAGTTTGTATTGCTGTGACACTTGAATGAATTGCCTGAGCAATCAAGTGACCACATTCAACCCATAAAATAACAGCTCTCAACTGAGAATGAAACGAAGATATATACCTAAACAAGAAAGGAGCGAGACTACTTGGACCACCAGGACACTTGATTTTATGCATCGGTCTTTACCAAGAGCAGCTGCTTTAGATCGCCGCCCTTAAAATACGCTCAAAGCCAGCCGTAGTGTTGTTAAAGGCACGCTGGGTCCTTGTTCATGTGACGCAAGCTTATCTGCCATTAGTAATAAACATAGGCACGCAATGCGCACAGTATCGATGACATTTTTGTTTCGCAGTATGGCAAAATTTATCATACCAACCTATGGGTTTTACACCACTGCAGTGCGTTCCCACCCTAACCCCCTCACACCCTGCATCCCTCCCCGACAACTTGCGGTTAACCATCATGGAACCGGGTAACGAGCAGCGTGACTACATGACAGTTAATTATAGCGTGATTTTAGAATTGTGCACGAAGAAAATAAAGCTCCTCGTTTCCCTTTTCTTCAAAGAAAACACACTCTAACACGTCTATTTCATGCAATTTTGATGTATTCAAATCGTGATCGGCGTGAAAAAAAGAGCCGACTTCTCACCCCAACTGAGGTTTGAACCCGGACCCCTATGCCAATTGCGACACGGCAATCCCTATTGAAGCGTCAGTGCTAAGTTTTGTACTTGTCTTTGTACGTGACATCGCGCCTCGATCAAGATAAACATGGGTGTTTTTTTTCCTGGGAAAATGTGTTCGAACCGGCGCAAAAACTGTGGTTGTGAATAGAAGAAACCAGAAGCCACTAGCTCTGCTACGTTTGGCGTCGGAGACGCCGCTAAATGCTGCGAACTCAAGCGATATAAACTTGGACGCCGTTCTTGTTCGGTGGACTCGATTAGCTCTCCGTTCCGTATGCAGTTCGGAACTGAGAGCTAATGAACTGCGTGAGCAGTACGCAGTTCATGTCAGCTCTTCGCATTGGTTGGTTCTGGTTTTTATTTTGTAACATCACATTACAAGTTATGGTTCACAACTTTTCGGTTTTACTAAGTGTTTCTTCTTCGCAACAGAACACAAACTCACACAGTACCCCCCGGCCTCACAGACGAAAGACAGACAGCAATTGGCGTTGATCTGTTAGGCTCTGACAGTAGCCTATAACGTCACTGACGTGAAGCCATCACAACGACAACACAACTGATATTGCATGGATTTATTTTTATATAACTTAAATATCGTTTTTTTAATGCATTTCGGAACAACGCTAGGTACAAAATAATAATGCCATTCCACAAATTTGCCGTCAAAAAAGCTCCTCCTAGGGCTTTAGATGCGCCATTGCCGTTTAATAAAATGAAATTAAAAAATATATATTAAAACTTCCTTTAAACTTCCTTTCACAAACGTTTTAGGCACGCATAAATATAATTAAAATCTAAGTCATAAGCGTGGCGGAGGATTGGAAACCCAGTCTTACTCAGCACAGATTTTAACGATTTTCTTTCTTCGTTGTCACATGCAAGAGACTTACATCTGGATTTCCAAGCAACACCTCGAAATTCGTACAAAAATCCCAGCTCCTGCTCTCTCTACATTTTTCTTACAATGTATGTTCTCAAATGGCTATCGCGTTTTATGACAATATAATACAAGGCTTTGCCTTCTTAATTTGCTAAACATATCAAAGCCGTTTCTCATCCACTTGAATACTTCTACTGAATACGAGATGGCGCTGGCCACGGAGAGACGCGGGCTCAGTGGACAACAAAACAAATAATTTCTGCGTTCCCTTGCTCGACTGAATTGACAGCAACTCTTACTCATTGTCCTCGTTATCTCTCTCGTTAATCAAAGGCGTCATAAAGAACTGGGCCATGAATCTACCGGAGTCACGCAACCCTCCGAATATGTCGTCACGCCCAAGTCCAATCCGTGGTTTGACCTTGACCCCGCCGATAAAAAGCCTCTTCGCCATGACAGTCACGTAAGGTGGACCACTTTCCAAGCGACCGTGAAATGTGATCTAAGAGCAACAGGTGGAAATTAGATGCGGAGCAGGAAGCCCATAACGGACGTGGGCAACAACAACAGCAACACCAACAATTAACACAAAATAAGCGAGAAATGGCTTTTCACTGTTACTAAGCTGTTATTCAGCATAGAAAAGATTTTAGTATACGGTTTGAAATTTCGAAAACAAGAATTGTATGCAGGATTTACTGTTACCTGTGTTTTCTCCCGTAAAGTGACCATCGTATGGTAGAAGCGGTGTGTGACGGTCAGTTGAACTACTTCACTGTTCTTTGAAGCTGCATCCATCATGTTTACCCCAACAGTAAACGTGTATCTGTCAAACGTTCTCAAGTGACAAGGGCCTCTAGGTCTGGGAAGCCACGAGCTTGTTCCTGGAGGCCTGGGAAAAAGCAAAGAACCTCCACTATTTAACTCCCATAGTCGACCTCAAAGTTTTTGCATTATGCAAATTAAAAATTGATGACGTCATAAGTGGTTCTGGCATGGAGACAAGTCACAAGATGAAGGATATTCCTGGAAAGAATGGGTTAAGAGACATGTTATTGAAACTTTGCATGAATATTATGCCTTACGAAAGACACAAGATGAGGCATATCGTGATGTTACCGTAGCAGCAATCTTGGCTCCAGTCTCTTTCAGCTTTGAAACAAATATTATCATTTGCCAGTCTATCACGAGAGAACGGAGGACCTATTCAAAACACACGCAATGCCCACATTGTGCTTAGTTTCCTCATAAGCCATTTAGGAGTGGCTGATGCATGTAAAGCCTAAAAAAGGGAGAATGTCATTCTCGAAAGAAAGAGACCTGGAAGCTAAACTGTTGCCACAGCAACAAAACAGCATGCGCTACTGTGTGTCCTTCTTAAGGTACATTGCTGGTGCCAAGTTTTAGTTATAATGCTTCAATATTTCCACAGATATTCTTGATTTTGTGATTTGTCTCCACACTGTAACCACTTCTGACGCTAACGCTTGCATCCTTTAAACTTGAATATCTATAGAAAGAGAGAAGATGTTCCAAAAAAGAAAACACCATTCTTCTTCCCTTTGAAAGGTCTTTCAAATAAGCTTAACTTAGTTTTTACTTCCTGGCGACATAAATGGGCAACAAATTAAAGAAATCGATTTTTTAACTTCTGCCGCCCAATACTCGGTTCGTACTGCAAGTCACTTTTCAGAGAACAACGAAGAGGACTTTCAAAATCATCTCTCAGTACGGATGGATTAACATTTAAAACAATTATCACATCGAAATCGTTAAAGGGGCTTTCTAGTAAAAGCCCAGTAGAGTTTGCTGAGAGCTCCTGCTCTATTATTATTATTTTCACTCCAGGAAACTTGTCAAAATTGTGCTGATTTTACGTTTGTCACCGTACCTGTCTGTACTATTGCCCTCTTCTTCTCCGAGCAGACATTTGAGAGCAGGCTGCACAAACCTGGGCAAACATGTCACCAGGCGACGAAACCGATTTTCCATAGAGTTTAACTTAACATAAGCTACTGTTCCAGTCCAGTTGACAGACTCGCCATGAAATTCATTGCATCTTATCTGCACTGCTGCAATGTTGACATCACCTCCCTTAGCCTTGTTCACACAAGTGTTATAATACTTGTCCCACAAAAGGGGCTCGTGCGGGCCATATATCGAAGGGCCAAAACTGACGTAAACCATAGGAACCAAAAGGCACAACACTACCAAGCCTGCTGCAATCATGAGCGGTTTCTTCCGGCGCTCAAGTTTCTCTGCATGGGGAATCTCCAGCTTAGAGTAGTAAAAAATTGCAGTGGACGACCCGATGATGACCGCTGTGACAGCAAGCTTGACCGCAAAATCAAGTGTCATAAACCATTGCAGGAAATATGCCAGGGCGAGACCGATGGTAAACAGAAACAGCAATGGGAGCATAGTAACAAAAATGACCCACCCCACCGTGGCACGTAACAAGCTGCTCCAGGTCGTGAAGTGGAATAACTCAGTGAAGAGCTGCCACCACAACAGGCACACCACGTGCGGGATAAGTACTTTATATATGCCGCGCCAAGAGTGACGGCCAGCCATGATAATCAGCAGGACAAAGATCACCACATGAAGGAGGGAAGGGAGGCTGATGTCTAATTCCAGTCCATAGGGGAGGGGGACTGCGGAGAAGAACAATGACAACGAAAATGCATAAGTGTTTCAAGCTACGGCATTCTAATGTACCGGTCAGATTGAAGCTTCAACATCCACCCCCCCGGGCATACACCGGGCATTTGACTGTGCATTGTGCCCGGGAGGCGGGGAATTTGAACGTTGCCTTGGAAGGGTGGGGAATTTGAACCGGATTTATCTCTATTTCTGGCGTAATATTCCTGTGCGTTTTTTCGGTTTTTGCAAGGTTTTTAGTGAATATCTCTTTCAAAAGGGTCTTCAAAAGAAGTTTGAAGGTGTCATCACGGCAAATCTCTCTCTGAAAAGTGTGAGCAGGGTTTGATTGAAGAAGAAATTTGTCTCTGAGGAGAGGTATTTCGGTACTAATTGGTGAGGCATTTGAACGGCTTTTTTACCCCGAGGGGAGGGAATTTGAACAAATCAATCTTCAAAAGTTCAAAGGCCCGAGGGGTTGCTCGGGGGGAGGATGTTGAAGCTTCGATTTGACTGGTACAAAATACACTCTGTTAGTTTCTGATCTTTTAAATTGGAAATTATAGGGCTAATAATGCAGTTCTTAACTGCGAAGAAGACGGCACGTCCAAAGGCTCATTAGTAAGGAAAGGCGGGCAAGAAAAAAATAACAAATAGAGCGAGGCTAGTGGATGGCAAGGGCGCTCTTTTTTAGTGCACCGCTTTTTGTTGTCACAGAGCTAGAAAGCTGTTTATCCCACTGTTGGATCCTCTGGCACCAGGAGGACGATGATTCCTTCGAGTCATGTTACAGTGTTGAACGGATACCGTCAATAAAAGGTGATCAGTAGTAACGTTGTATGGCGCAGGCTACTTACCACTGAAAACACAATGGCACAGGAATCCCAATCCTCGCACATTCTCCAAGCTACACAGTCCGGTGTTGACTAGCTTGAGTAGAATGGTGTACAAAGCGTAATCATCATATTTATCAGGCAAACCTCTGAAAGAAGAAACTAGTAAACATACAAAAGGGTTAGTATGAAAGTAGTAGACATTTTTGTAAAGTAAACAACATTTTCAATTTTTTGAGGTATTATTTTGATGGAACAACCTTACAGTCAGTCACTGCAGTTACACTGGATTTAAAAATTTTGAATTTGTATTGTAAGAACAACAGATAGATTACACAATTAATAATGTGGAGTGCCATATACGAATGAATTTGGAAACAATAACAATAACAAGAGTGCAAGTGTTAAGTTGAAACGATTTAATCGTCCTGGCCATTACAAGTTCTTGCCTACTCCAGAGCTGCGAAAGAACATTTATTTAAACATTAACAAAATGTACCTGTAAAAAACAGAGCCACCAAACTCAGTTCAGAACAAGGTATCCAGTGCTTATCACAAAGAGGAAACACAGCGACTATTATCAGCAAAACAATAGAGAAGGATATGTACGGAGACACAGATTTCCACATAAACTTCCTTTCGGCTTCTTTGCTGTTGAGTCTGGGATCAAACCTGGCAAAGGCAACAACATGTGTTACAGAACATTGTTTTGCATCATGAATTCTTGTGTGATTTTGCAAAACAGGCACTTAATTTTTAAATAATTGAGTTACATTCAGACACTGTTATTACACTGCAACATGACTATCAGTAGCCACCCAACAAATGTTTCTGCAAGTTGGCCAATCAGCAAGTACAAATGTGTTTGAAGTGCATGCCTCCTTGCTAAGGTGTTGATGTTTTTAAGTGCTGCTATGATTAAAAATTCACCTTCCCTTTTCCCTTACATTAAATTGAAAGTAGAATTATCTGCCTATAATAATCCCCATGCCACAGGAAAGATGATTATTTTAACCACTTTTTTATGTTCTACAGAGTACCCGACCAAATTGCCAAGGCAATATATCCTTGTTTTTTTTAACCCTGAAATTGGGGGAGTGATTTGTGGCATCTAGTAGTGAGATGTTATCTCAATGTAAATAAATAATTAAAAGGTACTTACTCTTTCATCAGTTCTGACACAGTTTTCAGCTGTCTCAAAGCTTCTCTTCCGTGAAACATTTGGAGAGAGAACACAACCAGAGACAGAAAGGAGATGTAGAAGATAACCAGTGGAACAAGAAACCAGAGAAAGTCTGCAGTCAGCTGGCTGTAAACGTACAGAAGAACCAGCATCTGAATCTGGGATGTGGGAATCAATGACTTCAAAAAGCTGGATCCCTCCTTGGAAATCTTCACAAGAATGTAATGTTTGACAGATTCCAGGGACTGCTCTGGGAATTTCATGATCTGGTTTAGAAATACAACAGAATTCTGTTTTTGCTATGTAAAATACCTAAAATAGTTTCAAGAGTCAATTCTCAAAGTTTAGGCTGTCAGTTAAACCCTCACTCCCTCCCCTGCCAAAATCCCCATTGTCAAAGGGGGAGGGGGATTTGCAAGGAAATCTCTCTCAGCTTATTTGGTTACATAACAAAGTTTGCAACACCATTTAATCAGCAAAATCTGGGGAGAGTACCAAAAGCACTGACAGGGTGGAGCAGTGGAGCAAAGCTGCCTCCCTTGCATCCTCGCTCATGATAAAATCACTGTTAGTAGTTTTGGTAGTAGTCAGACTATGGGTAAAAAGTGGCATTATGCTTCACAAATAAAGGTACATGTATCTTATCTAGTTATAATGAGAAAATAAAAATGCCTAGTACACTTTCTGGAAACATATATTAAGAAGTAGTAAGAGGGCTTTAATTTGTTTCTTTTTTTTTGGCCAGGAGTAGGCTGGTGTGAAAGTTCTCAATGTGTTTTGTATATCACAAAAAATGGGGTTTACATGTACAAGTGCTTCATGTCAGTTGTGATTTGAATGATAGCTTTCACAATTAATAATCAATTGTCACACAATGTACATAGTCACTTAAAAATGGATCATGACTATGAACTACAATGGGGGAGGGAGGGGTCAACATGTACCTGCAATAACCAACAACCATGGTGCTACGTAATTTTACATTATATATAAGATGATACACTATCAGTCAACCTCACTGACTTAAAGCAGTAAGACGAGACTTTATGATCCACATCAAAGTGATTATTTATCATGCCATTTGATCATACTGTACCTTCTCCAGTTTTGAGGCCTTATTGAATTTCTCCATGTCTTCTTTGCTGAGTACAGTAACAAGCTCAGGGACATCGCCTCTGGCATATGCCATCACTGTGTCCTTCAGTTCAGACAAAGTGAACTCATCCTGTTTGCCGACTGCCAGTGCATTGGTTAACAAGCTAATCAGCCCTGCTTCCTCTCTCATCTCTTTCTGCTTTTTCTTTTCTTCTGATTCTTCAGAGCTGTTAATGCCAGCATCACTTTCTTTTTCCTTTAAGAACAAACAATACTAGTCTGTACGTGAGCTGTGGTAAAGGGGCTTATGAGTGGTGCATGATTTGAGCAAAAATAAGCTTGTGGTACGTGAAAACAGCTCACATTTAGCTGTAATCTGCGAATGTCCCAGCTTGATGACTTTTGTGTGATAATTTATTTTGCTCAATTTCAAGGCTGTGATGTGTGAATCCACTGAAAAGGTACGTGGAATCAGAGAATCAACTAGTGGTTTACACATTAATAAGGGGTGCCTGGAATAAAGCCCCAAGTGACGGCTCTTTCGAAGTGTAAGCATGTCCCCAAATGGGGTGTGTCCCTATGTCTCTATTAGGTTCACCGAACCTGAAGATTCTTACACTTCGAAAGAGCCCAAGTGACTTCTGATGAACTGCTAAATTCTCCTTCCAATTTTCCTTGTGAATGTTTGTAAATCAAAGGGAGAAATTCACATTAGATCAGGAGTCACTTAGGGCCTTTTTCCACTCATCCCTTGAGCTTTGAAAAAGTGAAAGTGATAAACAGGAACTTGTACATCTTGATCCTTGCATGTATACAGATGATCGGCTACTTTCACATGCTTCAACCGAGAAGTATGTTTTGGTGAACTGTGTCCTTTGATATTTCCAGAGCCATGGACAAGTATACCTAAAACAGTAGTTAACTCTGTGCATGTCGTCAAATCTAAAAGCTTGGTGAGTGCAATTATACATAACAGCAACCACAAATGCGAGCAGCAACAACAACATTTTGAAAATCTGTTCTCTTTTGGCTGTGATTCATAACAAAAACTGGCCAAACATCTCAAGCCAGAACATGAACATGGCTTATTAAGCAGAAACCAAGAGTCATGTTGTTTTGAGTTACTGACACAGATACCTGATGCACTTTTTTCCACATGAGACATGTACAAAAGTGCTGCCATTGTACATGCTTTCTTGGTGTGACCTACACTTTTGAAAGAACTCTTTCACACTTTGCACACACCTGTCAGAAATTGCCTCAGTCATCTTGTAAGCAGTGATGCTGACAGTGTCCTGCCCTCCATAGAAATATAAATGAAGCTCACCTTAAGTTTAGCCTCTGCCCTTTTCAGAGCCTCATCAATGTCTTGAAGTGCCACTTTGTCTTCACTCTCTTTTTTCATGGAATTATAAAGCTCTTCTACAGCATGTCGCAGTCTCTTTTCCTCTTCAGAAGTCTTGATGCACCACTTAACATCATCTTCCTTCTCTGGTGTAATTCCCTCTCTCTCTTCCAGGCATTTAATTAAGACATCTGTGGCTTCCTGATTCCCTCGCTTGGAAATGTCAATTAAAATTCTCACAGCTTCTTCTTTCTTCTTTGAGTCTTGCAGTAACAACATCTCCTTTGCCTGAGATATTTGATCCTCCATAGTGTGGTCACTGGATCTAGCTGGTGCAGCCATACTTTGAATACTGTTTGATATAAACACCATAAGTCTGTTATTGCAATTCTGATGAAAATATCACTCATATTTACCCTTGTTTCCAAAGAGTAGAAAAAGATAAATAATATACATGTCCATGTATGTTGACAGGACATGGCTGGGGGCACACATACCTACATGTACATACCTTATGCAGGGGTCAGGACCCCTCAGAGTTTGCCCAAATCAGTCAATCAATCAATCAATGAATCAATCAATCAATCACTCAATCAATCAATCAATCCATCCATGATCGGTCGCTCAGTCGATTGGTCAGTCAGTCTAACAGCCAGTCAGTCAGTCAGTCAGTCAGTCAGCCATTCAATTAAGCAGTCAGTCAGTCAATCAATCAATCAATCAATCAATCACTCAATCAATCAATCAATCAATCAATCAATCAGTCAGTCAGTCAGTCAGTCAGTCAATCAATCAACCAATCAATATGATTTCATTGAAATTGAATTCAGGGTAAGCAAAGATTCACTGAATTTCATTGCACAGCACAAAAAAATTGATAATTCAATCAGGTTTATAACTGTTTTTTTTATAACTTGGACCACAATCAGTTTCCCAGTTGCTTGACTCAATCAATTATTTTTTTATATATTAATTCACGGGTAGCCCAAGCTCACTATTTGAGTTTTTTTTTCATGAACGCCTTTCTGAGGGGGTGGCATCTCCAGCCCAAGCACTACATGATTATAAGAGTCTGATAGAAGATATTACTATAGTGCTAAAAATATGTGCCAAGTGTAATTTCAACTGATCTATGGCTCATTCTTGTGTTTCCCTGCTTTTTTTTTTTTACTGCAGTTTAGGCCTCAAGGGGTAATAAAAGCCGTTTTAACGAGTCACTTTTCCACCTCAAGAAACGAAGAGGGCAGCGAAACTCATTTTATGTGCTAGGTTCATCATCATCATCATCAGCAGCATCATCATGCTTGTAATATATTTCCCATTCTTATATCATGACACAAAGAGAGTTAGATTACAAAAGTTGAAAGCTGCATATAGTGAGCTTGTGCTACCTGTGATTAATTTAAATACAACTTCACTGCAGTGTGTAGACACGAGATCAGGTAATGGCGGAGAAAATTTGCCCATAGAATGAGTCCATGCACAGAGAAAAATGATTTCACGAAATATAAATTTCTGTACAGGCGGAGAGAACTGTGAATTTTCTTCACCATTTTCTGACTATGGGCGAATCACGCCAGGCAAATCAAGGCGAGCGAATCACAACCACTGCATACTCGTTGGAAAACTTAGATCTGCAGATTGCAGTGAAAACTTTAGGGATGTTTTCTATTTGAATCAGGACTGACTGCCTCGATTCTCTGAAAGGCACATCGACGGAAATAAAACCTCAAAATGGACTGCAAACCTTTGTTGTAGTATATTCAGTTGAAAATGGTTATTCCATAGATTAGATTATTGTATTCAGCGTTGTCTGTGCTCACTTTCCTCAAAATACAGCACAAACTCCAACTGCAGCACAAATCGCCATGTTTTTATTTTCCGTATGACAGTGAGGAACTGGGAAGTAGTTTTTTGGAAGTTGTGAGGGAGGGGAGGTTCAGAGCGGAAAAACGTTCTGCGCAGCTTCCTGCGCATCACCGTTCATAGGTTTTTCGCGGGCTTCTGAATGAAATCGGTGAAATCGAAAACGATGACAAACCTTGAGGGCGAGCTTTCGAACTAAGCAAAATTTGTGCCTTTATTTTTTCACCACAAAAGGACTTGGGATTCTAACAGCCACTGTCAAATGAAAGACGAAATGTGCAGAGGACTGAAATTCTTGAAATTCCTTAAAAGGCGAGTTTTTGTTTGATTCGTCAAAGTGAAAAAATCAAGCAGGGGCAAAAAATTAATGCTTTGCGGCATTTTAGTTTTGTAAAGACAAACTCTTTTCCTACTTACGGGTGAGCTCTGGACCTTATATGAGGGCCTAGATGGGGTTTACTGTTAGGTGTTATGGGCCTTATATTTTTTGCTGTTAAGTGTTATACAGCCCGAATTTTTATTGTTAACTGTTATATATGAATGAATACAGTTAAGTATTACAACACATTCTAGATACTAAATGAAACAAAAAAAAAGAAAATGGATAACTGAAACTTCAGAAGTGACATTACTGGTGAAATTGCCATCAAGGTCGCGGGTAAGAAACTAGGTCATCAGTATTCATTCTTATAAAGCGCATGCACGAAGTGCGACGAATGGTAGCAAACTTCCAGTTTCTTAATCAGCAACTGCACATGCGTAAATCGCGTGCTACGGATATCTTGTGAGTTTAAAGTCATACACACATACACATACATACATACATACATACATACATACATACATACATACATACAGACATACATACATACATACATACATACATAAATACATACATACATACATACATACATACATACATACATACATACATACATACATACATACATACATTTATTCACAGCATCAAAAAACAAAGGTGAATATACAAAGAATGATTTGAAAAGAATGTTTTAAAATGCATTTTCAAATAAAAAATACTGTCGATGTCCGGCTTTTTTTACGTTGAAACGTTAAAAGAAACTTTTCAGGAGTTTCCAACAAAACAAAACAAACTGAAATACTGCCCCTACTCCTCAAAGAGCTTCAGAAACGCTTATATTCTTCAATCCAAATATTTGCGATCTCTAAATTGCAACGTTTTGTTCCTTTCTGGACAGTGAACAATAGCTGCTAAAATTTAATTTCCTTAATTAGCATAATCTTACCTTAAACATTTGTGTTTATTTGGTAAGCCTCTGGAAGCCCTAAAACCACCAATTTTGTGTCCAAGAATGCAGATATAAAGTTTTTTTAACATAAGACCTCCTCCTAAATTTTGCCTTATAAATTTATTCATGAGCACCCTGTCACCCGAAAAAAGGCCATTTTCTCGATCTTTGTCGATTTTTTTCTTTTCTCGATTTTTTATTGTTAGCTGTTAAATGGCCTAAAATTTAACTGTTAGATGTTATGCCGACCCCCCCAAACCCCTCATCTAGGCCTTCTTGTATATTCAGGGGCTTTATACACACAACTTTTGTAAACACGTCCGTGACAAAAAACACTTGTTGCTTGCCGCGGGGAAATTAGGTGATTTAAAATAGTATTTTACTTAAAGGATTTGCCAAAAAAATTGGACTACAAGGAGGATAGAGCTACAGCTTGCCTTTTCTGGTGATAAATCATTGCTACTAACCGGGGGAACCGTGGTAGCCGATATCAACTAAAAACAAAATTAATTCCCGCCATTTTTTCTAACTTGGCGCCTGGCGTCCGCTGAAAGTTCCCGTATGCTTATTGCGTTTTTCCGCTCGAAGAGGGGAGGTTGTTGAGATTCCGGCCAGAACGTCATGGTAGCCCACAGATAGGGCAAGAACGTCATGCTAGCCCACATATAAGGCACTAATGTGAAGGTAAGTGAGTACAAGTGAAGGGAAGTGAGTACAAATGAAGGAAAGTAAGTACAAATGAAGGAAAGTGAGTACAA
>Ga0126336_10000832_pt1 | contig 14337 bp, 6 predicted proteins | sample SidCmetagenome_FD_92530 | JGI IMG/M metagenome (GOLD analysis project Ga0126336, IMG submission 92530) | Coral microbial communities from El Islote,Puerto Morelos, Mexico - Siderastrea C C metagenome | ecosystem: Host-associated > Invertebrates > Cnidaria > Coral | place: El Islote,Puerto...
CAGTTTCATGATCTGTTGTTACTCAGCCTCCCACTTTCCTTAACAGACCTAACCCTCCACTTACCTTAACGAACCAATGCATATGGACTTAACCTCAGTTAAACCTCACTTAACTGAGTTAGCAGATGCACAATCTCCTCTTACCTAACCCATCCCCTAGGCTGAACAGTCTCTTGATCTTTTTGCTAACCTCCTCTTAATAGAGACACATGGTGTTTTAATTCCTTCTTGGACCCCTGACCCCCCCCCCACCCACCCACCCATCAGCAAATAATCCTGCTCTTTACCACATGAGGAAACTGGATGCCATGTCAAGTGACACATTGTTGGAAACTTTGCCCAGGTAGCAAAAGTCATCTTTTCTCTCTGCAGTTAGTGTTTTTTCTTTATTTTACTTGATTTTGACTCTGTTGCTCATACATCAACAACACAGGGGTGTGGACAGAGAGAAGGCAAAAAAAAAATAATGCCTATAAAGCAGTAGGCTTGCTGAACGTAAAAACTCCTTGGCAACAGCATTTTCTCAGTTATTTCATATAACTGAAAACAAGTTGTTTCTCAGCTGCTCTTTCCCCCATTGGGGGGGGGGGGGTACCCCCTTAACATGAAAGGGTATATAATTTTCTGCACATATCATTAGCCTGTACAGTATTGGTACTTGATTTATTGTTTACAAATGATGTAGTTTTTAACCTAATTAAAAGTTATAGTATTGTAAAGTGTAGAGTATGGTATGCTCGGGATAGTCATTTCTTTGTCACTTTGTCTACTTACTTCCCCTGGTAGAACTCATTCTTTGTATGTTGAAGACAGAGATGGGAAATGATCACAGGAAATGTTGCAATCAAGTGGGGAGGGGGGAGTAATCACACAACATCCTGTCATGAAAGAATCCTTCAATCCCCTTCGTCAATACATAATGAAAGGTCTCTATGCACAAACAGACATTTGCAAACTGTGCAGATGAGAACAGGAAGTTGTTTTCTTTTTGATTCCATTATGTTCATAAGACAAGAGTTTCCCATCCATTGATGAGGAGTAAAAATAACCTATTCAACTTCCAGTTGACATTCACGGTTCTGAAATGGACAATAATAATAATAATAATAATAATAATAATAATAATAATAATAATAATAACAACAACAATGATAATGTGGTTAGAATTTTGCAAACTGCAAGATGAAATAAAATATGGTAAAGTTCAATTTATGGTACTGATTAATTTTAACTTGCAGTCATTTCTCTTGCCTGTCCTCAGCCAAAACCTTTAGTGAATTTTGTCCGTCACTAATACAATAAGAACTATTTTTTTCCAAAAAGGATTAGCAGAGGACACTTGAGTCAACTACTGTGAGTTGACAGTTTAACATTACTGATAGCTTGAGTGGCAGAGGCTAAAAGGATCAATAGGTATCTTGAAATACTAAAAAGAATTTGTTTTTACATACCATGCAAATCAAGAAAAAAAAGTGTGTACACTTTTGACTTCAACTATGGCAACCTTACTGGCCACTCTTCAAATGAGAGCAAAACTTGCAGGAGATGTGGATAGTGATGGAGATCTGTGACTGGTGTGCGAATTTACCCTTTTTCCAAAATTATTCGCAGGAAGTAGGGGAGTGGGAAGTGGAGAATGTCATATTGATATTGTAACAAAAATTATGAGTTAACAAAAATTGATGCTGTTCCGTCTATATTAAAAAGAAGTACACATGAAAACGAAGATATTGTTATCGTATTCAAATAGAGGTCGGTACTCGAACGGTAGCCACCTTCCAATGAAAGCACCCAGCATACCCAGTGAGGTTGTACCATCTTGTATTCTACTCAAACTTAAGAGTTTACCAAAAACAGCTTAAATGAAAAATGTTCATGCTAGACTCAATTCGTTTTTCTCTTCAAAAAATGCCTTGACCTTATGCTTTAAGTTATGACTGAAAATCAATGAAATTCTATTAAATTAACAGTGCTTCTATGTTTGCATCTTGCTAACTTGTTATCTGGGGCAAAGTTTTCATCTCCAAGCAAGAATAAGCGTCTTTCTAACATATCCTCCTTATGAGTATTGTGATTATGGAAGGTGATACACGATTCACCTGCACCAATCATATCTCTGTTTATTAAATGAGCTATAATTCTTGAAATGTGCCATTTCCACTCACAATTTCCTCAAACCAGAATAAATCCATAGTCAAGAAACAACTATGAGCCAGAAAAGTTCCATCTTTCCCAGCATTTGTCACCATAAAACAGCAATGTTTTGAGCTTCCTTTACAAGAAATCAAATGTTCGGTATTCTCATTGCACAATTCACATAATAGTGTGGACATGACAAAATCTACTGTCGGGAGGTGTGAACGGTAAGCAAGCCCAAATAGCCATGCTTCACGCACAAAATGTTGCACTCTGACACAGTAGATTTTGTCATGTCTGCACTATTGTGCTAATTGTCCAATGAGAAGAGAACAGCAAGATGAGATTAGCATATTTGCATATATTTGTGCGCAGAGGTCGGCGGACGAATACTGACATTTGATTTCTTGTCCAAGAAGTTAAAAATATTACAGTTTTAACGTGACAAATGCTGGGAAAGAAGGAACTTTTTTGGAGTAAAGTTTATTCACTATGGATTTATTCTGCTTTGAGGAAATTGTGAGTGGAATTTGCACACTTTCAGAAAAATAGCTATGCTTTTGTGCAGATGAAATGGGAAATTGGTGAACAACCTTCCATAATATTATCATCCTAATTGAAGAAAAAATTAGATGCTTATTCTTGCTCAGAGAGCGAACCTTTGCCCCAAATAGCAAACAAGTAAGATATAAAGAAATGCTGTTTATTTCATAAATTTTATTTATTTTCAGTCATAAATAAAGCTTTGGCTACCTGTGACCAAACTTTGCCAAAATGTGTCCAAGGGAGAAATTTTACAGCCACTGAAAATGGCAGGTGCTGATAACATGATTTTCCCCAAAAAAATTACAAGAAAAAAAAACTTGCAGAGAATTAAATTTACCATACAAATCTAAATACTACAATCAATTTCAAACTTTGAACTACAGAAAAAACCTACGAGTTTTATTGTTTTCAGGAAATTCTTTAATGCCACGGATTGTGCTATTTTACACCAACATTACTAGTTGTACCCAGAACAGTTGGTTCTGCCATGTTCACACTATACCATGGTCTTTCACTGATGTTTTTGCACGTCATGATTCTCCTGTGTCGTGTTCAAAGTTTGTTTTCTTTGGCAACTAAAGAGGAATTAGTGAACACACTGAAAATGTGAAGTGTCCTCCTGAAACATTCTTTAAACCAAGTGGTTTTCATTTAAAACAAGACATGCCACCCAACAACAAATTTACTTAATTGTTGCAAGTAATCAAAAGCATCAGTGAAATATCATCCTTCCTTACAACAATTTATAAAATTGAATAAACCAGGTGACAATGATTATCAATAAAAAATGTTTAATATCTGTTTGTAGGCAGTATTATTAGTTATGTTACATGACTAGACTTATTTTTGTAACAGAAAACATGTAAATATACAATAAATTTATTTGTATCCTTCAGGCTTCACTGAGTAAATCAAGTCACATCAGCAACTGAGAAAACAACTTAACATTGATAGCATTTTTAACATGCAAACAAAACATGCAAACAGACTCAAGTGCAGTAGCCCTAAACAAAACTGTAAACTTTCTTTAGACATCTACAGATGCTACATGCCATCTTTATTTAACGTTATGCCCCTATTCAAATCTGGATTTAATAAAGTATTCACCCTTCTCTTTCCTTTTATCCTCCAACAAGGTATAATTAAAGCTTGTATGTTTAAGAGCTTTTAGGGTCAGCTTACAGCAAATCAATCTTTTCGATTAGCCTGATTAAGTAAGTACTATGACAACTCCATATAAATGATGGAATTTCAGTTTACATCCTGAAAATCTCTACACCCTTCCTACGTAGACATCACTAATATCTTGAGAGTCTGTTAGTTAAAGTACACAGTGCTTTGTTGTCAATGACAGCATACAAATGGCACATGCATTCCATTTAAAAAATCCCAAGCAAAAATCATAAATCTAAACAAAAAACAAATCCGTTGTAAGCTACGTCTCTGATCTTCTAGAAAATTCATCATATTTAGGATTTACTTGTAATCATGTAAACAGATGATCTAGGATAAGCACATCAAACCAGACATTGAACAATATACAGACAAATATGACGGTTTGGTTTAAATTCAATTATAACGAAAACTTTCTCAAGAAAGCTAAATACAAGATTCCGTAAAGATTTCAACAAAATAATGTCAATAAATGATTTATCTCTTTTTAAATCTCTAAGAGTCTGCACGAAGGTGTGGTTTTAGCAAATATTTCTTTCGTTATGCAAAATAAAATGTGTGTCTCCTATATAAGCACTTAGCGCGCAATTTACAATTTAAACAGATACTTACACAAGAAAACTAAATATCGAACAAAGATCTGTGGATCTGGTACTAAAGCAAAATATGACAAAAATTTTGCGTGGAAACTCGGCGTACGCGCCGACAACCGTTTTGCTCAGGAAGCCACTTTAGTGCAGCCATTAACGGCGCGCGGCATGTTGTTCTCAAACATGGCACCTATTGATCACGCGATTCGTGAATAAATTCTCTCCATGATAGCTGTTGATCTTGAAAGCTTGATGAAATCGACTTCATTGCAGGGCCCCATGCCGAGAAACGATAGTTTCATCTCAGGGTTCTTTGTCATATGGCGTAAATTTAATTTACTGACGCTGTTTTCGGCATCAAATATATATTAAACGTTGCCTCTTCTCGACGGCGGGCAAAATGTTCACATTCAACTTCCAACGAAGGATGAATGCTTTCAGGAGTTTTACTATTAGTTGTAGGATCAAACAGGTGTGTTTCCTCTTGGGCCGAAAACTTTGTGTGACACGGAGATATAAAACTTTCTCCAAGCATTTATGGTCTTGGTGGACCAAATCCAAAATCCTGATGTTATCCCAACAATCACGAACATCAAGTATTTGACCATAAATACGGTAAAATCCGGCTTGTCGTTAGCTAGATTAGGACAAGGATAACCGTCGGGATTTTGTTCTTTGCATCTTTGCTGAAAAACCCAACCTTTTTGCCACGAAGCCTGCCACTTTTCACGATTTGATTGCTCGTAAAACAAACAGCCTAAAACAGAAACTGCTGGCAGAGTGTACAGAATAGAGAACACGCCGATTCGAATCATTAACTTCTCGATTTTCTCCCTCTTGCTGTAATCATCTTTTAAAACCGATCTCACTCGAAACAGCGACACAAACCCCGCTAGAAGGAATGTAGCGCCGACAAAAAAGTACACAAACAAGGGTGCCAATACGTACCCTCGAAGCGCACTTAGATCTGAAAGCCCAACAAAACAAACACCGCTTAGTTCGTCGCCATCGACTTTGGTCATCAATAATATGGCGATTGTTTTGACGGCAGGGATTGCCCAGGCTGCAAGGTGGAAGAATTGTGCGTTTGCTTCAATTGCTTCGTGTCCCCATTTGAGTCCCGCTGCTAGAAACCAAGTGAGAGTTAGAATTACCCACCAGATTGATGAAGCCATGCTGAAGAAATACAGTAACATGAATATTACTGTACAGCCTTCGTGTTTAGTTCCTTGGACGAGCACTTTTGTGCCAGACAGGGATTCTGTGCAAGATAAACTGTCACCGGCAGCAAAGCCAATAATGAAAGCAACAGAAACCATGAAATAACAGCCCGACAAGAAAATAATAGGCCTTTCTGGGTAGCGAAATCTTCTCATGTCGATAAGGAAGGTTAGAATTGTAAACAGTGTGGAAATGCAGCAAAGAACTGCCCATATTCCTGTCCAAAGGCGAGCAATCTTTCGCTCCTTTTCGTCGAAGTAAATGTTTTCACACCTAGCCGCACACGTTTTTACTCCGAAAAATGTGTAATGATCGTTATCAGTTTTCTGTTCGTCTGGGCATCGGAACTTTACCGCAGTAGGGTCGAATGCTTCTGTGGGCTTTGTTTGATTGTCTTTGGTCTCCGATTTTTTCGTAGGGATTCCACCGGGACCACCACCACCGGCCGTTGTATTCTCACCGACACAAATTTCTTCTCCCAGTCTGGGAAACTTCTCGCAACTCAACGACTCTGGCCACGTGAATCCAAAACGTTTCATTAGGCCTTCGCAACCCTCTCTCGCGCTTTCACAAAGCTGTCGACACGGCGGTACGGGTATCTCCAAAACCGTGCAAATAGGAGCGTAAACCGAACACAGGAAGAACGCCAAATATTCCGAACAACCGACTTTCACCAGAGGGAAAAACTGATGGACTTCTAGTGCAGCTTCATCTTGTGTTCTGTGTTTCAACATGTTTGGAAATATCGTGGTGTTGTACTGTAGACCTGTGCAAAGAGGTATTGTCACTGATTCACACTTCTTTTGGCACAAGCAGGGCAATAAACAAAGCCAAAAGATCGCCACAGGTAGCAGTAATCGCGCAAAACGTGTACCACAGGCTTCTAAAATCATCTTGCTACGTTCGGCCCAAGTAAAAGAATTCCACTCTCTTCAAATCGAAGGAGAACACTAACCCTTTGGCCGGCGCTGTAGCCTTGGTCGACTCATGCATGACTAAAATGAAGTGTCAACCAAATTAGCATACTTTCGAGCGCAAATTCTGATTGGCTAGCGGTGACAGAAAGCTACAATCACAAACTAAAACGTGTTGTGATTGGCTGAAATGGCATGATCTTTCTAATTAAGAGTCAAACAACGTCTCCATGTTAAGGCCACCGGATATTCGATCAGTTCCTTTGAAAACCTTTGGGTTTATTTTTTCACAGTTGGAATTTACACGTACAAGCGGCTTACTATTGAGTTGGCTTTTGAATATTCACTAATGCGCACTTAACACCAAACAGTACAAGATAAACCCGATAGGGGAGGTGTACTTTTGATCTTTCAAACACAACCTTTGCAAAAAACAAATCAACAAAGCAAGCCCCTTGCTGTTTCTCTGTTTTGAATGAAGAGCGACATCTGAATGCAATGCACTTCTTGTTGACGTTTTTTGGCCGTGGAATTAAAAACTCGCGACATTAAACTCAGCAGGGAGTCGATTTCTAGAGCGGTTGGTTTGCGTTTGCATTTGAAAAAGCTCTTGTGTTGAGTAAACAAAATTTCTGAGTCTTGATATAGGATCCTTTGTACTAAGATAAACCAGACATAGATAAGTTCATTTCCTCAGGAGCTTTTGTTTAGTGTTATGAGGTTTCCTGAGGTATGGGCGTTCTTTACATTCTCAAACGTACCGCTTTCTTTTACCTTCTTTGTTCTGCTGTTTTGATCGATTTATTTTTTTCATGAAAAAGGCGTTTGCCGAATTCCGTTTTATTGGCTGTGGCGAAATCACATGAAGTATTAATAAAAAGCAAATAGTCTAAATTAGAAAGTATTTGCAGTCACAGTACCGGAAAATAGAAAAGAAGTGACAAAAGTCGATTAAAAATCTTATGGTGAGGCAAGTTTGTTCGTCTTGATTGTTACTGCAATCATAGAGGTTTTTATTTAAAAATAAACAGGGTTTTTTGCTCTCAAGTAGAGACATGTAATTTTGGAAAAGTTACTTTGTTAACTAAAGACGTTGTCTTTATTTCAGGCTGCAAAAAAAAGGTTCCAATAGGAAAGCTGGTGTTAAAGAAGTTTCCAGTTAATTTTTCAGTTAGCAGAACATGGTTGTGACCGGCTTTCCATGTTAATTAAATTAAGCTTCACAGAAAAGGTTTCCGTGGTTGCATTATCTTTGTAAAAGCCTTTACCGCTGTTCCTGCTATAAAAGGGTGATAACTATAATTCAACACGGGCTGAATTTGTCCCACAAAATCCGTTCTTTTCAGAAATAGAGCGACAGAGCTATCGTTGTTATTCATAAGTCATAAGTGGCTTTCAACTGGCGGAACAACTCACGATTGCAATCACCTTCAATTGGGCATTTAAAATTAAAACAAATGTGATTAAAGCAGATTTGCTTCAATCCGATTTGCTACTTGTATTATTAAAGGCCGAGTGAAGCCTTTGCAGCGGCAAACCGGGACGACAGCCAGGTTGTCGAAGTAGCTGAAAATTGTATACTTTAATTAACAAGTATTGACGGCTGTTTTAAACTGAAATACTGAACTTGTCAGTCGGTGCATGACAATTTGTGATTTGCCCCGAACAGCTTAATCTTCATACCTACAAAAATAAAAGAGCTTAAATGTTTAATAGCTTATCTTTCATTCACGATTGTACTATGCTGTTCTTTTGGAAGTGTGGGTTATAAAATTCAACGTCCCATTTCAACCCGACCATGTCCCGCTGATGGATCGGTAGGTGGCTAATCGTACATTAATAATTTATGTGAAAATGTATGTTATTGCCAAGAGTTTACGCAGTAACGAGTGTTCTAGTTATGTGATATTACCAATTTGCTTAACTTATCTTTTAACACTGTTTTCAGCACATGAAGCAGCTTATAGAATAATTTTTAACTGAATAGTGCTGAGACAGAAAAAAGAGCACTCACATTAAAGCTCCAAAAAGCTGAGTAAGTTTTAGTTGTTTTTTTTTAGTTTTACAGGACATATTTCAAACCGAGGGATTTTTTCGTCTCCCTTTTTTTTTCTTTCTCAGGCGTTAACACATGCTATTTTTATTTCTGTCGTGTTTCGTTTCTGGATTACCTTTACCATCTGTTAAAAAAATAACTCTCGGCTGTTAAATCCATGGGTAGATCCAGGGGGTGTGGATTGGGTGACTGGTAGCCAAGAACGCGCTTTTGGGAAGTCTAAGTCGTTGACAGTTTTAGGGATCACGCCCCAGTTTCCGGTTCTTCTAACATCTTGCACACCCTCCTCTCCCCCATACATCCTTCTCATCCCACCCCCAGCAACCCACCACTGTGATCTTCGCTGTACCCAACATTCTCAGACGCTACATTTTCCGCTAAGTATTTTACCGCTTTGAAGGTTAACAACGCCACTGGAAAGGGAAAAAAGTCGTTAAATATCTGGATACAGGTCAAATTGTACTCACTCATCTCCAGTTTCGAAATGACCTTTTTTTTCTAGATGCCAAGTTCATCATATTTAGCTTAACTGTTAAATCCTAAAACTTATGCGCCGATCAATTCGAAAGTTCAACATCCCCCCCGGGCAACCCCCCGGGCATTTGAACTTTTTAAGATTGGCTTGTTCAAATTCCCTCCCCTCGGGGTAAAAAAGCCGTTCAAATTCCCCACCAACTAGTACTGAAATAACTCTCCTCAAAGACAAATTTCGTCTGCAATCAAACACTGTTCACGCTTTTCAGAGTGAGATATGCCGTAATGATGCTTTCAAACTTCTTTTGAAAGAGTTATTAACTAACAAAGGCGAAATTCAATCTTGGAAATCCGTCATACCCTGCAAAAACTGAAAAAAACTCTTGGGCGTATTACGTCAGAATAAGAGATAAATCCGGTTCAAATTCCCCACCCTTTCAACGCAACGTTCAAATTCCCCCCTTCCCGGGCACGATGCACAGTCAAATGCCCGGGGTATGCCCGGGGGGGGGATGTTGAAGTTTCGAATTGAGCGGCGCATTAGTTCACATCTGAAGGTGCTATAAAAATCTAACGTCTTTGAATTTTGAAGAAGTGTGTTGCGACTAAGATATATGTTTATGTTTTAATTAAATTAACACAATGTTTGACTAAGATAAAAGACGAGGATCACAATCAGTCAAAGTGCATAGTTCAGACTGTAGTATTCAGACTTATCATATGGCTGAACTGGCCCGCGCTGAAAAGGAGCTTTCTGATTGGTTCCCTGAGCGGTCCGAATTTTCCTATATGGACCGCTAAAATGGACCGCCCGCGAAAACATCTCAATAAACCGTGTTTTGGAAAAATGTTAGAAGAGAGGACAGTTTTGAGTGAAGTTGAAACCTTGTTCTTGCTTTCTTGCCTATAAATTTGGCAAAAACCTTTGCGAAAATGGCATTATGAAAATCGTTTATTCCCTTCTTTCGTCTTCGCAGGGCGCTCTTACTAATAAAAATACGCTTTTCTGTTCGCAAATTTGTATCGAGCCATAATAATAAATCTTTCGATTGAACTAGCTTGTTCGGTCCGTGTGAGAAGATATTGGCCTCGTTCTTTCTTTAGAAGTTTATGGACCTCGCCTTCTGTTCGGTCTATAATCGTCTTAAAAAAGCAACTCGACCAATATATTCCCAATACAGAGTTCAATAACATATATATCTTCGTAAGATTAGGACAGAAACTCAGAGCACGAATCCGGGGACTTTTGGTACCGGATTCGTTTTCGTGTTTACACACCTAAGGACGAATCCGGGGTCAAAACTACCAGGATTGCGTCTCGAATCGGAATACTTTGAATTCGATGAAAAAAGTGAATTAATACTTTGTATCTGAATACTTTCAAATCCGGAATCTTTTATTGTGTAAACCGGCGTTTTTTTCAGTGAACTCGATTACTTACTACGGTTTTTACAGCCCTCGCGCCTTCAAATCGTTTATTTTGTTAGCAAGTTTTTCCTGATATTAGAAATTATAGTAGCATAGAAACTGATTTTCATTATATTTGGCATGTTGTTTGACGAATTAATCGCCGACTGGGTAACGAATACAAGTCTGCTGTCGTCGTTTTTACCCTAATTCCGACCTTTTGTTTTTGTTCGTCAGCGGAAGAGATGTGAGCGAACTACGCCAGAGGAGAAGTTCCCCTCTACTTTGCCTAATTTACACTATTTGTCAGAATCAGAACAATGTTTTTCACATTTTAGTCGACAATCGTGTCGTGAAGTAATCACCTATATCTCCTAAGTTTACACAAGAACAAAAGTTACTGGATTCATCCAGTAACTTCTGCGTTTACATGCGCAGGCCCTACTACTCGGATTGCATCACGAATCTGAATATATATGAGAGATTGCAAGCGGCAAGTTGCAGGGTACATGTTACACGTTACAACGTATCTTGCAACGCTGGGAAAAGTAAACGACTTTCTACCTTCTGCTTTCTACGCAATTTTTCGTTGCGAGACAAGTTGGAGAGAGGGGCTGTTCCACGCACAATTTTGTCCGCAACTTTTTTTCTGTTGCAAGTTGCATTGTAGAGTTCACCATTCAATATTGTAAACACGAGACCTGAAAGAGACCAATTTGGATTTGGAGTGTGAACCCCCTTCACCATTTCTTTCATGTTACTGGAAACAAAAAACACTATTAAATAACACCTTATAACACCTTATAACACCTTGTGTTTCTTATCGGCCAGAAGGTGTTCCCAGTGCTAGCCAGAATCTTGTTTTAAATTTAATACTTGACGGTGGACTGAACAAAATCCAAATATCACAGAGGTTCTAATACCTTCTGGGTATACGATGTTACTATCATAAAAACTTCTCAACGCGCAACGCACTCTATCGCCCTCGCCAATTGTTTGCACGGAGTAGGAGCAACGACCCCATCCATCCACCCCTCCATCTTACGCGGCTTCGAGCAAGCCCTCCACAAGCTGATAAAAAAAAGAAAAAGCAAAAACAATCGTCAATTGATTTTTATTGTTAAGTATAAGCAGCGCAATAACAAAGACGGTCCTACATATACATCTGTGCTAAGTCTAGCAAGAAAGTATATTCTTTCTGTGTATTAATGTTTCTTGACAATTACGAAAACAAAAACCACGCGAAAATAAAAGGCATTTGTAGTTGCAGGGTATTCCACATTGTATTCTTTCCAGCCTTCTTAACAGCGATAATTTTAATCAATAACGATGACACTATCTGAGACACTAATTTTTAGCAAATATATTGAGCAGTGGACACATAACGATCAGGTGCACTGTGGGTAGTCCCTTGTTATCATGGCGGATTAATTTGCTTTGTGCGAGTGGGAATTGATTGTGAATGTGATGTTATTTTTGAAGACAATAGAGGGTTATTACATGCTATATTAGAAAAAATATTTATGAAAAGGGCTACTTGGAGAGGACAGGTAAAGTGACTTATGGACGAATGTTAAATAAGAAAGAGTTTGGTTGCTTTGTCGGTAAACACAAGAGCAATAGATCATCGACACAGATTTTCATCCGAGTGGGTCTACGGAGCCTTTCGCGGGACAAATTAATCCGTTATGGCGTCTGCTGCAGAAGATAATGAGATATGCGAGGGAGACGGAGATAGCACGGAAAATAGCAGCGAAAAAGTTTCAACTCCTTGCGAAGGTTAGTATTAGCAATCGATCACTGACAGGTTTTGTATTACGTTTGGCCTATTATTTGTATTGGCTTTTACCACCTCTGGTTTTGACTTTTAATTCTCGTATTTAGTAAATCTTGGTGTTAATTTTGGACCTGTATTATCTTGCTTTTTAAAGCAGGAATAAGGAGGTCTTCTTCGGATTCAAAAATCAAGAAATTACGAAGGAAAATATCTCAAGGACTGAGATTATGTGAGTAATATTATTGAAGACTGATATTGTTTCGCGCGGCGAGGTCAAGTCCTTGCAGAATCCAAACTGTCGTAAAGTTATTACTCTTTTCTTTGACATTGCTACTTCCTGTGGTTGAGTGTAATTCACAGGTATTTTGTTTGTAAGAAAAGCTTTTCCTGTCTTTAAAGGGTATAAGCTCTTAAGTTGAATATATCGACTGCACCGATGCAAGTTGTTTTGAATTGAGACCGTCTCTTAGTTGCGTATTGAGAAGGTGTCGAGGTTTTAATATTGTGAATAAAGCCACCAAGACAAAGAAAATTTACGAAATATTTTTCATGCTAACTATTGATCTCTCTTGTGTTTTTTTTTTGTAGCATTCATAAGAGACGAGACTGACAGTTCAGATATCAACCCCGAGCAAAATCATTTGCAGGTTGAGGTTAGCAGCTTATACATGATAATTTATTCAATTATGATCACTTAATATATTCTTTTTTTCAGTGGTGTACCAATATGAGAACATCTGGCGATGCAGCGATCAGTGTATAATTCCTTCTCATAACAGTGATTAACAGTCAACCATACTTGTCACAGGAATTAATGAAATGATCACTAAAGCATTAGATTAGGTTAATAGATATAGATCTTCAAATGCATAAATTATCTCTCCCATACTTTTACATTATTACTACCTAAGAAATTTATGAGGAAAAATGCAAGGGGCATATAATGTAATCGCTTCTATACTACCTTGTTCTTTACTACCATTACTTACCCACTAAATCTGTGGCCATAATAGAGTGCAGCCTTGAAGAAGGCTACATCTAGTTTTGTTGTTAAACACAGAACAAGCCTATGTGACAATCCCAAAGGGAGGCAAACAGGCACATTTGATTGGCTCACCGACCAGACAGGAAGCCATCAAGAAGTGCTCCAAATTTGCTTCAAACATTCTCACAAATCTCTGCTCTATAAATACTGAAAATAATTTGTTTTAGCTGTGTGAAAGAGACAGTAAATAGGTAAATAGCAAACTTCAGTTCATTGCATGAATAATTGAAAATAAAGTTTTTGTCTTTATGCTCGGATTTTTGCATTGCGAAGCTAAAAAAGTAAAAATGGTCAAGATGGAAAAAAACCTGTCACTAATGTTTGAAAATTTGAAACGAGTAGGGAAAAATAATTCAAGCATGACAAAGATGACACTCATCGAAAAAAGATTGACTAAAATTATATCTTATTGTATTCCCTTCGTTTCAGAGAAAAGAAAACAATTTGTTTTTGTAAAGCTGTGGACTAATGAGAGTATAATGAGAGCCAATGGATCAAAACAATAGCACGTGTAAACAAAACAGTTCAAATAATTTTGGAACCTTGTAGAAAATTATATTAAACTAAATTGTTTTAAATCAGTTCCACTCATGAACTGATAAAAAATTTAAAGGTATTGATTGAATTGTTTGGCTTTTATCTACGTTAGAATGACTTTTTCGGTTATTCTGCAAAATAATTTTGTGTCGACATTAAAGTGGTTACCGTATTTATTCGCCTATAAGCCGATCCCGGCTATAAGCTGAGACCCTAAACTTGTAACACAGGATACTGACCCAATGTTGACAAAAAAAATTCAGGAAACTCTCAGCTATAAGCCGAGACCCAAAAACTGAGCAATCTACTCGAACAAAACACAAAAAATATTGCGAAAATTTCCTAGGAAACTTGCAAATTCAAGTTGAAGTGAATAATAAACATGATCGAAGTGCTGACCTATAGGGAAATACTTCTTAAGTTGCTGATTAATAAACATGATCGAAATGCTAACCTCTTAG
>Ga0126336_10000833_pt1 | contig 14334 bp, 10 predicted proteins | sample SidCmetagenome_FD_92530 | JGI IMG/M metagenome (GOLD analysis project Ga0126336, IMG submission 92530) | Coral microbial communities from El Islote,Puerto Morelos, Mexico - Siderastrea C C metagenome | ecosystem: Host-associated > Invertebrates > Cnidaria > Coral | place: El Islote,Puerto...
ACCCAGGCAGTTGTAAGAAAGGCGGTTTCCCAATTCCATTTATTCGGAAAACTTTTGCTTACCCCCCCCCCCCCAGTCCATCGTTACAGGAACCACTCCTTCACCGAATGTTAAGCATTCTGAACGCTCGAATATCAAACGCCCTTAACGCCCGGAGGACACTTCCAACAAAACCTCGTGGTACTCCCATATTACAGCGGTGCCTCAAAAGAGCTCTAAAGAACTTTCAGCAAACATGGGGTGGAGGCGTGTTTCAAGTCACATCGTACCCTTTGTAAACACCTTGAAAAACCAAAAGCTCAAACTACGGATGACGACAAATGTGGGGTCATCTGCAACATCAAATGCCAAGCCTGTCATGTAGAATGTATCGGCGAAACCGCGAGGAGACTAGTCGATTTCAAGTCAGTAATTTCCTAGCACGTGAAGAGTACACGTCACTTCATTGATTGGGCCAGGGGCCAGTTAATCAAAGGGTGGATAACGTTATCAAGCGGAAAAATATTAACAAAACAAAGCACACTATCCGCTGGATAGGGGTTTATCCGGCGGATAGCGTTATACACTCTATAAACAACCTGGTCCGGTACAAAGGTCTTTGGCCAGGAAAAGCACCTTCTGTCTCCCAAAATCCGCGAGGCCATCCATCCACAGCACCAGCCGACCATAGACCGTGACAAGGGCTACAACTTCCCAGCAATCTACAGAGTGATCGTGCAGCCTCGTCACCAAAACGAGGCAACATAATTCTAATTGCGTCAGTGAAAAGGGCTTAAGAAAGATCCCGAAAACTCTGAAGAACTTTCCGTTTATTTTATCGGTGTTCAAGGATAATTTTTCTGTTTAGTCACATTTTTCCCAACAAACGAATCTTCACTCTCACGCTGTGAAAAAAAAATATATTGAAAGCTCACGGTAAAAAACCTTTCGTCAGCAAGTAAGTTTATTTTCTCCAACCTCTTTTTTCCTCGTAAGCTGAAGAAGATACGTTTTAACTTTTTAACAGCGTTAAGTCTTGGAAAATTTCTTGTAGGGTGTTAACATTTCCGAGAAACACTGTTAAAACCCTTCCGCTTTTCTGAAATACCACCAAAACAAATCGTGAAAGAAGACCTGCGGTCTGTTTACAAAACTGGCATTTTTTGCACGTGACGGGCGTTTCAAGTTTGTTTACGTGTGATCAAACGTTTTCACATGCAATTAAGAGGCCCTCGCTGAGAGAACGAGTCAGACCTTGAAAATGGGGGTCAGCCAAATTCAGTGTAACTTGGTAAAGACATTGACCTTGATGAGTTATTAAAAAAGCACACTTTGGTTGACTTTGGTAACGGTTGTTTACAATTTTCCAGGATCCCAATAAGGGGCCCCAAATCACAAAAACATACCTGGCTGGGTGTCCGCTTTTAGGTTTACATTAAAATAACCACAGGAAACCCCCAGAATAATTAATAGTACTGTATAGTGAGTTACTACTAACATCCTACTTTCAGGTCACGTGACACAACGCGGTATTGAGGTCAAAAATCTACCTATAATAGCTCATTTCTGAACATTCGTACTTTGTACCTGCCATCCTAGTTAGAAAGGGATAACCAGCTTTAAATTCTACAGATGCCACCTGCCAATATACCGAGAAAGCAAGATCCAACATATGCACTTTTATCTATAATTTGTTATCAATTTCTGGTAGTGATGTTGGTAGTCATTTACATCTCTGAGATTTGCACAGCTAATATTAAAACTGCTACATCTTACAGCTGGTAGTCCAAGGTAAGAATGTTCCTAGAACGTTCCTTAGAACTGTATGTGTTTCTACCAAGACCGTACGCCTACAACAGTAGTGATTCATCCGTCACCTTGTCCAGGTGTTTTATTGTTCGACACCAGTCTCTTCTGGCTTGCCTAAAATTCGTTATTAGCAGAAATCTGGAACGTTTGAAGGAATTCTAAATTGCTGGAATACCGCAAGATAATTTTGAACTACGAATAACTTCTAACGTTCGATCATGCCCAATTTTTTGCTGGTGGTCTTGCTTTCATTTGCATGAGTCAAAAAATTGAGTTTGGCCTGAAGCAATGCCTCGCAGTACCATCTATCTGGGCTGGGTGAATCTTGTAATTGGATTGACGGCATTGAATGGACGTGAAATGGCTCTTTGAGGGTTTTAAGACACTCTTCCCTCTGCTTCTCTACTACAAAGTTGCAATGTCTTTGACATATGTATTCTTTCTGACTAGGACGGCAGGTTAAAATTCTGAATGTTCAAAAATGAGCTATTATAGGTAGATTTTGTGGGGTCAAAATTTGCAGGAACTAGTGCAAGGCCTCTCTCTTCCTATGACCTTTTTGTGTCCTATGACCTTTATACCATTTTGTGTCACGTGACAAGAAAGTAGGATGTTAGTAGAAACGCACTGTATCATTAGATATTCTGGGGTTTTTCTGTCGTTATTTTAATGTGACCTAAAGGTTGACTCTCAGATAGGAGGTTTTTTGGTGATTTTGGCCCCTTAATGGGACACCCCCTAAAAAATTGTAAACAACCGTTACCTTGATGAGGCTGCAACATGCCTGATTTTTTCAGGCTTTCTTTTCGCAACTGCATAAGTTGCGTTAATAACTGCGAGGATCTTCTTTACATTTATTTCTTCATTCCGCAGATCAAATATATGAATTTCATATATTCATGATTTCATGACTAAATCTGTCGGGAAAATGTTTTTTTTTTTAATTTCTTTTGAGATGATCTTCTACACGATGAGAAAACCGGGTGAAAATAATGCTTTAAAAAAAAAAAGAAGACGAAGAATGCCAAACGAAAGGCCTGGGCCATCTACTGAAAACAACGTTACTCTGAAAAGAAAGTAAATAATATTTAGATGTTAAGGAATTCGCGTATCCTTGCAAATGAACACTCTTGAGTGACAATTATATTTCTTTGGAACGGAGCTTGAATTTGCTGTTAGGCTATTTAACGGGTGCTATGATTTTAATTTGCGGAGGTAACTGAAACGAGATTACGTGTGTATTCTTCTTTGCTTTATGAAAGGACATATTTTATGGAGTAAGGAAAAATACCTTGTGCTTTAGAAACTGTTGATAGGTTAGTTTTTTACTCACATATTCTGGTCAAACACGGTTACAAGAGAACGAGGAATACGACGTTCCTCAAAAAAGAATGTTCGACTAGGAATATTTACCAACTGATTGCGGTTTAGAAATCTAAAAGATAAGAAACAAAGACTTCAGGGATAATTCCATATAGACTTTTCCTTATGAAGAGACCGGAAAAATGCTTTCTTTCAAATATATATATATATAAATATAGATAGATACCTATAGCAAGTTGTGTAATTTTTATACTACTACTAATATTAATGTAATACAACAAGGAAGTTAGGTACGTAAGAAACTTAATATAATTAGGGTAGCCCATTCACTAAGAAGACACGTACCCATTGGACCCTGGAAAACAACCTGCAGTCAACGACATTTGTTCTCTGAGAGTACCGTTTACAGTACACTATATTGTAATATGTTTCCTTTAAACGCCTCAGTATTACAGGCATCTACAACAACTTGAGAACAATAAGTTCAAATAAACTGTCATATTATAATACGTACAAATATTTAAGTTCCGTGTTCCTTGAAAACGTTTTCGTCGATACTGAATGTATCTTGTTGTTCCACAAAGACCTAGTAATAAATTGATATATTGATAAAATTTTTGATGAACCTTTTTCACAATCCCGACTGGGAACAAAAAGGTATTATATCCCCCGATTTTTGACCTGACAACTTATTTACCCGGTTGAGCCATAGCGGAGTACATCGGGCTCAAAATGGTTCACACTCTGTTGATGTGTCAGGAATTAGTTTGCTACAAAAGTCTGGGACACGCTATTCTGACACAAGATCTGAGTCAACCAAATTTCACTTGCCATGTCGAAGTAAGCTGCCAAATATAGTTACCGATAGAAAGAAATACCACCGTCTGAAAAGCGGTGGGGAAGAAACAAACCACAGCAACTTCTTATCTCATTGGTGGATTTTTCTATAGCAGGTTTGCCAAACTAATGCTCATTAGTAACAGTCAGACCTCGAGTATGGCTATAGTGTCTTTAGCATTGTGCAAATACACGTGCAGAAATTAAACTTATTGACAAACTAATACACGTGTCAAAATTAAAGAAGCGGCTACTTTTGATGTCCGAACTCGGCTAAACTGCTAAATTCTTAGGTAAAATAACATTGAGCTTCGACACCAACGCAAAGGAGAACATCTTATCACTCCTTCTTACCAGGCGAAACACCCAGATAACATTTTCGAAATGAGATGAGAATCTCTATATGTCAATGCCCATACTCGGAGAGAGAAAAGGGTAAATTTATAACCGTGGCTGATACATATACTGGCTGAAAATCCGTGCCACCTCACATGATAATGGTTGCCTATATGCTATTTCTTACCAATCATCGTTCAGATTACAATGTAAGCTAAACCAAATTGATAACGTGGGACAAAAGCTCATCATGCGGTCAAATTCAATGTTTTAACCTTATTGTATCTTAATCACATTGCGATAAGAAAACGCTTGAAGCCTGTTTCTTTCAAAGCGACGTTCACAAGCAGCAAAGGTTCCAGGAGACAATTTTAGCTCCTCATCTTTTTGGTATAGTTTTCCGGCTATCAAAGAACATTCTACTCCAACATGGCATCAGAATACTGTGTTAAATGATGCTGTTGCAACTGATGATTGCAACTGATCCTGTAGTTGCTGTGCAACTACAGCTGTCCTGTAGTCTCTAGTCTAGTCTAGTCCTCTCCGCTCCGACCGGAGCATAGGACTTCCCAGTCTTTCTCCAGCGGACTCGGTTTTGTGCGGTCCGTTTCACTTGCTCCCAAGACATTCCAATATCTTCGTATTCTTGCTTGATGTTCCATCTCCACGACCTCTTTTCCGAGGTCCTTGAGGGTTCCACTCAAGGGACTGCCTTGTGGTGGTTGTAGCAGGTTTCCTGAGAGTGTGGCCGATCCATTTCCATTTCCTACGTCCTGCCACAGGTCATCATTTGATATTTGTCTCGGCCAGAAGACTCCAAGGATGTAATGGAGTCTACGGTTAATAAAGTCTTGGAGCTTGTTGATGATTGTCTTGGTCAACTGCCATGTCTCGGATCCATTCAACAGGACGAACTTCACGTTCGAATTGAAGATTCTCAGTTTTGTCCACAGAGATATGTACCGGGATCTCCAAAAGGGACTTAACATGGAAAAAAAAATTATTTTTCTGCGCTTTTTTGCATCTCTTCTCAACATCTTCCTTTGTACCCCCGGTTGTGGTGGCAATACTGCCGAGGTATGAAAAGACTAACTTGTTCCAAGGCCTTTCCGCTACACACGATATCCCCTGTATTTGCTCGGGATCGAATCCTCAACTCCTTAGTCTTAGATGCATTCGCATTCAGCCCAACTCTGACACCTTGCTCTTGAAGTGCCTCGAACTTCTGCCTTGCATTCGTGACCTTTTGGCTCAAGTCTTCAAGCTTCTCAAACATGGTAAGCTGTATTCTGGTCTTGTTCTCACCACAAGCTTGTCTTGTTACCTAGTCTAGTACCACAAGGAAAAGGAGGGGGTTTAGCAGAAGTCCTTGGCGGACCCCTGTCTTCATTTGAAAGGGGTCAGTCATCAATCCTTCGTACATCACTCTCGCCTAAAACCCTCGTGGAGAACCTGGCTCACGTTGGTGACCTTCAAGAGGACACCATAATAGCACAAGATCTTCCAAAGCATGTCCCGATCTATGGAATCGAAGGCTTTTTCAAAGTCTACGAAAACCATGTATAAATCAGTGTTCCACTCTAAAGTCTAACTTTCATTCATGGGGAATGCCCTCCACAACCCAGATCTTGTTCAGGGGAACAGAGTACCCTTGCAGATACCCATCCCCCTTCTTTCCAAGCTTCTGGGGGGATGTAACGTGTTGTCACATCCAGCCGCCTTCCTTTTTCTTCAAGGTCTTCAGAGCTCTCTTAACTTCTACCCTCGGGGAGGTCCGTTGGGTTCTCTTGTGCTGGTGGTTAGCTTTTCTTCAATCTTGGTTAATACCTTCCCATTCCTATCTTTAACTGGCTTACTCTGAATGTTTCTCTTTCCTCTAAGCAGCCTTGTAGTATCATACACTTTCTTCCCAAGTACTTCCTCACATTTGGAAGTGTACATCTCCTTAATTTGTGTCCAGTCTTCCTCCAGATCGAACTCAGCCATGTTCTTATCATCGTCAGCATTATATAGGACTTCATATCTATTGGCCAATGCTATTACAAAGTCGTCCTTTACACTCTGCTCACTTAATTTGGACGTGCAGTATTTGGTCTTCGCGGATTTTGGTTTCTTCACGGTCAGCAGCTTCATTTTGATCTCAGCGACAACTAGGTGGAGGCCTGAACCTGCATCTGCACTGCGTTGCACTGTAGTGTCCTGGAGTACACTTCTCCACTTCGTTATGATGGCCACATGATCTATCTGGTTCTCGATCACTTCCTCAGGGGATCTCCATGTCAGCTTCGGCTTCAGTTCCACCAATTACAAGTACATTTGTCGTGCAAAAAAAAGCAAAACAGCTCTCCGTTCTCATCGACAGTACCTTCACCGAGTGATGCCATAACCAATTCCCTATCCATATTGTCTGAGCCCAACGTGGCATTCAGATCACCCACAACCAAAATGAGGTCTCTCCTCTTCTTTTTACTGAAGATAAACAGAAGCTGATGTTGAAATTCTCTTTCTCGCCCTCGTCGGTGTCATTCGTTTGTGCATTAACTTGGATGATCGTGGTTTTTTGGCACCTAGCCGCAAACCTAGCAGTAATAAAGCGTTCCGAGATCGGCTCTCATTCTTGTTTTCATGGGAAGGCATCTAACGGCAGTGTAATGACACCTAATTGAAGTCAAGTAGCCACCCAGCCAAGTTGGATGTTGTAATGCTGGATCTATAAAACAGGCGAGTTTGCTCACGTTTAACCCCCCTGAATTTTTGTTCTTGGCGCCTGTGTTTGTGAGGGGAGGACTACCGTTTACCTTCATCATCTTGCATGCCACGGAAAAATGGTAACTGGTATTCTTGATTTCGCTCTCCCGCGTCTCTCGTTTTCGCCCAGGATTGTGTCGTTTCCGAGTCATTTTCATTTTGTCGCTAATGGACTTGCGAGGGCCGATTCTTCAAGATTTCTTTGCTCCGTAAGCTTTTTTTTTGAAGATACACATCGACAAACAAATTACGGTAAAGCTCGAACCTCAGCTATTGCGAATGCTCCGCTGTCTTGTTTGTTGTACATCTCGAACACCCCGCTATCTCGAGTGAAGTCTAAAGTGTGAGTTTTCGTGACCAACAAAAACAAGATGAGTAATTACGTTGGACTTGCGTGGGATGATTCTTGAGGATTTCTTTGCTCGGTAAGTTTTCTTTTGAAGATAGTGATGCACTTCCTGTCTTGTATGACCAGAGACAGAAATTACGGCAAAGCTCGAACCTCGGCCATCGCGAATGCTCCGTTGTCTCGTCTATTGTGCATCTCGAATTCCCCGCTATCTCGAGTTAAGTCAAAAGTGTGTGTTTTCGTGACCAACAAAAAACTTGATCAAGATGAGTAATTGAGTTGGTCACTATCTTAAGTAATTACCATGTCCTATACGTACTGATGTACCGAACAGAAGCTGCAAGCAACGATAGTTTAGAAATAAGTACTATTGTTACGTCTTTTTTTTTCCTACTTTCTTTTTTTAAGAAAACCCGAACGAGAAGTCCAGATAGCAGGGTCTACTGTATACATTATTTTAAGTGAAATGAAAATATAGCATTACAAAAGTTCTTCTATACAAAGGGAAAGGCGAAACCTCCGATGAATCTTTCTTTAGCGAGCGGGTCCTCTCTATGTGGAGACCCAGCTGTACTGCTTGACAATATGCAATATACTGCAACCTAAAATGAGCAAATTGGACTACAAAACCCTTCTACACAAACTCAAAAGCGGTAAACCCGTTTAGTAAATTTTATCAAGCGATATACTCGGATAGGAACTCGTGCTAAAAGCCGCAACTGTTCTATTTTTCCGAACCCAAAAAATCACTGTATATATACATTAAATTAAAGAGACAAACTATTACCAGGGCAGTTACTGTGGCACCGATACCAATTGATTCTCCACTAGGAATTCCACCGTAGTCGAATAGCCTGCTTGCAGGCATCTTTACCGGCCCGGGGGGAGGGGTACTTGGAAAATGTTTGGGGGGGTGTGCCGCTGGGCATCTGAAACTCTTATCCTACACCAGACCACTTTCAGCTCCAACCACATATTCTAGACTAGATGACAAAAAATCCCTACCCTATCCTAGACTAGCTATCTTCCAGACATTTTCCGTCCAATATAGCCATATAGTGTTTTCGATGGAAAACCAGTTGCTGTGATGAAATTTACATTTATTTCCAAGTTTTTCAAACCTTACATTGTATTTTGGTATAAATTTGTCACATCACTTATCAGTTCCCCGGTAAGTAATGCCCTATTCTATATCAAAACCCACTGATTTCTATTACCTATCCCAGACCAAAGTGCTTGAAAACCATACCCTTCGCAGCGGCAAATACGATATGGTTATTCATCGTGCTCCCGCGAGTAGACTGCACAACGAATTTAACTTCGAACTTAAAACCACGCCTGGAAGACCTCTATCAAGTGCTTCATTTCTAATTCATTTCTACCAAACACTGTTTGGCAAGTTCGTCAAGAGCTACACAAGAATGCCTAGTCAGTTAGATCACTGGCGTGAGTGATAAATTACTTTGGCTAGCAACAGTCAACCATACACTAAAGAAGATTAGCTGCGGAAGCGGCTTCTCATCAACTTAACTTAATCTGACGAATAGCTTAAAACGTAAATTGTTAGCTTTCGTCTGAGCTCGCAGGTCTCTTAAATGACAGTAGCCAACGCACAGAGCGATTAAAAATCCGAGACTGGAAAACACATCCTCGTCAAGTCTCTGAATACTGTTGGAGCTCAGATCCCTGTTGAAGAGGAGAAATAAACAAGAAGATTTTTTGCCTTCGGGATACAAAAAAAAAACGGCAACAAGACTGAGGAATGAGGAGTAAAGACACGAGTGAGGAGATGGAAGAGGGCATAAAATGTTTTCAATTTTATCTTTAGGAGAAAAAAATAAAATACAGTATGTTCAAATGTTGCCATATGGTTCGCAACATGTTTAAAACGTGCTACGCATGGCACCGGTCGAAGCTATATGTTACGGCTGAAATATCGTAAATTGACCGAAAAAAAGTTGTTGTTTTAACTATTAGGTACCTATACTTTCTAATATTGAAGACAATAGGAAAGGAAAATTTTTGGACATCGCCGGTAGCAATTTCAATGTTCGCGGAATCACAGAGCGTATTTAGGAAGAAAATGAATAGAGAAATTCAATATCTGAATCAAACGTACAGAACATTTAAAATTCCAAGGCCGGCAAAGGCGTCCTTGCTAACATTTCGAATATTGTTAGAGCTTAGAACCCTGTTGAAAAGAGAGGGAATTCAATTCATGGCTTATATCAAATGTACTCTACCTAAACAGCAAAAAATTTCCCAGTGCAAAACTAAAATATTTTTTTAGACTCTCCTGCATTTCATTTTTGACAATGATGTAATTATCTTGTAACGTGGCAAGTGTGACCTTTTCTAGTATTTGTAATAGAATTGTATAGAGTTGGCGTGTTATGCCAGTCCATATTTTATTACGTTGGTATACAAACTAGTAATGAATGAAAAACAACTAAAAAGAAACTAACACAGACTGCGAGTGTTGAGGCCTGACACCAGTAATAAGTACATACCAGACAAGTCAATGGGACTTTTCGCGAGCTTTGATGCTGGAACTCTTAAAACTAATCGCATATCATCTCCTAGAGAAGCAGCGGTTTCTTTGCGTAAGATTTTGCCCATTTTTCAATCTCGTGCCCAGATCATGGGGTACTGGAATTTTCACCGCATAAATCCTGCGGTCACCGGTTCTTAGTTTTGTTACAAAAAGGAGCCAATCAAAAAATTATTTTTTTTCACTACGCCAGTCTCTCCCCTGGCGTAGGTACTTCATATATGGTAATTACTTACCTCAGGGCGATCACCCGCTGACCAAGAAGCCGGAGGACTCTGGGTATGAGATTGCCCATTTTTCAAAACCCAAAATAACTCTCTGAGGCTTGCATTCATTGTTATTTACAATTATTTAGTTTATTGCCTCTGGATCGGTGAATAATTGTTAAGTATTATTTATTCTATGTAGCATGGTATTTCGACATCGAGCAACATCCTGACTGTTGAAAAAAATGTATAGGCTAAGCATAAGTAATACGAGTGATTTTATTGTGCCATTCTCTTTCCCTTTGTACAACGACGTAGCCACCCAAAAGTTTGACTTTGGTTTACGGCAGTTTTATAATTTATCAAACACTATTTCCTTTATTGGTTTATTAGGTTATTAAACTATTATTGTTGCACCAAAACATCATTTTTGTAATCCGTCGTGTCATGCTTTTTCTTCAAGTTTTGCGATTGTAGATCGTGAATAAATATCCAGAAATATGTTGCAAAGTGATTCCACGAGATTCTGGCTTTTTTGTCCAGTACCTTTCATAAGGCTTATCCTGAAATAAATTTTTCGGGGAAAAAAGGAAGGAAAGAGAACAAAATCATTGGATAATGCATGTGAAATGAAACTTTTTGGCCGTTTTTAGCGGTTTATTGACCTTAGCTTGAAAACATGTGTATTGAATAAACGTAGCCCCATTTCACTAGAAGTTGCTTTCTTTCGATGACAAAAAACGTTTCTGCAAGTCTCTAGGTTTTCCTTGATTTCTTCTTTATTTTTCGGTGCAAATTAGTGCATGGTCTGAAGAAAGATGCCAAACGTACAGTTCCATTAATCCCCCAGAAGCGGAAAATACACCCTTGCCAAGATTTTTGATATTGTTTGCGCCCAGACGTCTGCAAACAAGAAAGGAAATCACAAGGTAAGTTAAGAAACACATAAGACTTTTAAGTCACTTTGGGTATTCGATGAAACAATAATTAATAAGGATACCATAGAACACGTAGACAAAAGAGGGCGAGACCTCACGTCAGCATTGATGACGCTTTCACATCAATGTTTTGCTAATGTTGTGCATTAATAAGCTAATAACAAAATATGTTAAGCTGTTACGAAGTGTTCGTTGTTTGTTTGTTTGTTTTTGTAATTAAATTACCGTTAACCTAATCAAGGCTGGTGGAAGGCACCAACCAACGCACTGTAGTGTCTTTGTATTGCGTTCCGGTCATGCACACTAGGCACGTAAAGGAGTTTTTTTAAGAGCAAAGATTGCCGAGTACAAGTTCAAAAATAAAGTACAAGAGGCTGTTATTGTTATCAAAGACTATTCTCACTGCATAATTAATTAGCTCATGGCAGAAGTTTTCATTATGTGTTCAAATTCCCCTGTTTCCGCGCATGCTTGTTGCGGTGTTGATGCTTTGCGGTCTTAGAATATGTATTTCGTCGCCCTGCTTGAAACGTGGTCATTTTAACCGTACTCCAGGACGACGGCCAACTTTCGCGATAATCGTTTCGCAGTCAACCGCCACCAGCGTATAGATGGCAGACCATGGTCTTCCCCCTCCGGCTGCTCCCGTCGCCGCTCCGGCCGTGGAACATGCTCCTGTTGAGCCCCCGCCAGCCGTCGAAGAACCGCCAGCTATCAAACCAGCTGTCGCACCGCAATCTAATCCGCCGCCGGCACCAGTTTTAGAGGCAGACCAAGCCCCGGCTGTTGGAACCGTAGAAGAGGTAATTTTCCTAGCAATATTGTTGTCTTTAGCTAGGTTTTGCGTTGTTATCGTGTTTTACCCGCTGCCTGTAGCATTAGTGCCTGCGTTTGTCTCCGGTTCACGAATATTTTCCTTCTCGGTTCTTTGGTTTTGGGTTTGCCTCGGTAAACCTGTGATATTTTTCTTTGTTTTGGAGCCATTGTTTTCATGCTCTGTATTGTTTTAGGGCCTTTGTTCACTGTGTTTTTTCGTGTCTCTGTTTCCCTCCGTTTTAGTTTTAGCTCCCGCAATTAGGGCTTTCTTGTTTTTATTTTGGCTAACATTGTTCGGGTGTTTTTCGTCACCCTGTGCGGGTAAATTTAATTGTTCACGCATTGTTTACTCTTGTTGGTCAGCTTTACACGTTGGGGCTAATTGTCCCTTGGGTTGTTTTTTTAACTTGCTTTAGTTTCTTTTGCGTGCGTTCTCCACCGGTTAAGGCGACTTGTTGTTGCGTGGCGATTTTTTGCGGCATACCACCGGTTTAGGCAACTTGTTGTTGCGTGCACGTTTACTATGGTATTCCACCAGTGAAGGCAACGTGTTGTTGCATGGCTATTATTGTGTATTCCGCTGATGAAGGCAACGTGTTGTTGCGTGACTGTTTTGCGTACACCACTGGTAAGGGCAGCGCGTTGTTACATGACTGTTTTTGCGTATACCACTGGTGAAGGCAACATGTTGTTGCGTGGCTATTTGCGTATACCACTGGTGAAGGCAACGTGTTGTTGCGTGACTGTTTTGCGTACACCACTGGTAAGGGCAGCACGTTACAGCGACTTGTTGTTACGGCACTGTCTTGCGCATACCGCCGGTGAAGGCAATATGTTATTGTTGCGTGACTGTTTTTTGCTTATACCACTGGTGAAGGCAACGTATCGTTCTGTAACTGTTTGCGTATACCACCGGTGAAGGCAACGTGTTGTTGCAAAGCTGTTTTGCGTTTTCCACTGGTGAAGGCAACGTGTTCTTGCGTGACTGTTTTTACGTGTACCACTGGTGAAGGTAACGTGTTATTGCGTGATTGTTTTGCGTGTACCACCGGTGAAGGCAACGTGTTGTTGCGTGGCTATTTGCGTATACCACTGGTGAAGGCAACGTGTAGTTGCGTGACTGTTTTGCGTACACCACTGGTAAGGGCAGCACGTTGTTGCATCACTGTTTTTGCGTATACCACTGGTGGAGGCAATGTGTTTTTGTGATATGCCGTTTATAAGAAGGTATTACGTTTTGTGAGACATTGTTCATAACGAATAACTTTGAGTTTAAAGTCATATTTATTTAGGTTGTTTGTTTTGTCATAGGCCGTTGCTCGTATTAAGGTACTTGAGGATAATATCAAGTCGTTGGAGCAGCTGAAGACTTTAGAAAGTTCAGAGTCGGCTCTCGCAGCCTTGCGTCGACATTTCAGTCGCCCTACCGCGATGTTCGACAAATATGAGGCTCTTGATCTGCTACAGTCTTTGGTTCGCCTAGCAAGAAACGAAAGCCACAAGAAAGCGGACGAGTACGCGGCTGCTCTTGACGAAATCAGGGCCAGGACGGACGCCTTGGACCACTCTCAGCTACAGCCTTTTTCTCGGATTATTGGGGAATCCTGTTCGCGCTAAGGTCGCCAAGGAAGCCACTACCATTTTAAAGGGCGTTGGCAAAGCTCTTCCTCCGTCCTCTGGCTATGGCTCTGTTGCGCGCAGACCGTCTCCTTACCCGCCACAGCAAAACATTCAGTGCTTGCGATGTTTAAAGCGGAGGCATGTTGCCCGTTGGTGCCGTAATAACCCTATTAGACGTCAGAATGGTCGGGGACGAGCCGGACGTTTCTAGTTCCTAGTCCTGGCCTTTGAGACAATTTTTGTTGTATTTTTTCCAATAAATTGCTATATTCCCTGGCCTCGCTTGTTTCATTCTGTTTTCTCATCCTCCTGCATCCACTTTCTTCGTTGACCTTGGGGGGACCTGCTCTGTGTCTCAATTTCGGACCTAGTTCGGAGCTCGGGGTCAACGAAGGGGTGGGTTCCCTGCTTGTTTCCTTTTTGGTTTTCACACGGGTATTTTTTCCTTTGTTCCCCTTTTAGGGTCCTTCTTCTTTCCATGCCAGAGTTGTTGCAGTTGCCGCAAATTCACCAAAGGGTGATATTCCTCTATGTGATATTAGGCAGGGGCCCTCCCCTTTCGTTGGCGCCCTCCCTTCACCAAGTATGGTCGCGGCCTGTCCCAGTCAAGCTTCGTTAAATCAGCTTCGATTCCTCGATCCTCAGTATTTCAGAGCGGGCGAAATCTACGGCCACTTGTCAGTGTGGGAGCGCTTATTGAGTGGGCATAGCTCCTCTCAGGTGGACCTTATGGAAATTATTAAGGAGGGCGTTAGGATTGATCGGTTTTTCAAGCCCTTCAAAGGAAACTTTAAAGGTTCCTCATCTGATTCGCTGCTCCCT
>Ga0126336_10000834_pt1 | contig 14331 bp, 7 predicted proteins | sample SidCmetagenome_FD_92530 | JGI IMG/M metagenome (GOLD analysis project Ga0126336, IMG submission 92530) | Coral microbial communities from El Islote,Puerto Morelos, Mexico - Siderastrea C C metagenome | ecosystem: Host-associated > Invertebrates > Cnidaria > Coral | place: El Islote,Puerto...
AGGTTGTTCAAGGTCACTGGACGATTGATTGGTATGTTGATGATATACGGGAGTGAAGGGGGCAGAGGGCTGATATTTTGATCGTGGTTTTCTTGGAGAAGGGCTAGACCCTCCCGTCCCAACACAGAACGTACCAACTCGTGCATTTGAAATCTAGCTTTTTAGAAGGGGGAAAAACGCTAAAATCTACACCAGGTAAATTTTGTTGAATCAAAACATTTAGCGGTGAAAACATTAGCTTAGTCTTGTAGAACCGATGCCTGAGACGATCATTCGACACGTAGTCACGCGAATGTACAGGTAACGCAATTTTACAAAACGCATGGATTTACTACTGTATTGCAAAGTACTGAAAATGCAAGGGCTGGAGAAGAATTCAAAGGATTATTCTAGCATCTACGGTTTGGTATAAAATGTTTGAAGCGGGTTTTCATTCTTGCGATATGTTAGTATGTTATGCAACATTTTTTTTTCAATTTCCAAAACAGATCACGCAAAATTTGTTTATCTTTGATCCCCAATAGAAAAAATCCGTGAATCTAGGTACCCACAACTGTATAACTCCAGCTTGTAAGGGTCCGTCTTTGATAAACCACAGGTTTCCTTGTTCAGCTAGTTGTACCGCAACATTATCCAATGCAATCGTACCTCCTTTTTAAACGCAGTCATTCTGCACTCGTACGCAGTAATTCTGTAGTCGTATACCACCATCAATTCATAAACCTTGACCCTAGTTTAAACTCATATTCTCGTATTCCCCAGATTTGGTGTTACAGAGTCAAAGGTTTCTTTTCCTTCAGCTCGAACGTAACCTGCGATCAGGCGTTACTTTTCGCTTGGTACTTACCATTCCAACGGGAAATGCGAAACGAAAAGTACAAGTTTACTTTGTTTTAGACGAGAGACCTAGACTGCGAGCAGACTCTTTCTTCTCCTAATTTGAGCAAGAAGATTGAGGAGCGCGAGTGGCGAGCTGCGAAGCCGCGAGCTGCGATCATGCGAGTCCCTCTCCCCCAATCCCTCCTCGTTTTTTAAAAATGCATAATTTATTCACTTCCACTCCCGCGTAGGATCTGAGGAAACTAGGACGACATCTCGCAGTCTATGTGAGACCCAACTCATAGAATGGAAGTGCTTGTAGTGTTAACAGTGCTTTTTTTTAACTAATGCGGCTGAGAAGACAGCCTAGCAGTAGAGAGCTGTTTCTTCCTTACTGGGACTCGTGGATGCGTACAGTATAGTTTTCAGTAGCCTCCGGCGTTCGTATTTCTCAGTCCCACCTGTGGTACACATGGCGGTCTTCCTCAGTACCCCTTCGTGTTTACGAAGTCTACGAAGACATTGGTGTTGAAACTATAGGACGTCTCACCAAACTCAACTTTCCAACTCATAGAACAAGAAATTCTGAAGAATTTACAGGCGGCCGATGGTAACTCTGCCCGCTTCTTAAAATTCCAAGAAGCCCAGAAGGAATGCAAAAGGAATGCAACTTCCATTTTATGAGTCGGCGACGTGCACTTGTGCACGAAGGCCGCCTAATAAAAAGGAGGGACCCACAAAATATTAAACAAGAGGATTGCTAAATTTGGCCCTCATCGCAGGCTAGAAAACCGGACCTAGTAGTTGACATACCATTCACGGAAATCGAATTCAAAACTCTAAGATAAGCAAAAACAATAAATTCTAACGGCACGGCAGCAGAAGAAAGCTAGAAACAAACTAAAAATAGACTTTGTTTATATCACAACATGATAGTTTGTACTAATTTTATTACTGTAGCCCCTGTCGAAGGTTTGTTTTTCCAAATTAAAAAATGGCTTAATTCTGTATATATTTTATAGATTTTATATTCATGTTTTGTTTTTTACGTGTTTGTTCGTTTGTTTGTTTGTTTTCAGCTGTTGTAGGGATCAGTTTTCCGTTTATATTTTATTCTCTGTTCCAAATGTTAACACCCCTGGAGCAGCCCTGGTGGAATTTTGAATCCTCGAATTAGGGAGTTTTGGTGTCACACTTTGCACGTGGCGCGTCTCACCGAGACACCGTAACACTAACAAACATAGTATTTTACCCCGTCAGTTGTCATGTCACAGTACACTTTCAAAGGGCTTCCTATGTTTCCAGGATCGATCCAGTACTCGCCGTCCACAACAGACGACCGACTCTCCAAAATTTGTTTGCATGAATTGGCATATTTTGCTGAAACATCAATAATGAATGAATGATCGAGAAATCAGTTTCTATACTTTAAATTAAAGGGGCCTCCTGGGTATTATTATTATTATTACAAGGGACCATGAAAAGACGTTTCTAGCTCTTAATACTGTTCACAACATGCTTTATTGTGCCCCCCAAACACGGTAGCTTCTTTCCTGAGTTTTCTTACCAAACCTTAGACCCACCGACGGAGAAATGAAAGCTTAGAATCAACTCTGTAGTGTAAATTGAACTGCTGAAGTGAGGTCATTAATTTCCTACTGAGCATCGTCAAAGTAAGGAAAAGGAGGTGGGATCGAGCCCACTTCCCCCAGATTTTGATCCCCGAATGTTACAATTCGGATCCGATACCGAATGAGCTACGAGGCGCAGGTCATGTGTATGTATAGATGACAATTCGAGGCAATGAAGACATGATGGGTATGGGTTCAGCACTTAACCCCTTCACCACAGAGTTAATTCTCTGATTCTCAGTTGTATACTGAACTGCGCAACAGGGAAAATTCACTGGAGTAACCCTCGCGCATAATTGCTTGTAACATTTAGTATAGACAAATCCATTCGTGCGATGTCTTTCGCATAATGACGAGCTTTGGTGTCCGCGTCGGCCACTTTGGCGTAAGTTCTTAAACTATAAGTTTTGGGCAAGTGAACTGGGAGAGCAGGGATGGCGCAGTTGTGAGAGCACTCGCCTCCCACCAATGTGGCCCGAGTTGGGGAAGTGTGTTGTTGGTTCTCATTCTTGCTCCTAGAAGGTTTCCTCCGGGTACTCCGGTTTTCCCCTCCTCCTCAAAAACCAACATTTCCAGCTTCCAATTTGATCTGGATAGAGTGGACGAAGAGCCACCTCTTGCATGTGCCACTGCTAATTCCTAGTTCCTATTTAATTCCTAATTCAAACTTCTGCAAGATTATTAATTGTACCTTCAGTGCAATACTCTCCTATAAAACCTGCAGAACACACACATCGGTATCCACGGTCAGTGAATCCTGTTTGACAGCGGCTGTTCGATGAGCATCGATGGTGAACACAGAAGTTCTGTTAATAAATAAGAATTTAATTAACAGTTGATAGCCGTTTTTAACTGCAAATGAAGCAGTAAGATTTCCTGGGCGAAGCTTTCGCGTAGGCGCAGCCCTTTGTGACCACCCATCATATTTTTTATTATCAGACAGAATCAAACAAACATACATGCTCTTTAGTGGACACAATGCCTTCCACAAAAATTTGGATTCATCAGTTTTTGACTTTCTTTACGGTGGCCTGTTTACCCTATCATCAGCCAAGTCCAGATTTGTGTGTTTTGCTTCGCCACTGACGCAGTAACAGTTTCCTAGTCCTGGCCATTTTGTCTTTAATATTTGAAGAAAGTGAGCAGGTGTGAGTGCTAATATGCACTAATATCCTTAATATCACCTCAGAAATACTAGCCGAATTAGAAAACATCTTAATCGTCAGTCCGCAGAATCTCTGTTTCATGCACCTGTAACATCTAGACTTGATTTTTGCAATCAGTCACTTTTATATGGACTCCCTAAATACCTCATAAAACCCCTGCAAAAAGTTCAGAACGCGGCAGCAAGACTGAGTGGTGATGCTTACTGGCAAACAAGAACACATTACACCGATTCTGCACAGCTTGCACTGGCTGCCGGTCGAGCAAAGAATTATGTATAAGCTGCTCCTTCTAACATAGAAAACACTAAACGGCTTTGCTCCCAAATATATCGCTTATCTTATTAGTATTTATGTACCCAGACCAAGAGAGGATTGACCTAGACACAACCCTCACTTTACAAATTACAAAGAACTTGTTCAAACGAAAACATGTGGTCCAGAGTGTTCTCGAACGCTCCCAGCATTCATCACTTGTTATTATTATTATTATTATTATTATTATTATTATTATTAGAGCAGTGCAAGACGTATATATGCTACCACCCTAAAAAGCATGCACAGGGCGCGAACGTAGCCTATGCAGCTAATTTTCGAGAGAAAAAAAACCTAACTTCTACTAAAATGAATAAAAAGCACAAATGCCGCTAAAATGTTCAACGTCTCTCAAATACTAAAAATGCCTCAAATAAATACAAACCTAGGAACTTAAAATAATTCCTTTTAAAAATTGTCTCGTTAAAATCTAAAAGATATCTTTTACCGCACTTAAAAAAAAAATGAAAATTCGTTCTCTGGAACCACATAAAAATCTAAGACCATTCCGCACTACAAACATCGATAATAACATTGTGTTGTTTCACCTCATATCCGGGATACTGTTGCTTAAGCTCCCATCGCAAGCAGCATACTTGGTAGCCTTCTCTTTGTCTTTCGCCGTCCTATTGTCCATCCAGGGGCAGCTCATCTATTATTATTATTATTATTATTATTATTATTATTATTGTTAATGTACATAACTGGGTCAGCCACGCGCCATTAGATTTACAAACAAAACTACTCAGTGTGACAGCAGTGTGACAATTAATGAAATCTTCTGATGGGCGTTAAAAAGATTATTGTCTTCGATATATTACCGTCTATATTTAAAAAGCAATCATGCCAGAATATGCACTACTACACTGCTGCTGCTGCTGCTGCTGCTGCTGCTGCTACTACTACTACTACTACTACTATTTGGGCCTTTAGAGAACAACTCAACTCAACTCGCCTGTGACGGTCCATAAAGAAACCCAGTACGAGGCTTAAGATCTTCAGGGTGTATTTCATGATCGGAATCGTTAAGCTCACACACATATTTTCCCTCTTTCAAACTCGGTCCAAAATTGATTGAGATACAGTCATCTTCCATTTAACATTTCAACTCGCAATGGTCTTTCGATTCTGTCATGAGTGATCACGTGACCAATCAGAGAGCTGCCTCCGATTGAAGGCTTGAGCTTCAGGTTACGGCAGGAATCTACTGGTAGAATAGGATATGAAAAGACAGGATATGAAAGTGGGCGAAACGACTATTAATGTTTTAATTTCTGCTTTATTTTATGCTAAGCAAGGGAAATTGGGGGCAAGTATATGGTTGTACAGTTGCATACGGAATGAAAACTGCCCATTCATCAACGAAGCTGGTGTTTAGAGGGGCATTTCAGGAACTCATGACTTTGTATACGTTACTGTTTACACAAGAAAACAACACGGTAGTTTTAGCGAAAAAAAAGCAGCCTATGAAAACTCATCACCTTTGTGCCTTAAGCTTGCGAATTGATTTTTATATTTCAAAACAAGGGCGAAGAAATCGATCTTTTCCCAAAAGATTTGTTGACCATATTTGTTCCTTTTTTAAAAGTGAATGTGTACCTTTTTTGTGAAGTGGATGGCAGTGTTATAAACTAATAAAAAGCGTAATTAGGACTTAGATTAATCTTATCGGCTTTTGTCTTGCGATGCCAGACAGTTTTCATCGATACTAGCTAGGACTGCTTTGAGGCATTGTTCACCAACGGAAACAGTAACAAAATCGAATTAAATAAACAGCAATAAAACTCCTTTCGCAGAGCCAAATACACCAAAGTGGAGCCATTTTCCGAAGAAAAATTCCAGGATGAAAAATAAATCTGAACTCTGTGCGGTTCTGTCCTCCTAAAACGGCCCACAGAGACAGAAACAAAACTCTGAACAAATATAGTCTACTCGAAAACATAATATCCAAAAAACAGTGTCAAGTCTCATTACAAGGACAGAGCCTTATTTAACTGAGAGAAAACATTCAAGAACACTTACTTAATTTAGAGTTGGTTCGAATGTTAAGGCTACAGAGCAAAAACAAAAACAAAACAAAAACTTATACGTGTGTCACTTACTGCTTCCTTGAATGGTTCCAAACGAAAGAAGCGCATTTATTAGACCTAAAATAAAAATAAAATTGAGCCCACAAAGTGCACTTTTGAAAGCCATTACCTGTAGCAAACAGTTGGAGGCGCTGATATTACGGCACCAAGGGGGCTTTTTGGTTGTGCTAATTAAGAAGTGGCAAAGAAAACTTTTTTGGCGGAATATCATAAGTAATTCATTCATTAATTGCAGGTGGCTCGTTGATTATCAATAGGCCAATTTCCAGATATCAAAATTCAGCAGGACAAAAACAAAAGAAATGAATAAACTTGATTACTAACGAATAACGTTTATCCCCAAGGCTTGCTATCAAACCGCTTGAGAGCTATCGCAAAGGCGCTTGCCTCACTTCATGGGTCCTTAACAATGTCACGGTTTTCGTCATTTCATTCCTAGCACTTTCGCTCTTGATTGCTTATCTTATAGTTGTGTAATTGTAAACAAAAAAACATTTCTGGATGTTTTACCATGTTTGCTGAGGTCACCTGATCGTCCATGCAAATGTGGTCCAGTCGATTTTTCTCAGTCTTTTAAACTTTACGTAGTACAAAGATCCAAGAGAAGAGCGCTGTGTCGACAGTTTTCTTTCTTTGCTTGGGAGGGGGAGTAGAAGAGGGCCTTGTTCGTGGAAACTAAAAACACTTTCCACTTGACAGGGTTTATCAGTCACCATCTTTCTCTTTTTCACCACGCTAGACTCATGCGACATTTCTGCTAAGAGTACGCACAACTTTTAAGTTCAAACACCGCGAAATCACGGATCCGAATATCACCGCCCTGGGCTCATAGAAGTTTTTGCGAGGTTTTTTTGGTTGGCAAGCAAACTATATATTTTGGTAGTGAACAGTTATTTTAGTCAATTTGCTCAAATGTGGGTCTAATATAATTTAAAAAGTTACTTTTTAGGAGAAATGATATGCTTATGACTAGGGATTAGTCATTATCTATCGCCTGCGGGGGTCGTGGAATGCACCGTAAGGATGTTAAAATACAGTTGCAAGACAAAGGAAAATGCGTGATCTCAAAATGTCTATAGGGGGACCGGAGCATTCTCCCCTAGGCAATAAAGTTGCCACGAGCTATGAAACTCATTATCATACTACAAGATGAAAATCAGAATGGCTTCAAATTTGACACACTCCCTATCTTTCTTAGTGTAACTCGGTGACCCCTCCCTTTTCCCTTTACCTCGATATCAGGTGAATCCCCCCAAAGGTTCTCCGTCCCTCCCCCTGCGCCACCCACCCCTCCCCCCAGGTGATAAGTAATGACTGGTCCCCTTTGGGAGGGTATAACCGGAATGAAGGTTGTCACTAATCTTGTGGGCCGAACGAGGTTTACAGTGATGGACAGAATTTTACGACGCGGTATTATGCAGCAGCAGCTAAAGGCGCTGTTACACGAGGCAATTTTTCCTGCAACTTTCAAGGCAACGGACTTGCGAGACAAGTTGCGAAGGAAATTGCAACATGGCTCCCAACGTAAAATTTTATAGGGAGTTGCAGGAGAAGTTGACTAGGTTTTTACTTTTCGCAACGTTGCAAGATAAGTTGCAGCAAGTAACATGTATTTTGCAACTTGCCACGCAATGCTCTCGTCATCTGTTGTGTTGCATGTTGCAGGGAAAATTAAAATGCTTAATGTATAAAACAGCGACTTAAAGACGCAGAGTTGACTACTGTCGCCTCAGTCATGCTCACGACAAACAGAATGTAAGCATTTTATTTGTCAGATGTGTATTGTTTGTCTCCTAAACTGAGGTCGCCTCAATAGTCGCAGACGTCTAGTATATAAACGGGAAATAGGACAACAGTTAGCGGTCTCATACGTTAAAGGTGTCTAGCATAAAGAGGAGACGCATTTCAGCCGTTAAGGTCATCTAAACGGCTTAGACGTCTCTAGTACCGAAATACGGCCAGGGTTGCAAGCAACTATACTTGCTAAAGTGTATGCCCTCACAACTCAGAGTGCCACTTGCATTCTTGCTTAAATAAAGATTATTTTCAATTTTGTTTGTATTTAAAAAAAAGGAGAAAGAACGCAATGACAGGAAAAAAGAAATTGAAAATCACACTCTGTTGTCTATCTCATTCTATTATCTATTTTCCAATCAATTTTCGCTTATAGACAGGATTGTTGGCTGTGACTAATTATTTTTTTATAGCCAAAAAGGTTAAGGGAAAAATGCTTTGTTGTTCATCTTTGTTCTGCTCGTATATATACCTTCTACAGACAACGATTCAGGCTATAACATAAACCACTTGGAGTCCTCAACTACAACATTAACTACAGGGTTCGGAAAGTGAAAGAGTTGGTGTTGCAACAGTAAGGGGCCGATTACATGAGCCGAGCTGGCTCGGTTAGCAGGGCTGGCTCGGTTTACCGAGATGACTGCTCAGCCCGGTATTACATGAGGCGAGCCAGCCCGCCCGCAGCTAAATTTAGAAGCTGTCGTGTGAAAAGATGGCTACATGAAAGAGCATGAATCGAGTCTCTTTACTTTCGCTAATCCATTATTTTGGTGCATTATTTTCAGTTTTACGTAGCTTAATGGTCTAAAAAACCTTTATGTGTTATATAGAAAGAGAAATATCGATCTTCTGGAGAGCCATTTCACTCTGAAGCGAAATTTAGTGACAAGAAAGTGTTGGTCCGGCTAGCCGGGCTGGCCCGGCAATCGCGATTACGTGGTAAATTGTCAGCCCGGCTAGCCGAGATCCCGGCATCGCGATGACGGGATCCCAGCTAGCCGGGCTGAGATTTTTCCATGTAATCGCAAAATTGATTTTAAATGTGTTTCACAGACGTGCCGAGATCCCGGCAAACCGAGCCAGCCCGCCTCATGTAATCGGCCCCTAAGTTCTGTGTAAAATTGTTTAAAGAGCGTATTTCTCTAGCGGAACTAAAAAACTCTACCCACACAGATTAGCAATAGCTATTTGCGGCCTGGTGTAGCCCTTTTATTATTATTATTATTATTATTATTATTATTATTATTATTATTATTATTATTATTATTATTATTTATTGTAATTGCTGTCGTAATAAACAATTATCAACAGTCATAAACGCACCAATCACGTTTTACAGTCTTCACAGCCAATAACATCACGGCTAACTGAACTGACAGACGACCAATAACCTCACGAATTCGTCGACCAATCAGAACAACGACCAGAGACACATAAAATCTACTGACGATTCACAGTTCATGACTTGATTCTGATGATGACTTCCGCTCATTTTGTCGAAACGTCAGTCACTGTCATCACAAACAGTCCTTCTCAGGACTACACTCACCCGGATGATCATAACTTTACCAACCTAAGATATAACTCCTGGTTCAAACCATTTACAGTGGAACTAGGGCTGTCCTAAAGAGCTTGAAATTTTCACTATTATCAGTTTACTTATTTTTGTTAAGAAAATCACTAAGCTCAACCATATTCTGGCTGCTAGATAAAATGAATTTGAATTGCAAGAAATTTATCTTGAAATCTGAACATGTTTTGATAACTTAATCAAACCATTTAACTGATTTGGTAATTAATAATAATAATAATAATAACTTTATTAACGTGTCAAAACTGTAGTAGCTGAGGGGAAAAGTCCCCTCTTACAGGTTCCCCATTGTCTTTTACCAAACCTGGTCACCGTTTGTTATACTAAACATAGTTCTGGTCTGGTTTAACCGTTAAAAGAGTCTTCTAGTAAACAAACTATTTCTGCCTAGTGCTCAAATCCCCCGAAGCAGTAGTGTACCCCTTACTTATTTCACACAGTCTGGTATCGTTCCTTTATCTTTATATATGCAGGTTTCGATATAGTAAATTCACCCTGAAACAATGCACTTCACCGGTCTTCACTGTGAGTCTATAAGGAATAGACCTAGTTTAATTTATTCCCTTATGCCTCGTAGTGATGTCTGCTAAATCAGACTGTGTGTGTTATTGGGTTCTGTCCAGTGACGGTATAATACGTATAGTGTCGTTCGATAATCGTTCAATGTCCAGTGGACATATCTGTTAGACGCTTACTGGCTCCTGGTGTCAATCTTAAATTGCACGCAATCACATTTTATACGCATGTTCCCTCCCGCGGGCCATGTTAGAAGAAGGCAAGTGGGTTATTGTGCCGGTATAATGATGGATGACTATTCTAGCGCACATAAATTCTCCAGAAATCACCAGTCGACACATTGTCGTCGTAATCGTCGCATTTCCAGCTTCTGAAGAACGGTTGCCAGGAGTGTTGGTCTTTTACTGATGGACCCTGGTTAAACAACGCCGCATACGGTCCTGGGTTGCTGTTACGACCCCAGAAACCATGGCGGTCCACTTGTTACACATTGAAGGCAGTTGAGAATTGTCATCTTCCATTCGTACAAACGAACCACAAGCTTTGGGCTGTTCATCCTTCTCACCAGTAAAATATTGCACTGCAGCTTCGCCTGAGCTGATAGCGGCTGTGGTCACGTGGAACGTTCGTCCCACGCGCTGTTTTCTGCAGTGGAATCTCAGTTGAGTGAAAGATAAGTGACTCCTCAGACTTTCTAGGGCATCTGCTGTAATTCCCATTTTACCGTTTCCATAGTTACTGATCTTGTTGTATGATGCTCTGGGATTCCAGTCTGAGGGAGGAGCGGAACTGTCCATCAACAAATTGGTAATGAGAAGCCACCCGCCTAAAAGCACAAAGAACAGTGACTCCATGTTTTAGGTTATTTACAGTTGAGTTTATTAAGTAAAATAATGCGACTTCAGTAAACACGCATAAGTGGAGGAAATTACTCCAGACAGGAGCCATGCTCCAGAATAAAGGAAATAAGCGCAATCTCGAATTACTTGACATGAATGGCTTAAATTTTTACCTCCGTCAGTGGTCATGTCGCAGAAAACCTTTATAGGATATCCGTTATTCTCAATGTCGATCCAGTATTCTCCATCACCAACAGGGATCCCATGCTCCAAAACATGCTCACAGGATAATCAAGGTTTTGATATAACTTGGCCCAGTTTTTCTGAAAATGTTGCCAACAAATTTCATCAGTTGATGAACTCATGAAGGTCGTGGACCGAAACATTTGACGTATTTTTTTAATAAACTTTTTAAATCTTGGCCACATTGCAGCAACTTCAAAATCGGAAATCGACTGTTCCCGTCATAAAGCTATTCTAAGAACACACTGCTGTTCGCTGGGATATAACGCTATTTCTCTTAAAATTTACCACAATATATTCAATATTACTGAGCGGGAGATCATTGATAAAAGTCACAATTTATCGCCCTGAACAATATCCCCAGACATCTTAGTTATCTGATACATCAGCGCCTAAAAATAAAGTGTCTCCGACATAGCCCGATAAATTCAGCGAAGTTTCTCGCTTGGGAATACCGAGGAGCTTGCAAACATCAGCGAATCTTCACGAGAGCTCATGACAATAACCACAGGAATGTGCAACTCCACTACAACGTCACGGTCGTGGCCATATTGGTGACAGCCGGCTAATAAAGTGCTCTTACCACTGCGCCATCCCTGCTCCCCTAACTCTTAAACTTCTGCAGGATTATTAATTGTACCTTTTGTGCAATTCTGTCCGGTAAAACCTGCAGAACACATGCATCGGTATCTACGGTCAGTGAATCCTGTTTGACAGCGGCTGTTCGAAGAGCATCGATTGCCAACACAGAAGTTCTGTATTTTCCGAAAACAAACAAAATTAAAAAGATTGAAAGAAAGAAAGAAAGAAAGAAAGAAAGAAACCTCCTCTATCACCCGAAGATTAAAAAAGTAAACAGATTCCAAACGGGGTGGTATTGACAGTCTTGTCAGATTATAGTATTTGCCGGAATAACTATAATAGCTTAAAATATCCTTATAGTAATGAGTTACCTTTACACTTCAAATTTACTTTCCCTCCCCCCGCCCCCCACCACCTCATAAAAATAAAAATTATCGTATCGTATGTTACATTATGTGAACAAGCACACAACAAAACTGATGATCTTAGATTAACTATTACAACGTAACTTTTCGGGGATCAAAATCCAAGGCTCATTTAAGTTTAGATTATTTGGTATTTCCATTGCAAACCATTCAGTACTGACAGGTTCTTTTTGTCGTTCCATGCCTCAGTGTATCGAATGCAGCATTTTTACTGTTGTACCAGATTTACATTTTTAGTGACATCTCACCTTAGTTGGCCCGTAAGTGAATCCATGTCTACGCTGCAAGTCCCCCGGATGTAATTCGTGATCTGAGTTGCTTAGTTCACACAGATGCCTTCTACCTTCATCGAGTCCCAGATTGATTGACATGCAATCTTCCTCCATGTAACATTTCAGCTCACAGTCATCTTTGGAGTTGACAACGTAACTCTTTACCACGTGACCAACCAAAACCTTGTCTTTAATTGCATGCTTAAACTCCAAATTGCGGCATTTACCTGCGAGAATTCATCTTTCGTTACATGTCGCTTACATTGACTAGAGGGACAATACAGTGAACGAGAAACCTTAAGCTAAGCATGAAGCTTAGCTATTTGCACAATAAACTTCCCGAACTGGTTATTCACAACATTCATTATTAAAGTTAGTTCCCAAGCTCTCTTAATACCTACACCATCAGCTGGCCTGCCAAAACTTTGGTATGTTTTGGCATTCTCATTAAGGAAAAATAATGTTTGAAATGATTCTCTGCCTTCCCCCACTACTTGTATAAAAGGTCAGTATTCATGGGGCCCGACCATTGATGTTGTCTATCTAGACATTTCTGCGGCATTTCCCAAAGCAATATACGTAGCTGATTATCGCTACCATTTTATCCTGAATTAGCTTTGTTTTTGCTCGATTTAACAACTTTCTTTTTTGAGTAAGTGGTGCACGTAAAATGTTAGCCTGAGAGCATGCTCTCGTTTGGGTTATATGCGCGAGATGCCTAACCCTAACCCTAACTCTCTCTTCGCCCAGCCCCGCCCACCTCGCCCCACGCCCTCGCGGCTTCGCCACTCGCGTCTCGCATCTCGCGCCTACAACCCAAACGAGAGCCTGCTCGCAGGCTAGTAAAATGTTTTTTTGTTTTGTTATACATATGCTGTCTATGTTTGCCAATGTTTCGAAAACAGAGTGATTTGGTGAAGGTATCGACCAATCAGATTTTAGCATTCCTTTGGATAATTAAGTGGTTGAAAGTGAGATTAAGTAAGCTATTCAAAATGTGGAAAAAGGCAGGCATATTATTTTGTGCCACATGGTTTGTGTAATTACGAAAATAACAAAGGAGATTCACAAAAATTACATCAAAACAGTTTTTGAGATGTCAAAACCGTAACATTTTTCGTGTTAAACCTTTTTAACTAGCCAGAGGAAATGTCTAAGAAATCTCAGTGATAAACTTTTTTATGCTGGACTTTACTGCAACGGAAAATAAGCCATTCAACTCCCACACATTGTACAAATGCTTATAGTTAGCAATAGAGACGGTAAATATTGATATTATATCCTAAACTTACCACCATTTTGTAAAAAGCCTTCTGAGATGAAGAGGTAGCAAATAAAACTGAAGTAGAAAAGTTTACTTAATGAGCTCTTGGAATCATATCGGGGTATAACGGTACCTGTAGCAAATACACAGCAGTCACTTAGTTATCGGGTCGTTCACAGTCTTAAGCTATACTGCCAGGGTCAAGGTGATATGGGAAAAGAAAGACTTTGGTTAGTTAACCTGGGCTACTGAAATGTGCGGTGGGCTAGTGACTTAACTCAACAGATGTCGAACTCTGTTAAAGATTGTGATAAAAGGCAATTTTAGCATCAGCATTCAAGACTGATTGTTGAACATTAATTTGTTTCCATTATATATATTTTTGGCACGTTAATCGTTCTTTTTTTCAACTTCTAAAACTCTGGAGGGGGGGCTCGAGTCCCCCCTGCCCCTCCCCTTGCTATGGGCCTGTTAAGACCCCTTAAAAAGCAAACTTACTTTTTATCGAAGGCGTATTGCATGCCTGGTTGTCTACAATGGTCTAGTTGACCAATATTGTGTGTCTACCCTTCCAACCTATTTTGTTAGGCCAACGGAAAGCTAGTGACAATTCTGCCAGTTTCACTTTGGCCAGTTTGGTTGTGGGAAAGTTAACTTCAACACTTGTTATGACATTCACCGTGAAAACACCATCGGGTCACCGTCGGGAGTACAGTTTGGAACAAACTGAATTATTGAAGATATTTCTCCCTGGATCCTTGGCTAACTCGGCAAACTAAATGAAAAT
>Ga0126336_10000835_pt1 | contig 14329 bp, 6 predicted proteins | sample SidCmetagenome_FD_92530 | JGI IMG/M metagenome (GOLD analysis project Ga0126336, IMG submission 92530) | Coral microbial communities from El Islote,Puerto Morelos, Mexico - Siderastrea C C metagenome | ecosystem: Host-associated > Invertebrates > Cnidaria > Coral | place: El Islote,Puerto...
AAAAAAAAAAAAAAAAAAAAAAAAAAAAAAAAAGGACGAAACAAAACACAACAAAATAAATACAAGAAAGACAAGAAGTAAGAAAGAACTGTCTCATGGCATGCTGAGTGAAAATGAATGAGTTTCGTCGTACAATAATACGCTTATTCACAACATTTTTTGCTCCCTTGTGTAGTGTATAAAACTTGTGTCGACGTAAATCAAACTGGAAAAGTAATCAAAACCAGTATAAATCCACTTTCTTTACTTTGATTCACCCAGAATAGAATACTGATCGAAAAGGCGTCGAATGGGATATAGTTAAAATCTCGTTAAAACCAGACTAATCGAAGAGTCTTTTCACTGGATGTTATTTCTCTCCGGATAACTCCTAGTTCATAACGTCGTATCCCGTTAACACAGGAAAGAAAAGTGTGATCTTTTAAACAAAACTTACATAACTTGGTGGAAAAACTTAGAAAAAACTAATTATATTTAAATTATGAATTAGAAATAAAGACAAATAAACTTTTTTAGCTCACTCACTTTCGTTTGTTGCTTCAGCTTCTTCTCAAGACTCTTCATAGTAAATTTTTAATCTGTCAAGAAACCTTGATGTCGATCGAGAAAAATTAATCTAGATTAGCAAACTACAAAGAAGAGACAAATCCTGACCGACGCAGGGAAGCGACAAATTCCACTCTTCACAACTGTACTTGGAAAGTGGATGGAAGTGTGGTGATTTGCCACCAGCCGCGAAGAATATAACGCGGTAGAATCAACACGTGGCCAATAACGTCTTTTGTCAAATCTGTCGGTCAAAACCGATCACGTGATACACTTGTAACCGCACGCGGAAGTTTAAGAGACTCCTGCTATCTCGAACGTTGCTGATGGGAAACAAAAATCTCTTTAAGAAACCGGGAGGATGCTGAAACAGACAGTAGTCAAGTACAAGAGTATTCAAGGGAAATGAGTTTCCTTTCAAGTTGGCAGCTGGGAGTTCGAAGTACCGGTAGGCAGTCGTAAAGTACTGTACAAAGGTATTCAAGAAAAACAGGGTTTACAGTTTCAAGACTGCGAGAGTTGCATGGGAATCTAACGAAGAAAACCAAGTATGACACTGAATCAAACTACGATTAACGCTTAAGGAAGTACTCGCTACTGAAAAGGTTTTTCACCCTCTATCTGGTTTTGGCATGGTTTTTAAAATCCATTATTGCGGATTTCATTTCGATAATACAATTACTCCAATCTCAATGTGAAAAGAGGTATTAAAGAAAAGTCCAAAAGCGAGAACGACTGAAAGCCGTCATTGTTTCGGTGTCTATTGCTAATCTACACGGCTAATAAGCACATGAGGCGTGCTAATGTCAAAAAAATGCTTACTGGCGCTTGTTTAGTTTGGACGGAATTGGCAAGCATAAACTGGAAACCAAGGAAATAGAACTCTGTAAAGGCGAGTTGCAGCCGTTAGTTTCTTCAAATATCGTATCATATTTCATCTTTATTAATGCCGCCAACGGTAGTCGGAAAAGCTTTTAAAATATGAAACAACAGATCGACGCCAGTCCAAGCACTTAAATTGGAAACAAAAGCCTTAAGTGAGCGCGAAAAAAATTCGGCGAGGGGAGCGAGCCGGGCGTAGACTGCATTCTCCCAGTCTACGCTACGAATTTTTCTCGTGCTTTTTCCGTACCGCGGAGCCTGTTCACAGGTTACCCTATCGTGGTTTATACGAGGAGGCGCCGCCCGAAAGGGGTGCCTTTTTGCCTCCTGGCGGAGTCTCCCCGTATAAAACTTTATTGAGTAACCCCTCCCCCCACCCGGGGTAACGGGCCCAATGAAATTCCCAAAAAACTCAAATAAAAACAAACAAACAAACAAACAAACAAAAACAGTTTACGTGTGAATGTTTAAGGTTAAGGTTCTTGCACAATCAGCGGGCATTCCAGCGAAGAATGTGAACGGAATAGTACCGGACACTCATATCGCTGATAGCCATATTGATCAGAGGGGATACAGCCATCGGTGTGTCGACAGAACCTCTCTTGAGCGGAAGAATCATTCACCCACTATTTATTAACATTCGGGAAATTTGCAAAGGAACGAATGTTAAAATTTGGAGAATTCGGAACAGGAATGTCCCCGCCTCCTCTCAGCAAAATGTTAATAGCTGTTCTTGTGAACGTGAACGCTTGTTTGTAAACAGTAGAATTCAAATTCCTAACAAATCTAGGACTTTGAGGGCCGATATGTACTGTTCAATCTTGCCACATGTGGCATGCTTGACTCGATTTGTTTCAGGTAAAGTGAAGTTGTAACTTGCTTACTAGCCTGGGATTTGAAAACCCTGCCATGATTGTAGCGACAGAACGTTGGTTGTATGATTTTTGCAAGACACGAGCAGCGCCAGTTTGTAGGTCCCACCTGACAGCTTCGAGCAAACTCCTACACTCAAAGTCGGCCTTCAGTCAAAAGATATAGCTAGGAAACCCAAAAAACCCTAACAAATCGCTCCTGGCGTTGTATCGCACGCCTGCCATGAGCAACTGTGCTCCAACTTAAGTACTACTGCCGTTCTACTACAGTACTACTTGTTGTGTGACTGCAGTACTATCACAGTACGTCTGCAGTATAACTGCGCTCTAGCTTAATTACTATTACAGTACAGTACTGCTTCTCGTGTGACTGCGATACTACAACAGTACGACTGCGGTACAACTGCGGCCTAGCTTAATACTATCGCGGTACCACTACAGCACTGCTTCTCGTGTGACTGCGACACTACAACAGTACGATACTGTGATGGTACTACAATACCATCGCAGTCACACAGTAGCAATGGTATAACTGCGGTAATGCTGCGGTACAACTTCGAATATCTACTGTAATGCTGCGATACCACTGCGATGGAATTATGCTAATACACCACGGCGGGATTATTCTAATACTGGAGCTAGGCAACTTCACGACAGGTTCTGATCTGCCTCAGTTTTCAGTAAGCGGCGGAAAACAAGACACAATTAACGTTTAAATAACTATTATTATTAATCAATAGAAATTTATGTTAGCGTACATTTTGTCTTCTCGCTTGGAGTAAACGTAAAAGAGCCTGCTTTTACATACAATGTACTAAAATGCATGCGCACTACCCTTAGATAATTACTCCCACATGGGAGGAAGTTGCAAGATGCTTTATACTAAACTGGACTCGTAAATATCCGGGTTACTAAGAATGTCAGTCATACGACTTCCATTAACCTTCACTTTGCTCATGAACACTTGTTTTTTCACGTCTAAATCATCGTTTGTGGATTGCGAAGATGTCTTTACCGATTTTCGTGCACTATCTAACATGATTGACTCGGACATTTCAGTATCACTTTCATGAATTGGATTTAAGATGTCTATTCTTGCGTTGCTAGGACATGTCACGCTTTCTCTGCGCTCTTTGTTTGCGTCTCCATCTCCGGACTCCAAGGAGTGAGTCATAGAAGTGGTGCTGCTGTTCACGCTGTCTATTCCCGAATCACCAAAAAACATGGCACGTGCACGCTGTCGGTTAGACACAGGAACACCAGCAGGCCTGCTTAAATTCTCTCTCTGCTGCAACACGTCATGTCCATTGTAAATCACTTGTCTGTCGGTTCGTTCCAGTCTCGGTGAAGACGCATTCTTACCGCGTCCAGTTTCTTGTCCCTCTCTTTGCCCAGACGACTGCCCGCCCAAGGGAGACCGAGCATGTACCGAATCTCTCGCGATTTGCGCCGATGTATTCAGCGAAATACCAGTTTGAACACTGTCAGGAACGGAGACGTTCCTAGCTGGTACGTCTTCACTGCTAGTGGATGGATTACTGGAATTGACTCCTAGGGTACGTTTTCCTTCGAGTTTGGAATCGTCCAACGCTCTTTTTCTAGACGACTCGCCCGGTAACTGATACCAACTGTTAGAAAGGTTTGAATCTGGTGCCAGTGGGCCATTCATAGAATGCAGGTCTGGACTGGAAATAGATCCAGTCTTTTGAAAGTACAAAGGATGCTCACGGGTGGTACCCTTGGAACGTGACTTGTCTTTTCGTGGGACTTCCGATATTCTGTCACACTCAATAGGTATGTTTGGATCACCACTCGCTGGGTCAACTTGCGGAACAGGGATGTAGAGTACAGGCCCCGAACGCCTCTGAGCCAAAGCCACATCACTAAGTGCCCGTTGTTCCTCGAATGAACTGTAAGTATTCCGCCTTACCGGGTGACCCTGACAATTACTATGGGTTACACCTGGAGAAACGAACTGCTGAAATCCTACGGGTTGTCGAATATTCCCCAAGGAGGCGCGGGAGATGTCCGAGGGAAAGGGATATGCCTGGGTGTGATTCATGTAGACGGAATCACTGAAAGGCCGATGCATAACGACCGGCCTGACAAGATCTCCCGTCCAGGAGTTAGGCAGAGAATTTGGGCGTGGCAGTATTGTTGGTGTGTGAAGTCTATTTATCCCCACACTCGGAGGTTTGGTGTTGAATACCACGTGTTCCTCGCTTAGCAAAGGTAAATTTAAATCTGAATTTGATGGTATCTGTACTTCAGGAGGTGCTGAGTACTGACCAACAGATTTGGCTTCTGTGTAGTAAGGTGCACCATGACTTGACAGTACTGCTGACGGGTAGGTAACCCCTCCTACAGTCAGATACACTGGATAAGTTTCAGCTCGTGTCCTGGACAACCCTGGATCAATAATCAGCGCATCATTAGTTGAGATACCAGCGTTTGGTGACAAGCGTCTCTCGCTATTTATTCTATCTTCTTCATCGTAGTGATAGGAGCCATTAATGTAACCATTTGGCAGAAAACCATGTGATTTCGTTTTCTTGCCCGAATTCTTACGTTCTGTTGTTATTGCAGGAATACATGACTTTCTTCTCGTTTCTAGCTGCTTTCTTGACGCTGTTAGTTCACTTTCCCCGCTCATCTCATTTGACTGCTCAATTAACGGGGACAGCGAAAATAAGTTGTCCTCGTGTAAGCGTCCCGAGGATATTTTACGATTCGAGGTTGACGGGACTTGTCCTCCAGCACTCGGGTCCACCTGGACTACTTGATCAGACATATCAAAAGTAAACACGGCCCTCTGTCGGACAAGCGGGGAAGATCCGCGGCGCTGTCGATGACGATCGTCAATCGTCAACGAGTCGTCTGACATTCTCGAACTGGAATCGTTACTTTCTATCGAGAAGGACGCTGGTGTCATCTTGACGTTGTGGTAGGCGTCTCGCAGTTTACCAGGGTTTGATGGTGAAGTCTTAAAACGCATTTTATCAACTGCTCGGTTTTTAGACATCACGTGTGTCTGAGTACTTTTTCCATTCCGTTCATCGGTCAAACTTCCGTCGCTCTTCCCTCGCAAGCCATTTTGGGAGTCAATCCCGTTTGCCCCTGTCGTCGTTTCCACTCTATGTGAAGCTGTTAATTGTGAATCCAGTTGAGAGGCTTTTTCAGGAGACAAATACACACCGGAATTGGTACCATTGCTGCTATCTTTTCTGGAACCGTTTTGTCCGGTTCCGTAGGTACTGGAGCCTCTTCTCTCGGTCGTTGATGCTGCAGAGGCTCTTCGCGAACCAGGGTCAGTCTGAGCTGCCTGGGTCTTCTTGTTCTTCTTTAATGCTTTGTTCTGCCAGTGTTTCGCAGTAAAGCCGACTACGTAAAGGCTACCGCGACGTCCCATCCGTCCTCGGGGATTCGGCTTGGGTGAGCCTTGCGTGGAGTCCTGTGACATGGAGTGGGTAGAAGAGGTGCTTCTCTGTCTCCTTTCAGGCGGGGTTTTAACCTCAGCTTGGGAACTCTCGGGTTCGCTCTTTGCTGGACTTAGTGAGGTTGCTGCATTGGACGCCTCAGAGCTTTGGCCAAAGCTTTTACTGGTGAAGGAAGTCCCTGTGGGTGAAGACGGCTGGAACTCGCCCTCTTTAGTTGACTTGGGTGAGCTTTCTTTCTCTACTGTAACAGTACAGGAAGGGTTTCGTTCTTCCATTTCAATCTCGATTCTCTTAGCCTCTGGCACTGTCAACAAACTTGCCCTTCTCATGGCCTGCCCTGCCGTAGGAAGAGAGTTTCTTGGGGAGGGAGGAGTGATTACAGTATTCGGGCTTTGGAACTTTCGCCACAGCATAGGACTTCCCCGGGGAGTGGAGCGAAAGCTTGAATGAGGTGACCGCTGCATTTTGCCACCACGACGTGTGTCATCTTTGTCGGAATCGTCTTGGCCTTCAATCTGATCCACAATCTCTCTTGAAAGATTTGGACTGCTTTGCGTCACGAACGATTGCGCAACCTTGAGCGCATTAGCTGCACCAATGACCAGCGGTCTCTTTCTCTTGGGTAACTTTAATCTCGCTTTTGCGTGAGAGTAATAGAGCGAAAAGTTACTAACGATCACCGGAACCGGAAGAGCTATCATGAGAACACCACTGATGGCACAAAACGAGCCCACGATTTTTCCTTCCCAAGATTCTGGTGTCATGTCTCCATAACCAAGGGTTGTCATGGTTACCACGGCCCACCAGAAAGAGGCTGGAATTGTTGTGAATTTAGTTTTAGGTATGTCTTTTTCAGCGTAATATATGATACTTGAAAAAATGACCACTCCGATACTCAAGAAGAACGCCAGGAGAAACAGCTCGCTGCAGCTAGACCTCAGCGTATGACCCAGGATTTGTAGTCCGTACGAATGTCGGGACAGTTTAAAGATGCGAAAAACGCGAATGAGTCTTACAACCCGCAGTACCACTATGGTCTTGATGTTGGACTCACTTATGAGGTAGTCCAGATAGAACGGTACGATGGCCCCAAAGTCTATCCAGTTCATTGGTTTCTTCAAAAATTGGAGTTTTCTCGGGCAGAAAATCAGCCGAATGACAAACTCAAATGTAAACCAAGCTACACAAATGATATCGGTGACGTAAAGGGCTTGAAACTGAGACGAAGATTTGTCTTCAAAATAAGGGACGCTCTCCAAACAAAAGGTTACCACGGAAGTCAAAATTAAGATCAAAGTAGTGAAGGCAATAACCTAGGGAAAAAAACAAAGAAAATAAATTTGATGCGAATAAGTCTGCAAGTAAAAACATTTGCCATATTAAAAAGACAATGCAACAAAGCGACGACTATCGCCTCTACTGGCACGAAACTATTACTGGCAATTTCACGTCAAATGCAAAAAAAGTCAAATTGTAGACATTCACCAGGGTTTGTTGCGAGTACACGAATCTGATTGGTTCAACCGTAATTGTTTATTGACTGATAGTAGCCCACTATTTACATGTAACGACCCCTGGGAAGAAAAATCTCGACTGATCTTTTAGTTTTTTCAAAAACTTGGACCACTCTTCCTCGTTTTCCAGCAGTGATAGTCAACTCGACTGCGCGGCCACTCGTTTAAAATTCAGCCTCTTAAAAAAAATTAAAGACAGAAAAACAGTTGGTAATTAAATGGACAAAATATGGCAAAAAAATTCAGCCACGATCACTACATTTGAGAATTAATACAACAATTATTCCACTCGCACTTGTTAGTGATGATAACCGACTCAGCGCGTGTCACATCATATCCAACAAGCGCTCGTAGGATAATTGTGAAATATATTAGTATTCATGTTTATTTCATTACAAGATTGATAGACACTTGATTTATTTTGACTTGGAAGAACTCAAGTGATCCATTAGTACTTCACAACAAAGAAGTGTTAACATTTTTTTTACCGAGTTTCGTATTGATCACCAAAAACAAAGTAATTATCCACGCCAATCACCGCAAACACAAGTAAGACAATGAAACAATCAATCAAACAAGGACATGTAACAGGCGCCTTGCGCGGGAAAACGCGTGCGACAAAGACAACTGGTTTTGCTTTTACTTCTGATTGGTTGAGAAAGTGGCATGAGTTTTTTAAACCAATCACGGAGCGATGTAAAGCAAAACCCAAGCAAATGCAACTTAATTGAAAATGTTTCCACTCGCAAGGGGACCAAAGTTTTTCTTGCGTGCTTTCGATCGTGGCGCATTTGCCTGAAAGTTGCGACTCCAGAGTACAACAAGATACATACGCGCGAAGCACACGAAATCCCCTGGCACGACGAGACAAACTGTGCAAAACACCCACTTAAGATACGGCTACTTTATGCAATCTTGCCTAGCGCCCTAGTTTTGTTCAATAAATAAAATTCAAGCCAATAATCTGAGTGATGACTACCAAATAACAAAGCCAACAAATCCCATATCTACCGAAATACTGGCAAATATAAATTAATAGTTATTTTACTCCATCGAAGGACTGGTAAACGGAAAGGGAATTAGACTGTCCGGCAAACCCTGTACACCTGACCGCTGACCGGTAAGATGCCCTCCGCTAGAGCAGAAGACAGGAAATGAACTGAAATCAAACAAAGATGCTTTGATTCAGGATAAATTCCCAGTACAACAGATGCAAGTCTCTAGTGAAGGGTCGCCGTGAGAAAGAAACTTGTTTATCAAATCAGCTCTGTCGCTATTGTGAAGCAAAACTATCACTCCCAGCCTGTGTTTTGGGTGCGCACCGAGAAGCATTTTGTTTCTTCGTTAAGCTTCCTGCTGCACCTGGCATCCAAACAACAAACTTCAGAGGCATGCAATGAAAAAAGATTGAGCAAAATACATGTATATGTCATTTTTTGCTTTTTCATATCGTTTCAGCGTCTACTTAAGGTACTATATTCGTCCCAGCTACCATGGAATGACTGTGCGTATTTTTTGTTGTTGTTGAAAACTAAGGTCTCCGTTTTATGAGAGGTTATCTTACCCTCCGCGTTTTCGGACTGCCATTATAATAATAACTGTTTATTCACGATTTCACTGGTTTCCTAAAAATCCTAACTGGCCTTATTTTGAAAACTACAGAAATTTGTGTTCTTATACTATTAAAGCTCACGCGGACATTTTGCCAAGAAAACTTTAGTTTTTCATCACAATTAAACCCAGATATCTGAGGCGACTTAGGTATTCCGAACAGCTATGCTGCAGAAACTATCCGTTGGGTGCGCCTTATACCTCTGTGTCGGCCCATCTCAGTCCAAGCTATAACGTTGCTTATTTGCCTTGGAGGTTATTTAGGTAAAACACAATAAAATCGAATAGGAACAGCTTATAGACTCGATGTGAAATAAATTTTATCCAAAATTTATGCTTGTATTCTCTTTTTTTTCACGGATTTTAGTCAGAGAAAAGAAGAATGAAAATTAGTTATGCATTGTATGACAAGCATTTCTGTTCAAATCCAAGCAAACTTGTTGTTTTCTTCTTAATTGCTTACAAATAAGTAGTGGCGATGAATGTGTAGGCAATGAATTATTCGCACCCTCAAACGTGGTTTACACAATAAAATCGATTATTAACAAGCCGTATACACCGAAAACAATAAAGGTTGCTTTGGGCATTGGGCAATTGCGCATTGGGAAGCTACTGTTTGGCGGTCACTCAAGCAAAGCAAAGCATTGTGTTCCGTGTGCCCAACTGCCCAATGCCCAATTGCCAATGACCAATTGCCAAAGCAACCTTTATTGAATTAGGTATATGTGTTTATACCGTAATACATGACGAGACTATCAAAGTATCTCCATGGCGTTGATTTTGTCTTGTTAGTTCTGTTTCTTTAAAGTTCGGTATAAATAATACACTGGAAATATGTTGCCATTTCATAACTCGACGGATTCATGAAGTAATTGGAAACCATTTTTCATTAAATAAGTTTCTCTCGCACGTAGTTTCTATCGCCCGTGTCTGTGGCAAGTTTTCTCGCAATTAAATTTCTAGCTTTTAAAAGATTACCGTCTTCGCTCGCGGCTCGACCTTTCGGGATATTATGTAATTTACTTCCGTCGTTTAGTTTTAACCCAGCAAGATTTAAAAGATAAAGAGAACCTTTACTTATACAGTGCAATCGATAAACAACAAAGTACAAAAACAAAATCGAGAACTTAAGTAGCAGAGAAAACTTTGCAATGTCTTATTTTACTGTTCTTCAATATACCATTCGTATTTCTCACTAATTCTACGATTTGAAAAGCCACGTTTATATTCTTTATTCGAGAATTAAAAAATGCGTAGGTTGACCCGTGCGGTGTCAGTTTTGGTAATTGTTGTAGTGATCCTTGCTAAATGCTGGTCGATTTATTTTAATTCTGTCTTTTAAACAAACGGGAAAATAGAAACCCGTCGATGCCGAGCCGAGTTTGAAAATCAAGCAGAATTTTCGCTTGGCGCGACAGAACACGCATGCGTGTTCTATGGAAGCAGTCGCACATCATTTCTGCATTTAGAACTTCGTTCATGTTAAAAAACGAAATTGATTTTCAAATGCATCGAAATAAAGATCTTAACTAGGGGTAATTTTGTGGTCTCTTTGGCAAGTATCGGAAACGTTTTTTTTTTTTCAGAAATAAAGCGTTTGAGGAATAATAAAACAAGAAAAGGTCGACCACCGGGTGATGAAGCGGTCGATTTAATACGGTTTATTTACATCAGTTCATTCACCATTGTCTCAACCATCAGCAATTTAACATAAATTTTCATTAACTTCGAACAAATTTCTGGCGAAGTCGTGAGCAACACGTTTGATTCCCAAAGTTCATGATAAAACCGCGCAAAATTTCAATTCGAAATTAATTTCCTTTTTGCGTGTACTTTCTACGAACCACCTGCTGTAAATTTTGCTAAAACCCAGGTTTTACATTTCACTCTGAGGCCGCAAATTGATTTCGGCTGTTAACACGACTTTTTCATCGAACGATGTCTGATCCTTAAATTCTCAATAAAATCACATCAAAATGTAAGGCGAAGTACTTCATGGATGATTCAATCTAAACCAGAATGTGTGCGTATATAAGTTAAGATTATTTGTTTGGGCGCGATTACATAAACAAAAATCACAATTCCCGTTTTTTCCTTTTCGTTGATGGAATAAAATCATAGAAATGCTTCGTATATTGGGATATCGAATGGAATTTCACTTGTATCCCCTTGTAATTCATAAAAAGAAAATGGAGGGAAAGAATACCAGGAAGATTATGAGCTGATCTGTTGCGAGTAGCACTAACACAAAATAGTGCGCAAAGCCAGCGTTTTGTCAAACATTTATCTCTTCGGTGTGTCTTGGAAACCAAAACAACGCTGACCTTGGCTACGAACGGTTTTTTGCGTACAGTTTTACTTATCTTTACGTGATAACTTAAGTTTTTTTAAGTATAAAAATAAAATGGCTAATCCCAAAGCCATGAGACTGACGCGTCAAACTGAGGTTTCTATTTGGTGTGATTTATAAGGATTCATGTAAAAATTAAACAATATTGACAATGGGCATTCAAAATGAAGCGCAAATTACAACCATATATTTTATACAAATGTATCTCACCAACCTGTGCTAGCCGAGACGAGTACGGCTCTTCAAACGCGGTCCACACTTTTGGTTGATATTTCTTCCAGAGAGAGCGGTTTCTGTTCTTTATTCCCTCCGCCACCAGTCCATAAACTGTCATATCCATGTCGGAGAGACTGTCTCTGTCAGAATCGTGCCCATCCAAGGTGTCTAAATTCGCTTGCGCCTCGCGGTGTTTCTTGTAGTTTAGCCAACAGCATGATTCGACTTGAAGTTCATCGATTCCCCAGAATGCAAGTTCTTCTTCAAAAAGCGGTCCGCAAACATCGTTCGGGCAATGCAGTTTACCCGTGCGGTAAAAATTCAAAATTTGTGTGAATACCGTTGGGTGACGATCAAAGAAATACTCGTTACCATTGGGATCATACTCCGGCAGCTGAGTCTTGTTTTCTGTGATCCAATAAAGCCGCGTATCAGGAATATTTTTCAGAGTACTGGTGTAAGTTTCGTGTCTGATCCCTCCGACATTTATCACGACTTTTTCGTTTGCGCGCGGATCCTCCGGTAATGACAATCTTATGTCTCTCAGCGACATGATCTCGGTTTAAAATAAACTTTCTCTTTTCATCTTAGCACTAACAACAAATACGACGGACTGACTGCTCTTTCGTCTTGAAACCCACGCGCGGAATCAGGAGTCTATACGAAATTATTCAGCACAAAGCGGTATTTAGGACATAACTATTCATGCTCTGTCCATTATTGCCTAATAATGGCCACTGTAGAGCGTCTTTTTAATACCAAGTCTAATCTGGAGATTTGCCACGGCCACGAAGAACTTGTATGCTTGAGGTTCTAGTGCGAACTGTCAATAACGCACACCATTAATTGCAGTGCGGTTTGCCAAAACGTGAGACTTGCACAAAGTTTGGAGCCAAATTCTGTTTCCACCGCTTGAAAACTTAAATAAAGCGAACGTAAACGCCAGATAAGGTAGAACGGTCACGTACTGCGAACAAACTGTTTCAAGACTAGCGCCAGGTTTACCGTTTTCAATATTGCGGTATCTCACTGTTTTCCCCTGTGGTTTTATGAAATTATATATTTTTTTCATCTACAAGTTGCAAAATACTATAAACAAAGTGCGAGAGTTGTGCGCACGCGCCATAGAGAGCCACCTGCTCACAGAAAGCAGGAAACCATTTGTATGCACTTTTTTTGCTTCTTGTATCATCAATAAAAATACGCTCCGTGGCACATTTTCGTATTAAAGTTCATTTTTGCGATAACACAGTGCACGGAACTGACCAAACAATAAGCCTATCACGGTGGAAACGCAGTACAATATCTGAAGGAAAGGAGAGAATAGGGGCAATTTATTTTCTGCTTATCGACAAAGCCTGAGGGTGAAATAATGTCGGTAAGGGTTGGACATAATTAGACGGTTTTTGTAAAAGAATACTTCTTCACGAATGCTGACAACCACGTTCAACAATTAAACTACGCTTCCGATCGTGAACCGTGACGCACACGAGTGAAGCGGAGTTGTTTACAAGATCACCTGACACACTCGTGAAGATCTGATCTTCCCTTTTAAGAGATCTGTAAAAATTCAGAGTAAGGGGCGAAATTTTTCTTCGTCGATGTGCAAAGGCGGGTGAAAAAAAACAGCTCTGTTTTCTAGATAATGCTGTCCACAGCTTGAGCATGACAAAGCGACGTTTCTCCTCCTCCTTGTTGGCTCGGGAATTCTCAAACAAATGAGTAATTACGCAATTTATTTCACTCATTTCTAATTAAGCCGGAGCCCCAACGGGTGATCAACATTGGAAATTAAATTGAATGCAAATAGTTGTTTCCTCGGAGAAAATGGAATCAAAATGCCGAAAATCTCAGACAATGGCCGGTAAAACTGAAGCTAAAATTGTTTATTTTGTTTGACCAGAAAAATGACGCCCAAAAAAACTGAGAAATAAGAAAGTGAGGAAAAAAGGCGTCTGAGTAATTGATCAGTAATTCAGTTTACTGACGTCAGAGTTCACTTACAATCTTTGCGTAAAGTTTAAAGCCTTTTTTAATGTCCTTTTTAAATAATATCGCCTTTCAGGAGGCTTGAGATGGCGGTCAAAATACTGATTATTAAATGTTTGGAAATAAAAACCTGAATATAAAAATAAAATAAGAAACAGTCCTGGCGATTAATACATCTATAGTGTTAAGTAGCCGTGTTTCCGCTAAACTGAAAATATTAAAAGTCCTTAAAGTTTCGGCGACGGATGCGTTCGACAAAACAAAAATCAATTTGATAATTTCCGTGCGAGCCCGTTGTGGAAAGTGGATATTTCTTCATGCAGCAAGCAAGAATCGAGCACGCGTTAATAACATTACTGAAAACAAGCTCCGAACAGCAATGGCAGCAACTTAAACAACGCATGAATTCGCACATTTTCTAGCTTCTGGTAGATCGCAAAAAGGTATTCTAATTACTCAGCACGGTCCATTTTAGCGCACGATTCTAGACGTCATTTAACACGAGTGACGTCTACGAGAAACAATCATTTTTTAATGGTAAAAGCCATTAGGCAAAACGTAAGGAACTTTAATAATGCTGCTCTAATTGTTTCTAGTAAAGGTGTTGCCGTGGAAACCGTGTAATTACATCTCGATAATCGTACAGGTGAACATGCTACCCTTCTGTGATTGTCTGTTTTGACCAAGTACAGTCTTTAATTTGAGACATTTAACACATAGTTGATGTGAAAAATGTGGTTAACTTAAGCCAAATATTCAGGGTACATCCATGCAGATTAACTCTTTTCTCTTGAATAGGTTTGCCCGGGTGGGGGGGGGGGGGGGCCCTCAGCAGATGCTGGGGGGGGGGGGGGGGGCCGGGGTGTTTAAACCCTGACCCTTTTAAAGACAGAATTCGGATTTTTTTACCCT
>Ga0126336_10000836_pt1 | contig 14328 bp, 10 predicted proteins | sample SidCmetagenome_FD_92530 | JGI IMG/M metagenome (GOLD analysis project Ga0126336, IMG submission 92530) | Coral microbial communities from El Islote,Puerto Morelos, Mexico - Siderastrea C C metagenome | ecosystem: Host-associated > Invertebrates > Cnidaria > Coral | place: El Islote,Puerto...
AACTCTCATATCCTGTTACATGGGTCGCTCAGTAAAAGCGGGTTTACAACTCTCTTATTACTTTCGCTTCAGAGCAAAATGGCTTACCAGTAAGTCGATATCAAGTCTGTTTCTGCTGTATACGCGCCGTTGAATCTGAGGGTGCATTAAGAGTTCTTTTGTTTTTTTTTGTTTGTTTGTTTGTAATTTGTTTGTTTGTTTTTTTTTTTTGCAACAACACAATACAGTAGTTCGGATACGTCACCTACAGTCACTTAACTTACAATACACGTTACAGTACTTACAATATATTACGATAGCTTGATTACTGTACATGTGTCTTTCTAACATACGAACTAACTTGGAATGGATTTCTTTTTAAGTTAAACGTATCTTTCAAACGTTTTAGAACCCTGTTGCAGCGTTTGTGAACGTGGTTCTCGTCCATCACTTAAAACATTTGTTTTTTATTCAAAGAAAACGATCTTCTCCAGCACAGCGTGATAGTTGGAGAAAACCTGGGGTGATGGTCGCATTTATAGCACCAAGCCGGAACTAAAAGATATCTGTTGCTTTCGCTTTCACTTTCATTTGCCACTTCAACATCTATGGCAACTGATAAATCGACATTTATGTTCAGGCGCCGTGCACGTTTTCCATATTTCCCATCTATATGGCTAGGCCCCCATTCTAACCCAAACTTACAGCCCGGTCGAGTCGGGTTTGTCCTGAATCTTTCCAGTTCCAATGTTCCCGACAGCTTGCACATGGCTCTACCCTGTGGTTGAGAACACAGGTGTTCGCAAGCTTTCCTCACCAACTCTCCAAATCTCCTTTGTACGGAACCAAACTGGTGATAAGGAAGTACATACGTGCCGTGCAGCCACCCTCTCTCGAATAAGTCAGTTTTCTCCATCGATCGGCCGTAGCCTTGTCTTTTAAAAAGACGTGTGAAAATCCTGCTGCTCTGGGGTATTATACGACTGCTTGGCAGATACCAGGGCGTGACAACTCTTCATTTACGGCCATGAAATCAAACTCGTCAGGTTGGCTTATTTTAGTTCCTTCGTAAAAGCTTCCTGTCTTCAGCACACGGACAGTTTTAAATCGGCTGTCCAGTTCATTCACTTGTTCTAAAATTCGCCAAAAAATTGCTTCCGTTGCGTTCTCCATATCAGCTACTTCACGATCGTTGGCCTTGAACTTTGTACAGTTTGAGTCTAAATCGGTGAGGTATCGCCTGAGCACCATAATTACGAATCAACATATGCCCTGGTCAATAAAACGGCAGATCATAAAGCAATAGTCCGTCCGAGTCACGGTCTGTGCCGTAAGATGTTTTACTCACTTAGCCACTCCAGAGAACTAACTACCAGCAGAGCCTAAAATACGCGTGCACTTTTGAAATTTGAGAGTTGTTTTCGTAGCCTCCCAGCTACGTTAAACAAACGTTCACTGGACTCGTCACGCTATCTCTAAGGACAAAAGGTGGGAAAGGAAGAGGGAATAATTGTGGAGGAGGAAGACAAAAAATAAAATTGAAAAGGAGGAGGAAGAGGAGACGAAAAATTGTGGAAGAGGAGGAAAAATAAAATTTTGGAGGAGGAAGCAGTAACATGCACAGCTGATCTGCCGAGAATCAATGAACTGAAGAAACCTTTTCCTGCAGTGGATAATGAATGCGGAAAAAAAGGAAGCTTTCGTAATTACTTCAGTGGTTTAGTGAAAAAGAATAGCCTATGACATCACCAAAGTTTATGAATCGGCAGCATTGAGTTCACTTTGCATCGGTACTGTAGTCCACAATATAACGACAACAGCCTATGACGTCATCGACGTTAATGTATTCCCCCGCAAATAAATGAAATTTCTCTGCAAAAATGCGGATTAACCGGTCCCTCTATACTACTGACTGGTGGTGTTCACGCTCCAGGTAGTAGGTAGGTACAAGTGTGGCCAAAATGTTGAAGACACTATGCAAAATTTTCATTAAAACGTCAATAATAGCTACTCCCACTTCCCCTCCCAAACAATGTTGACTGTCAGGAGTCAAACACATCTCGGACATCTTGTACAGTTTCTGTTCTTCAACAGTGTTTAGGGGAAGCGGGCGAAAGAACTTTGTAACTTAATGCTTTTGGAGGGTTTGTGTTATCGCCTATTTTCAAATTGCGCACGAAAAGGTTAGAAAAGGCAAAGTGTTCCTTAACCAACTGGCCACGATTGGAGGTAGGTGGGTAGATTGGTTGGTGATGTGCATGCAGCTCTAAATCTACGTTTTTTTCTGCCATGTTGTGAGGCGGCCTCTCGATAGTTTGCTTTGGGGTTCCAGTCACGTGTCGTGTAACACAGGGCCAGTCCCTGTGCAGGGTATGTCCAATCCACCTTCTAACATGGGGCTCTGCTGCACTGCATCACAGTTCCTGGTTAGTTATTTGGGCTGTCCATATGGAAGGGTAGGGTAGGTTTTATTCCTTCAAAAAACAACGCCCTTTCTAGTCTAGATGCCAGAGACCCTTAACTACCACTTTGATTCTGTGGAAAGTTGCTAACATCTTGGAAACACTACCTTCCATAGATAAGCTGCTTGGCCAAATAGGTTTTCAAGATTTTTCGAGTCACACCGATCACGACCATATTTGGCAGGTCACGTGACCTGAACAGAGAACAGCGTAATGACAGCGTAATGACAGCGTAATGACAGCATATGAGTTTTAGGTTTTTCTTTTTAACACGCGGTTTGGGGACTGACACTAGCTACGCACGCGAAAAGTCGATTTTTAAAATTCAGATGTTCATCTTCACAAATTTCACCAATCTAGCGGCAAAAAATGCTGCAAAACAGCGTATAATAAATACCAACCACAAAAATCCCTTAGCAACAATGCCAGATCTGTAGTTAGGGGTTCTTCCTCCTTAAGCTTCCCTACAAGTAAATGCATTAAAGGTACTGAGCACATCTTTCATACTTGGACTACACTGAAAAGTCACTCTGGCAAAAGATAACACATAACAAGGCACTGTTTACTATAAAGAGGATTGAAATATATTACATGCTTAGTACACGCCATGCATGGGCATTTCAATATTGCATTACAAAATGAATTTACTTATAACAACAACAACAACAACAACTCCAGGCAAAAACATCCTAGATAGCTTTATAGGCCAAAACAAGCAGTATTGCTCTGGGAAAGCTAATTGGATTGTCTTATAGTTACATCAGCCTAAACTAATAAAGTTTTTTCTCATTTTAGTTATTTTTAGAATACAAAAAGGCAAGATTTTCAGTCAAAAAATCAAAAAAGTCACAAATGTGTGAACATTTCCAAGTGTTAACAGTGCTCTTATGCACTGCTATGTGAGTCACTGGTTTTGCATTGCCTGCAAGAATAGCCTGCTAGTAAGCCCTCTCTTTTGTCTGGAACCCTTCAACTATGGCCTGAGTATGCACCTAACTAAAAAAAACTTGTTTTGGGTAAAGTAAGAAACGATGCATGTGACACAATGGAGTTCTGGGATGAAGGAACTGGCAAGCTACAGTGGATCCTCGATTTAACGAAGTGTCAAGGGACTGTGGAAATCGGTTCATTGTATCAAGGTTCTTTCCATACATTACACTATTACTGGGCTGAAAAATATCGTTCGTTGGACTTCGTTATATAAAGGTTCGTTAAATTGAGGTTCCATTGTAACTACGTTCCATTCATTGACACTTGAGATTGTAGGAGAACGATTTAGGGATGCTGTTTTATGATAATGTGCACAGTGTCGGAGAATAAAAAAGCAATTTCTCCTAATTCCCAGAATACCATTGGGTTGCATTGTGAATGTTTTACGTTTTTACGTGACTATATTTTCCCAGTTAGGCACATTATGTAGTCTCATTGCACTTTCCTTGAAGAGAATGTCTGAGAAACGTCCGAACAAATTTCCATTCTGTTCAAGTAATGGCATTCAGATTTGCGCAGTGCTTCTCATTGGTTGAATCTACGTGTCCAAGTGTCATGAGGACATTAACTCTTAATCATAGAATTTACTTCAAACAAGCCGAAACAACACCTAAATGCATCTGGGTAGCACAAAGGCATGTCTGTTGATCAAGATTGATTTTTTAGATCAGACATTCATCATTTCATTCTACTATATGTTGCCTAACGTATCTATTCCATGCTTTCCTGCTCTAGGATTACAAAATTTTCTGAACTCAGAGTGTAAACAATAAAAAGCTGAAGAAAAATGACATAAGCCTAAAATTTTCTACTAGATTTTTCTTGTTTACACTCAGGAATTCAGGAACTTTTTAAACTGTACATAGTAATTCTATAGTCTTCCAATTGTTAATTTAATTTAACATTTATTTAATATTATTAAGTCTAATAACATTTTTTTTGGACAAAAACGAAATGGTATGATATAAAAACAAAGCACCAGAGAGGGTCAGCACCCCTGCCATTGTAGCAGTGATATTTGTAATGAGACAACATGCTGCCCTATTTGGAAATAACTTAGTGAGTACAATTCAGGACTGCCAAATTTGCCCAGGCCAAAGGCTTAGTCCAATTTGTCAGCCAGAGGATTTTTTGAATCCAATAAATATACATTTTTTCAAACTGAACAAGCATGTAGTCCTTATACCTTTTAATTATAATGTGCACTGACCATGTTGTACCCAATTTGGAAAAAAAAATTGGAAAGTTGCTTAAATGGGAGTTTCAAGAAACAATATAATTAAATATCGAAAACTTAGTAATGTGTATTTACAGTTGCTTTTGGTGACACAGCCCTTTCCTGTATGAGGATTCTCCATATTATAAGAGCAGATACTATTTTTGTGACGCTTTTTCCTTTGTATGAAAAGCACTATAGGCCTCAATTACTCTGGTAAAAGAATGACAGTCATGCTCTGATTGGAGGGCCAGGCTAAGTTAACACAGTTATGAAATCACTGATATTTCTTTCGTCAATTTACAAATTGAAGAAAAAGAAAACTGCTGCTTTGTGTTCAGGTATCTTGATGCAAAGAACTGAGTGAGTTTGAGAACTTGAAAGTAACACAAACTATAAGATCTCGCATATCCGCTCCCATGTTCACACCAGGCCATGTACATTTGTAGACATTTTCAATTTCTTCAAATGTACTGGTAACATAATCCTGCCTTAAGGACGGTGCCTCCTAATACAGATGTTTTTTTGCAAAGGTTATGACTATGGGGAAAAAGCAGATCTTAGCAAGGGTTATTGGAATCCAAAAAAGAAAATGGGGGTAACCATGCATTTTTCAGATATAATTAAGAAACCATAATTCTAAAAAAGCATTAAAATACAAAGAATGTATGGCAACTTCTTTCCAAATGTGAGCTCAATTATCTCTGAAAAATGCATGGTTACCCCCAATTTTCTTTTTGGATTCTGATAGCCCTTGCTAAGATCTGCCTTTTCCATGTAGTCATAAACCGTGCAAAAATATTGTTGAATTAGCGGGCAAATTCCTTAAGAAACTTGAATATCCCGAGATGCGCAGAACCTTGGCGCAGTAACAAAAGGAGGCACTGTACTTAGAAACCACCCAGTAAGTAATAATTATGATGACCTTGTTATTTTGCCTCAACAAATCTGCTTATTCACAAACAAAACCTCACGTAGCCATTTCTTATCGGAAAAACCTTGTTAATCCAAACTCATACCAAGACCAGAATTTCGTGGCCTGTTGGAAGTCAAATTATTCAACAGGCTCCACCTGTCAACGAAGGTCTAAAGGCATCTTGACTTCTGATCAATTTTCCAAAGAATAACTTACAATAAGATTTGCAGTAATCACGTCCTTAAATACGTGAGTACATGTAGCACAGGTTCAGAGAAATTTGCCATATCAATTCAAAACTAATCCTTCAGAAAACTGGGCAGTTCACTGCAAAATTAATTTTAAACTTCTACTCAATTTTTTGTCTGAATAATACCATTTTTATAAATAAATAATATCCAGAAACAAAAACATACAATATATAATATTGATTTCATGATATTGTTAAATAAATTATCATGAATTTGCCCCTTCTGCAGTGACTCCATTGTTAACAGCTCGCCAGAGTCCATAAGTCTTACCAACAGTGTTCTGCCAAAGGCGAAGTGTCCCATCTTCAGAGCCAGATGCATACAGTTCACCATCAGGAGAATACCTGACACAGTGCACAGGACCAAAGTGTCCTTTGTACGATTCTAAAATGTCATTGCAAAAGAGTGTAAGAGCTAAATATAAATACAAGTAAACTGGGAAGGCTAGGGGTTCAGTAGTTACTGTGCCAGAACAAACTTGAAGGTTGGCAGTATATTTACTACTAACAATTATTCCAACTGCATGCCAATTGTGTCAATTGTGCTCACCTAGTTCCTTTCCACTTTCATAGTCAAACTTGTAAAGCTTGAAATCGTCCCCTCCAGCAACAAAACAAGACTTGCTAGGGTGGAGTGAGGCTGAAAATATTGGTGTTGGAGCCTCAAATGACTTGATCAGTTCTAATCTAAACAAAACAAAATGAAAAGTTTTTTTTAAAAAAGGTGTACATTTGATTTAACTTCAATTTCTGACTGAATACTTCTAGGGAGTGCCAACATGTTTTGGATTTATGATGAAAAAAGAATACAATACATGTACATTTAATAAATATTATAAGGCCATTTGAAAATAAGAAAAAAGATAACCTAAATCAGACAATAATGGGCAAGTTATAGCATCAGTAAAGGAATTCAAACAAAGTCGTTTCAGTGATTATTATTAAGAAACAAATCAGTTGGTTAAGACTCCTCTAGTTAACACAAATAGACACTGTATCACTAAATGGTTGACAATGTTTTAAGATGGACTGCATGATTGCATTTACAGTCACCACAATGCACGCAAATAACATTCAAATCTAACTAGTCATGTAATTTCTTTCACAGTACAATAACCTTTCTGTATCCCAAAATGAGATTGTTTTAGCGTAAGTGACAACAAGAACACTGCCATCCTTTGATAAAACCATACTGGATACACTGCTCGGCACATCAACTTTCTTTACTTCACTCATAATTCTTGTATCCCAAAGCCTACCAACAAAATTAACAAAAAACAAAGATTACCAACATTATTGACTTGTCAGTGATTATTCTACTTCATATTCAATTCCCTAACTGACAGTTTCAGGGACTGAAAATGTCACAAATGAGTCCAACCTACAATCAGGTGCTATATTCATTTTACTTGTGAAATGACTCTAAAATGAATGCAGGTTAGAGTGAGCAGACCAGTCTGACTTAGAGTACCCTAACAGAGCTTCTTATGGACTCATAATCCATTTTTGGAATCCAGTGAAAAAACAGGAGCCATGCCAAATGTTTCCTAATTGAGTGAAACTTGTCTGAATTTGCCACACACTAGCTGTCGAACACTTGTCTACTGGACAAAAATTGGCTAGTGTGTAGCAGGCTTTAGTCTTTAATTATTTAGATGTATAAGGACATTGTTTACTAACTTCATTGCTTTGTCTTCTCCACCACTGAAAATAAACTTGCCATCTTTACTCCACAAAGCAGCTCTGATGTTCACTGTGTACCCTTTTAACAAGTCTGGTTCTGAACAAAATTAACACATAATTTGGATAAACTAATTTTCAATATACATGAAGTTAGTAAAGATGCTAAATTAGGGCCCAATGATACAGGGAGACATGGTGGATAATAGTTAGGATTGAGGCAGGATGTAAGATACAACAAATTTTGCAGGTAGGATATGGAATAAAATACCCAGGCAGAATGCAGGATAGGCTATATGATGAAGGAAGGAGACAGGAAAACAAGAAAATCATGCTTTGTCTGGAAGTAGGATAAATAACAGCAAATATCACAACCCCAGTCAGCTTGAACACTGACAAAAAGACATCAGAGTGAGAATCCTGCCTAGCACAGCACAGTGGAATGGGAAAAGAGCAAACATGAGGGAAACTTATTATGTCAGGAAACAAACATCTTACCTGCATTTTCATCTTGAAGATCAAATATTCTAATCAGCTTTTCATTACTGGCTGTGAGGAGCCGCTGCCCATCCTGACAAATAATAATAATAATAATAATAATATTAATAATAATAATAATAATAACAATACACCACTGGTTTCTTCCAGTAGACTACAACTAAAGTACATCTCTCGTGGTTGTTCAAAAGTTGACTGATGCTAACCTGGGGTTAAAAGTCAAATTAGGCTCCTATTTCTCTCATTAAAAGCTGCACTTTGACTGCTTTTTAAGTGGCAGTTTGAAACTTAAACCAAAAGCAAAATGATGGGTAAAAAATAAAATGTACAGGTGTATAACCACATTTATTCACAAATTCACACAAATTCACAAAAATACGGATAATTGAAAATTAAGTTACACCAGCAAATAACAGATGCTAATTGAGGCGGGCGGAGCTACAAAGGTACAGCAGTCAAATAAGGATAAATAACTTAATAAATTGATTGGCAACTTTTAGGAATCACGGGCAAGAATTACAGGAATTACAGACAACTAAATACAAAATTAATGGTGGAGAAGAAGAAAGGATATAAAAAAAGGAAAATTGAGCAGTTATGCTACATACATTGTGTATAGTTGCAATTTTCTGTAGTACAATTGGCATTTCAAAATAATCATCCTCAGCCTCCAGTATTGAAAGCAATATAAGGGGTGGCGAATGGTAAATTCAAGACTTTGCGAGAGGGCGAGACAACCGTTTCCTTGTGCGAGCCCAAGACACTTTCAATTTCCAAACTGCGAGACCGAGCTTTCAGAGTTTTCTAAATGCAACCCCAAAACGTTGCAGGACATAAGAATGAGAACCCGAGACTTTCAGATCAGTTTCGAACAACTACAGATGCTACCTAAGCAAATCAGAAATTCGAGATTCATTTTATAGCTTTCTAAAAACTTGAAACTCTAAGTGGCTTCGCAAAAAGATCGAGATCCTGAGACGGCTAGGTCGAAAAAATGTAGATTCCGAGACTGTTTTGCTAAAAATTCGAGACTCTGAGACGCAAAGAATCACTCAAAAAAACAAGCCTGTGAGACCCTTACAATTCAGCTGAAATTTTGCGAGAGTCTAATTTTTGGTAAGACCATCCACCATCCCTAATATATTACGAACATGTAGCTAAAGGAGCAATATATTGTGAATATGTAACTAAAGGATTGGCTTACTAAAGGACTGGATTCAAATATTGAGGCTAACCCTTGGTAAGCTTAACCCTTTGAACAACTAGGCCTGAGGTAATAAAATTAATAAATAAATAAAAATCTACTGTACCAAGAAACAAAGAAATAAGCACCACAGTAACATAATTTTACTGTTAGCAATACATAAAATATGACCAGTAGGAGGTCTTGAAAATTTTCGCCATATTAAATATATAGTTTTGAATTTTTCTTTGCCAATTCTTGTTTGTTTTTGTGACTTTAAACACCAGGCAGTTTAAGTGGTCATTTTAATATTAAAGAAATAGTAGTATAGGATTCCAAAAGGTTGTTGCTGGTCCAGTTACCAAAGTGGTTAGATTCACAATGTTTTCTGTAAGAAAATGACAGACTGGTTTCTATTTGGTTCACAATCATTATAATAATGAGGCTGCTGTAGTATGGGTGGTAATAAGCTGGGTAAAATCATGTAACTTTAAACTATGAAGAAATTTTTTTTTATTGTGGTCTTTTTCGTACACAAAGTTAATTTTTTGTTTATCACAGTACAGATACATTACAATAACATTACTTTACAATAACATAACGTTACAATAATAATTATACTTCATTACAGCACATTACATTGCAATAATGTTACTTACTACTAAGAAATGATGATGCTCTTGAACTAAAGAGCAATACGCAGATATGTAATTCTGTTGTCAACAATAATTACCTGTAGCATTTTTTAACAACTTCTTCAATCACTGAATTGCTGGTTGCTAAAACCAACTGTGTTACAACTTAATTTAGAATAACAATAATGCATGCTTACTGGAGAGAAGTCCACAATCTTGACAATGTGTTTGTGTGGTAAACTTCTGACTTCATCACCAGAAAGGGCATCCCAAACTTTCCTAAATGATGCAGTGAATAATAAAAATATAAAATTGATTGACACTTTCCTAAATGATGCAGCGAATAAGAAAATTTTAAAATTGACTGACTGACTGACTGACTGAATGACTGAATGACTGACTGACTGATTGACTGACTGGTCTAACTGACTGACTGATTGACTGACTGGCCTAACTGACTGACTGGCTGGCCAACACACTGACCAGTTACCTGGATGCCTCACTGACTGCCTGATTTGGTGGTTGATTGATTGATTTTATCAATTTTGTCTGAAACTGTTGTTGATTGAATGCTATTAAATGCTTGATTAACCAATCAATAGACAAACAGACAGGCAGACAGATAATTGACTGACTGATTGTTTGACTGACTGATTGACTGACTGACTGACTGACTGACTGATGGACAGATTGATTGATTTATTGATTAGTTGGTTGATTGATTAAATGATTGCTTAGACTAAACGACTGACTGACTCGAATTGGTCCCTTGTTTGTTTTCAAGACAGCTTGAAATATCTAATCATCCACCAATGACAAAAACGACAACATATAGAAAACAGGGTCTACCCTTCAACCTTCTATCTAGTTATCCCAGTTAAGAATTTCCAGCAATAACTGATTAAAAAAAACAGTGGGTAAATGATCCACTCTTTTTGAGTCATGTGTCTGTAGAAACCTTGCTATTACGGCTACTGACGATAACAGCTTTTCTGGAAATTGATAATTATGATTTACATACGCAGTAAAGTCAGCAGCACCACTGGCCGCCTTTGTGGCATCTTCGTTTAAGGTGGCACTCCACACTGCTCCTTTGTGCCCTTCAAAAGTACCAATCCAGTCACCTGTGTCACCTTGTCGTAACATAGGCTTTCCATCTAAGATGACATATATAATCAAGTTACTTAAGTGAATTTCTTAAGTCTCCATTTTGCAGTATTTTTTCAAGCCTTCATTTCATCAGCATTTTGAATTGTCTTAGCGTGTGGACAGTAGGCAAAACACATCAAAAGGTGTGCATTTTCAAACAAAAATGCATTGATGTGGACAGACTCTAAATTTGAGCAGACATAAATTAGACAAGAGACTGTGAGGGTGAACAATAATAAGAGCCAAGAGCAAATAATATTTTCAAGGTAAACAAAAGCAAGAGTTTAACTTTTGAAGACTCCCATTGACCCAAGAGTGATCACTACTTATAAATAATGGTATGATTAGCAAGAAAATAGTCTAATTAAAATTGGGGAATAAATTTTGAAGCCTCATATGGATCAGAAATAACATCCAATTACATGTGTGGCAATTTAAGCCATAAAGCGTAACCTTAGCTTGTATATTTCGTGAGAATGGGTTGCTTAATCAAGGCCGTGTTCCTTTTCAGAAAACACGGTTTGCAATTTGTGTGTCAGCTACAAGTTCCTGTGACTTTTTTTCTTGAATATTTAATAAATTAGTTAAAAATTTAACCAGGGATTAGGAGAGTTTTTTTACAACATCATCGAGTACCTAACTTCTTTCGTAATGGAACAATAATCAAGCTTAATCCGGCGGTAGAAAAAACGAAAGTGTCACACACGTCAGAGCAGCTTTATAAAATCAATTTCTGGTCGCCAGAATGTTTCAGCTTTCAGATCAGACCTAAATACAACTGCTGTTTAACTTGCCTAGCAGGTAACTTGTTTTTTCTCCACTAGGAAAGAACCCTTAAATCCTCGAATAGTGGCCGATATTGTAAAGAGAGGTAAGTACTAGCCGGCAAAATATGACGTCAATTCAACGTGCTTACCTTTACACGCGCTAATAAGAAAGTATCCGTACGGGGTTACATCAGAGAAAGATAGATGTACCACCGGTCTTGTGTGTCCGCTACATGTCAGAGGTATTTGTCTTGCCATTTTTCCCAGCTTAGAGAAAATTTACAGTGTTCGAAATGCGAAATCACTGTGCGAAAGTGGACCGGAAAATGGAAGGTTTTAGCAGAGGGAGAAGAACGCTGGTCCAAATTATCGCTGTCGCCTTTTGTACCCAGGACTGCGCGTGAGGTTCTGACAAAAAGTAAAGCGGAAAACTCGCGTATAAATGAAGGTGACTCAAGACAACAATCTTCAACTCACGCAAGGATTTAAAAATTCTAAGCTGATATTATATTATTCTGCTTGAGAAGGGTGCCAACCAATTCATTTTTACGGGTAAAGTTTCAAAGAAAGGTCCAATACCTAGTTGAACTGAAACCACCCATCCCTCTTGAAAAACAAGTATAATGAAACAACAATTTCACCATTTTTTAAATTTCTTTTTCCTTTATTTCACTGATATAAGGATCAGAAGATGTCATCAGTTTGTGACTTGTAGAGCGAATGAATAAAAAGGCGTGTTGTGGCTTAGGCAGACAACAGGTGTTACATTCAATGACGTTTAAGAAGGTCGCGTTGCATATCTTTCTGCATATAATGTACTGTTTTAATTTTGCGACGCATTTTCTTTAATTGAAAGCTGAAACTGGAATGGTATCCAAAAAGACACAACTTATTTTATTCAACGTCCCCCATTTTAGGCTGAAGATTTTCACTGACAACGCTCATTTACAAGCCACGAGACCCGGCCACGAGACCAGAACCTGAAAGGTAAGAAAGTTTCACAGTGTTGCTAAGATCGCCGAAACAATGTTGCTTGTGATAAGAAAGATTGAACCGTAACTTTCTTTTCAAATGCCATCCCGTGCCACTGATCTGGAATTAAGCAGCCCCCTTTTAAGGTAAATTGCTACTTCTGCAGCTAATTCTATTGTGGAGTCGAACAGGTGTACATTGAGGCTTTACGTCAATTTCGCGTGTGAAATTGGCAGGGTATGTTTTAAAAAAAGCTTACCTAAACGTAAAAAGTCAAGGAAAACATTTACGCCTGTCAGGAGCGCAGACGATCATGAAAATTCACCTGGTCTTGAATTGAATTGTCTTGTACTCAGTGACGACTCTTCAAAGACCTTCATAGCAGCTCAGTTCATCATCACTCCGGGATTTTATTAATTCGAGTGTACACGGAAACACGGTAGGGACACACATTGTAGCTTGCACCTGATGGGCACGACACAACCAGTTGGCTATTTACAACCTATTTATTAACGCCACATCTGGACCAGAACTCGCCGATTAGGTCCAAAATCTGAGGCGTGCTAAACTGACCACTCGACCGAGTGAGACGTCCGAACGCGGCTAGCCACACACAATGAAAGTGAATTTGTGTCCCTCTGTGGTGCGTACGAAATAAGAACCGAAGCTTCATTAATTGTTAATCAGGCCCTTAGTTAATGAATACTGTTTTAACTGAAAAGATCTTGTTTTATGACGAAGGCGCTGTGACTTCACTTTCGCACTAATAATTCTCCTCGTTGTCCTTCTTTCCTGGCAATCAAAATTGTGGTCGGTTATTTTATCGTACGACATCCTGCAAAGGGCTGCGGTGATTGTGGTAATAAAACAACAAACGATGGAAAACTAAGCCAGAAAGAGCTCAATGAGATCTACAAAGATGCTGTTGAAATGGTTTCTCCTGAAAAGTTACTTGGAGTGAGTACAGTTAAAGATGTTTATTGACATTGCTAGACCTACGAGTAGACGACGAAACTAACAGAATCGAAAACGATAAAGTGGAGTCCTTTTCTGTACTCTCAAATTAATTCATTTTGTGAATTAGTCTCTCCAGTTATAACCATTAGCACAGGTAACCCAAGCTCCTAAGGGAGCCAGTTTTAGGTGCTCTGTTTTCCTCTCCATATAGTCCATATATAAATCCATATGGAGAGGAAAACAGAGAACCTAAAACCCACTGGAATCGCTTTGAAACGCCTCCGAATGCCATAGAAACACGAGTTAAACACAGAAGAGGGCAGCTAAGTCGATTTTATTAAATCTCTTTCACCTATTTTGAACTAATTTGCACGATCGTTATATTCCCAAACAAACTCTTATAAATATAACGCTGTTACGCAATGTCATGCTGACAGTTCACTTAAGAGCTTGGGCTACCTGTGCCATTAGTTGCAAGTATGTTAGCCCGTTCCAAGCTCCGAGATAGTGGAGAAAGGGTGAATTCAGAAAACGAGCGCGAAAGACACGTCGGGGCTGGCGTCCCTACTATCTGAGAGCCTGGAACAGGCTACAAGCATGTCAGCTGGTTCGATCAAATCCTGGTCAACTTTAGTCAACTTTTGAAGACCTTCAAAGAGTAATCAATATCTATA
>Ga0126336_10000837_pt1 | contig 14327 bp, 18 predicted proteins | sample SidCmetagenome_FD_92530 | JGI IMG/M metagenome (GOLD analysis project Ga0126336, IMG submission 92530) | Coral microbial communities from El Islote,Puerto Morelos, Mexico - Siderastrea C C metagenome | ecosystem: Host-associated > Invertebrates > Cnidaria > Coral | place: El Islote,Puerto...
GTGACCTGAGAATTTTTGAAAACTGCTCCAGCAAAATATTTGCTTACTCCATCGTCTTGCTGGGCATTTGAAGCAGTCGAAAGCTTCCAGATCTTCCCTTCAACTGGTGTTTTACGCTGTTTAACGACTTGAGGTTTTCTTTGTCCAGCAAGTGTAGTTGTCGTTCTTTTCCCGCGTTTTCTAATAATTATAATTTATTTTCATTGTTTTGCCCCCCCCCCCGCGTTGTGCGAGGGATTTCGTGAGTTTTTGCCGTTTTATGGCTTTCCTGTTCCTTGTATCCTTTCGTTATGTGATGTATTTCGTTGCGGTCGCACGGGAGATAAAGATTATGCTGTATTTCGCTTGTAGATTGAATGCTGAATGGGCTGGTGCAATTAAAAGGGTTCAACTGGAAATTCAGGCTGTTCGTGTTTAGCCCACGTGCGCGAGATTGGTTCGACTTGTTCGTTCGATTTACTCCTTATTTCCTTAAAATTTCGTGGATTTATGGTTTGGATTGTGGTCAACCGTGGACTGTGTTGGATGATTCTTTCTAAAGAAGAACATTGCGAAGCGATTCGAGGAGTTTCGTCGCTTGAAGGTACATTTTATTAATGTTGTTATTGTCATAGAAATCCAAGATGGCGGACGGTGGTTTGCGTCGTGTTGAGAACGATATGAATGAAACTGTGCCTTTGTTACCGGGTACGGACGATGAGGATGATCGTACTACTATCTCTAGCCGCTCTAGCTCGTCTAGGTTTACTTCAGCGGCTCACACAGCTAAGCTAACATGAATTCTGTTGGAAAAGAAACTTGAACAATTACGAAGGGCAAAAGCAAGGAAAATAAAGGAAGAATTGCTGAGGTTAGACAATGAAATTGCAGCGGCTGAGGATGCTGTCGAATTAGCTAAGATTAAATATCGCTTTTATGGGGAACAGTTAGGGGGTACTCCTGCTGTTGATGTTGGTAATTTGCAAGATTTTAAGGGTGATGAGTCCCCTAAACAGAGTGATCCTAAAGTGATAAGCATTGAGTCAACTACTCATCAAGTGAAAGAACAGAATGTTGTTGAGCCTATACCCATAGGGGTTGGTGATGAGCAGTTCATGTTATGGGAATCAGCCAGGAATGATGCATCAGTTGTAAAGGTTCCATTGTCTGCATCAATACCAAATCAGCCAGTGATACCAGTGTTAAATCGTAAGGAGTCTAGTGTGAATGCAAATGCAGTCCCCCATGTGCAGACTTCAGTGTCCAAGCAAGAATATCTCTCTGGGGATCTATGTTTTCCTACCAGTGCACTGCAACTATGGTGTGGAGACTAACAACTAGCATAGATTCAATAGTAACTCGGTCCAGCCTCCCCCCTTTGGATGTAGTCAAGTTCTCTGGTGATCCATGTGAATACTTTAGATTCAAGGCTCGCTTCCATGAAATGGTTGACTCCCAGAACATTTCTGAAGTTCAGAAAATGTCTCGATTATTGCAATTCCTCGATGGTCAAGCTAAGCGTGCTGTGGCTGGATTTGAAGGAGTGCCTGGTGATTTATCAAAGGCCCTCAAAATGTTGGAGCAGCGCTTTGGACAACCACATGTTGTAGCAAAGGGGTGTGTTGATGCTTTGGTCGAAGGAGCGAATATCTCAAGCAGTGATAGACAAAGCCTCATGATTTTGCTGATCGTTCAAGAACCTTGTACGAGACTTTGCAATCCATGAATGCTCTCTCTGAAATGAACATGACCAGTTTGGCAAAAATGTGCGGAAGGTTACCAGTTGCACTTCAGGTTAAGTGGAGAGACGAAGCCCAGCGTATCAGAGAGAAAGGAAGGTGCCCAAGTCTCAAAGAGCTATTAGAATTCATAGAAAGGCGGATGAAGCAGCCAATGACCCCATATTTGGCAAAGTTGGTGAAGTAAACAGGAACTTTGTAAAACGACCAGCAAAGGGCAACACACGAGCCCCACCCTCAGAACCCACAGCAGGAGATGGATCCAGAGTGACAACATTTGCAACGCAGCTTGGAACACAAGAAAGCCATAACACCCAAAGCAGGGGTTCAAACGTTTCAACGCCAAGAGGTTCCCTTCCGGCTGGAAAATGCTACAGCTGTGAGGCCTCCCATAAAATAGAACATTGTCCTGATTTCACCAGCAAGTCTGTAAGACAGAGAATGATCTTTGAAAGTTACGAGGGACTTTGTTTGAAATGTTTGCGAAGAGGGCATTTTGCTGATGAATATAAATCAGCCTTTCGATGCAAGCACTGTCAGCAACCGCATCACAATTTACTGCACAAATCACCACGTGGATACAGGCACGGGTGATGGTGGAGACCAAGCGGTTAAAGAGCCACCCTGCGGATGCCAAGTCACACATACTCAACGACATCAAAGGCAAAGATTGCATTGCAAGTTGTGCCGATTGAAATACTGAGTAAGGAGGGACGCTCTGTTAGTACGTACACGCTACTAGACACCGGAAGTGAGGAAACGTTTCTCTCCAAGTCCATATCAGAGAAACTTGGGATTCAGATTGACAACTATGATACCTTAGCTGTATGTACATTGTCAGGAGAGTCTGCTGTAAGGGTTGGCCAAGTCAACGTTGAAGTACGAGCGGCTTGTAACCGTGAGGGTCGCACTGTGACAATGAAAAACGTTAAGGTTGTAGACAATCTCAACATCACTGCAACAAAGGCAAAGGATTCATCAGGATGGCCCCATTTAAAGGACATTGTAATTCCTGAAGTAGATGAGACACAGGTAACCATGCTGATTGGTGCAAATGTTCCCGAAGCCCAGGTGCATGAAGAATGTCGCAAAGGGAAAGCAGGAGAACGGTATGCTGTTGGCACTATGCTGGGATGGACTGAGCTTGGACCAGTAGATGCTGTGAGCTCCTTAAACCACAGAAAGTGAACGTAAATTTTGTGAAGTATGGCAGTGAACTGTCAGATCAGCAGATGGAGCAGTTTCTTAGACTTGAGGACATTGACATGAACAAGAGTTAAAAGAAGAAAATGTCAATTGAAGACCAAGAGTCGTTGAATAAGATGAAGAACTCTGTTCGTCTAGTAAATGGACACTATTCAGTTGGAATGTTGTGGAAGAGGGAAGACCCTTGGTTGCCAGACAACAGACAAATGGCTGAAGCACGGTTGCAGTCTCTGAAGAGAAAGCTCAAACGTGATGAGAATTTTCATTGGAAGTACAGAGACTTTATGGATAACCTTGTGAGCAAAGGAAATGCCAGGAAGCTGACTGCGGAAGAATTCGAGCGTCGACGCAGAAGGACATCGTACTTGCCTCACCATGGGATGTTCCACCCGCAGAAGAAAGACAAAATTCGTGTTGTGTTTGACACGGCAGCCCTGCATTATGGAGTGTCACTCAACAACCAGCTGCACCAAGGCCCTGACCTAACGAACAGTTTGCTTGGCGTTCTGCTGAGATTCAGACAGGATCCAGTTGCACTTGTTGCTGATATTGAGGGAACGTTCACCCAGGTCAAAGTACCACCTGAAGACGCTGATGCCCTAAGATTCCTGTGGTGGGAGGACAGCAATTTAGAGCGACCGTCTGAATTCCAGATGACCAGTCACCTCTTTGGTGCCATTGACTCACCAAGTTGTGCAAATTTCTGCCTAAAAAGAGCTGCAGAAGATAACAAAGGAAACTTCAGTGAAAACGCTGTAAATGCTGTCAATAACGACTTTTATGTAGATGACGTTATCAAGTCAGTGAAGACAGTCGAAGAGGCAAGGCCGTTAGCGAATGAAGTAACAAGCCTACTTGCCGAAGCCGGATTCAAACTGACCAAATGGATGAGCAATAGTCGAGATGTTCTGTCTGTGATACCTCAGGAATAGCGGGCGAGACCAAACCTGGACTTGGATCTCGACAACCTCCCAGTAGAAAGAACATTAGGAGTTCAGTGGGACGTAGAAAAGGACGTCTTCCTATTCATGGTTTGCGAGCCAAACCAACCACCGACAAAGCGTGGAATTCTTTCAGCAGTGAGCTCTCTGTATGACCCCATGGGATTTGTCTGCCCAGTAGTACTGGAAGCTAAGAATATCTTACAGAAACTTTGGAAGCTGAAACTGGGATGGGATGATGAGATACCTGAAGATTTGCGGTGCCACTTGAACAAGTGGAGGAGCGAGTTGCCCGCCTTGTCACAAGTTCAAGTACCACGGTGCCATCCTGCTGATCAGACAGGAGTACTTCATGTATCTTTGCATTTGTTCTCAGATGCCTCTGAGGACGGCTATGGCATGTGCTCTTACCTCAGATTTGTTCATGCAAGTGGAGCTATCAGATGTTCATTCCTGATCGGAAGGTCCAGACGTTCGCCTGTGAGACCGATCTCGATCCCGAGGCTTGAAATGCAAGCAGCTACATTGTCTGTGAAGATGTACAGAGTATTAATGGATGAGCTGACGTACAAGATTGGCGGAGGTACATTCTGGACAGATTCTTAAGCAACTTTGCAGTATATCAAGAATGAAAGCAAGCGTTTTCAGACGTACGTTGCCAACCGTGTAGTTGAAATACGCGAGGTGACTACCCCTGATCAATGGAGACATTGTCCAGGACGAATAAATCCCGCTGATGATGCCTCGCGCGGCCTGAAACCTCAGAAATTGTCCACTCAGCATTGCTGGTGGAGAGGGCTAGAGTTTCTGTGGGAGCCAGAAGATTGCTGGCCAAATGCGGTGGTGGAAGAAGTTCCAGAAAATGACCCAGAAGTGCGAGCTTCAACAAATGTTCACCAAAGCAGTGTCAAGCAGAATGATCGTGATGTTAACTCTACCACTAACACCAATAGTGGTGATACATTACCGAATGAAGGGAGAGGACTAAAGGACCTTGTTGAGAACTGCAGCTCATGGTCAACCTTACAGCGCCGTGTTGCATGGATAGTCCGATTTTGTCATTGGATCATGAGTACGAGAGCTGCCCATGTCACTGGATCATTGACTTTAGGGGAACTTAATCAGGCAACCCATGCTATTTTTCGCAGTGTCCACAATGAATACTTTGCTGAAGACGTCAAAGAATTAAAGAAGAATAAAGAAGTCAAGAAATCAAGCAAGCTAGACAACCTGAGACCAGAGTTACTAGGTGGAACCTTGCGAGTGGGCGGTCGATTGCAGGAAGCGGCGGCGCTGTCCTGGGATGAAAAACACCCAACGATTCTGCCAAAGGGCCATCATGTCAGCCAATAGCTTGTTCGCCACTATCACGAGAGTGCTGCTCATGGTGGAAGGGAGCAAACGTTGTGTGAGCTAAGAAGAACGTTTTGGATCGTTGCTGGAAGAAGTCTAGTAAAGGGAACGATAAGGAAGTGTGTGAAATGCCGAAGACTGAATGCCAAACCAGAAGAGCAGGTCATGGGACCCTTGCCCAGGGCAAGGTTAAAAGCGTACTATCTTCCATCTACCATCACAGGTGTTGACCTTTTCGGGCCACTAACAGTTAAGTGGGGTCGCGGAGCCGCAAAGAGATGGGGATGTCTTTTTACGTGCCTTACAACTCGTGCTGTTTACCTTGAAGTGACTCCATCGCTAGAGGCAGATGATTTTGTCATGATCCTTCGACAGTTTATCAGTAGTAGAGGACCGCCTAAAGAAATTTTGTCTGATCGTGGGACTAACTTTATTGGAGCCAACAGAGAGTTGAAGGAGTCCATTGCGGAGTGGAATGAAGAAAAGATTGAACGACAGCTGCAGCAAAAGGGCATCAAGTGGGTCTTGCAACCACCTGCCTCACCTCATATGTCCGGAGTATGGGAACGCCTAGTGCAAAATACAAAGAAGCATTTGAAGAACGTTGTTGTTGATGGGCTTCTTAATAATCTTGAGCTGAGAACATTGCTTGCTGAAATCGAGTGGATTGTCAATAACCGCACCATAACCGCTGTTTCAGATGATCCTGCAGATTTCGCAGCCTTGACACCGAATCACTTCTTGTTGCAGAGAGATACGCAACTCCTGCCTGGAGTATTTCCCGAAGGCGATGGAGGAAGGTCCAGTTCCTTGAGGATCACTATTGGAAGAGATGGATACGAGAGTATCTGCCCGCTCTCCAAAGAAGACCAGAATGGGTCAAGTCGAGAAGAAATATGCAGCCTGGCGACTTAGTACTTATTGCAGAGGATAACGTGGTTCGCAACAGATGGCCACTTGGCTGTGCGGTGGAAGTGTTCACCGGACATGATGGAGGTGTGCGTTCGGCCAGGATCAAGACAGCTGATGGAGTGTTTCACCGCCCCATTACCAAGATATGCCTCCTGGAGGAAGCTAGTGATGACAAGTAACCAATGACTGTGCAGAAGCATAATGGAAATTATCGAACTAAAAGACACTAAAATTAAGTTAAACAAAAGAACTGCGTAGTTACAGCCCGTTTGTGGGGCCGCTATGTCGTGTCTTTTCCCGCGTTTTCTAATTATTATAATTTTTTTTCATTGTTTTGGCCCCCCGCGATGTGCTAGGGATTTCGTGAGCTCAGCCACGAAATTTTACGTTGCTGTTTTTGCCGTTTTATGGCTTTCCTGCTCCTTGTATCCTTTCGTTATGTGATGTATTTCGTTGCGGTGGCACCGGGGGGATAAAGGTTATGCTGTATTCAGCTGGTGGATTGAATGCTGAATGAGCTGGTGTAATTAAAAGGATTCAACTGGAAATTCGGGCTGTTCGTGTTTATCCCACGTGTGAAATATTGGTTCGACTTGTTCGTTCGATTTACTCCTCAGTAGTGATGTTTAAGGGTTCAACGTTCTCTTTTCGAAGAGTTGAGATCATGGTTCTTCGTACAGAGTGGTTGGTGTGCCGTGTGGTCAACCCTGCGGCCTCGCTAATAGACTTCATAAGAGAACCAAGCGAGTTTTTACCAAGTGGCTATTTCTTGTAACAGATCACTGAAGCGGGGTAAGTAATAGCTGCCAGATAAAAGGGGGCATCTTCACTATTCATCTCAGGCGGTGGTCTGGCGAGATATTCTCGGAAGGTTTTCACCGGTCAACGTGGTCCCGCGGTAGCGTTCATTTACGGGTTGAAGAACGGTCATAGATAAATTGGTGCTCACCAGTGCTTCCACGTTTGTTAGACAACTCAACGTATCTTTTCCTTCGGGCCCGCCTTCTCGCATAATCTTGAAGTCGCCGAGCTTTACTCGATGGTTTTTATCACGAAACCGTCAGCCAAAGAACATAGTGTTGTTGAACCAGATGGTACGCAAAATACTTTGAGGGGAATGATCTCCCAACTTTTTCTCTTTCCACAACTGTTGAATTTCATCTTCACTCAATCCAGCTGCTTTGTTTAGCCTTTATCATTGCCTGCACGACGGAGCTGCTTTCTTTTTGAACGACAAAGCTTTTCTGGCCATGGAGAACTGACTGTCTGTGGGTATACTATATTTTTTTCCTCGTTCACGCCCAAAAAAAAAACAATGCTTCTAAACAGTGAGGTTAGCGTGTCGGGCTCAAACTCATCTCCGTCTTGTTTACGTACTTTTAAAACAAAGTGAGCTAAAGTCTTGTCCAGTTCTTGTGGTTGTATCTCGTCAAGTCGTCTAGTTTCTTTTCTGTAAAACACGTTAAGGTCACCTGCTGTCTTTTTCTTAGTATTTTTGTTTCTGGCTTGTTCTTTAAATGTTTCAATATCGTCATCGTTTATTTTTTGTGTTCAGTTTTCTCGGTTTCTTCAGTTTCCTCAGTAGGAATACCAGTTTGGGTTGGTTTAGTGTTTTCCGTGTATTCAGTAAGTATTCAGTAAGTTCGTCGTCCAAAAGGTTGAAAGCAGGTCGAAATTTGGTCGTCCAGATCCTGTCTGGCCATTTTGTTTTTGCCTCGTCCTCCTTCTGCAAAAAAACCGGTCAAACCAGCATTGTACGGTGTAATACGCTGGCATATATTAGGCGTTCTCTTGCCCTTATACCGTAAAATGACACTACAGTGGAATAATAAAGATCTTTACTCCGTCAGGTATTTGGGTGCCCGTCAGTTTATTCCCAGTTCTTCTAGCAAATTTCATTTTCATCTCAAGTTCAATATTGTCATTATTGACATTAGGAAAGGAATGTGAAAAGTTTTAAACTCAAGTGCCTCCTACCCGAAAACTAGAAATTGAGCTAACAGAGGTTTGCCCGTAATGCCAGATGTCACTCGGTAGGTCAACGGCATCTTCTATCCAGATAGGTTGCCTTGCGTATCCATAATCCAGTTCTTGGTAAATCATAAGTGACTTTGCTCCAGGTCCAACCAGCTTGTATTTAAACTTCAAGCATTTTCCGTATGACTCGTTCGACTTGGGGAACATTGGGCTCACTATTATTGCGGTGCTTAGGTTAGAGGTGTCGTCTGCCATAACAAGGCTTGGTCCTTCAACGTCAATAAAATCAAAATATTATCATCAGTGAACTAGAAAAACAAACAAACACACACACACAGAAGCTGAATGTAGTATCAGCTGCACCTAAAATTACTCTGGGCTGGTTTACTCTGTTGTACTTTCTCTTTGACGAAATGTATCGACATCTTGACAAAAACGTCTCTAAAAATGTCGTATAGGTATAACATTCACTTAGTTAATACAGACTTGGCTTGTGTTCACCAAGTACTCCCGTGTATTAGTTAAGGAGACAACATAATCATCAAATTAGGGAGAATACCAGTTTTGAAGGCTATTAAATACAAATAGCAAGCTGATCTTCAGGTTTATGGCTTTTTTGAGAGAACGGCGGCAAGGTGGCTCCTTCCCGCTACATTCCATGCTGACGTAGTAGTACCAAAACCTGAGTAGCGATTATGATTTGGTAAACTAACAAATGAACCAGAATACTGAGATAATCGACAGGCCAGATCATCACTTTCGTGGTAGAACCTTGGCTACTCTACTTTCGTTGAACAGGGTAGATTGACATACTCCGTATAAGAACGTGTTTGTTTACAGCCCTGTTTGTCGAATTGACAAACAGGGCTAGCTAGCAAATCTCTCATCGAGTCAGCTATGCGAAAGAAAACGGCGTTTTTCTCCTGGAGGCGGCTTTGTTCCATCACGGCGTGGAAAGACGTTTTTCAGAAACGAGCTTTCGCCAAGCTTACCATTGCGTTCAATGCATGTTGAGGGATTATCCGTTTGAAATGTTTCTTTTAGTTTCTCTCTTGTCATCAGCCAGGATAAAATGTTGCCAGCATTTTCAGTTCCACATCCATAGGACAGGTGAATTATTTCACTACTTGACATGGAATAATTCCACAGATTAAATGTGCTTATCTTTCCCAATTTTTCAAGGTGCTGACTTGTTTCCTCAAAGCTTATTGAGAGAGTACCAGTGCCTGTAAAAATAAAAGTGTATTAGTCTAGATTATGTTATCAAATTATTAAGATGGCTGTAGGATTAGTTTCTCGGCACACGTTTTCGTAAAGAAGTGGTGTAGTCCACTGTAATCAATCCCTGACGAGAAAGCAACGTGAAAGAAAAGAAAATAGAAACCTTTGATCTTCAAGAGGCCATTTTGGGGCTTAGGCCCTCGTCTTGATACCTAAACTACGTAAACTTTTAGCAAGGAGACCTTTCATTTAAGAGCAATGACAAATTCGTATTGACAAATTCGCAGTGACAAATTCGTATTCGTTTACAGCGATCCAAAGATATCCTGGAAATAGGTCATCGTCAGGTGACCTTTAGTTAGCTGGCATTTTACTGATGTGAAAGCGAATTTATTCATACTTCATAAATACTGATTTATTTTTTGTGATGCCTTTTTCATAGTTTCAGCAAATTCGTTACACGCACGAAATTCAATTTTTTATGAAAGATTAACGTTGGAATGATTCTGTTCATTTATTGGGATATAGTTGATGTTACCTGGCATGTAGTTGACAGTAACAGGCTTAGCTCCTTCACCGCCAGCTGTCCCATCCTTGTATGCCTGCCACTCTCCTGTACTCGATGTCCAGGTGACGCACACATGGTGCCAGTGTCCATCATCGATGGATAAATCTGTACTACTATAACTCAAAACAAGATAAACATGAGGATTTCAGCAGAATATACTGATAAAATTGATGTCAACTTATGAGTCGGTGAGATTAATAGAATGTAATTGTCATTCAGACAGTACATTGATGGATGGATTGATAGATTGTGGCTGTCGGTAAATTTTTATAAAATCAAATATGAAAATATTTATTAATTTCAAAGCCATATCAGAAGCCCGGTTATTATTCTTACAGTTGTGACGACAGTTATCCCTTATCCCTAAAACTGTCAAAGCTGTGCTCCCCCTTATTGTCTTGAAAATTGGCTTTTTAAAACAGCAGACAAATTTGTTGCTCTAAATTCAAAAGTCATTATCGTCGGTGTAAAAAACGATAAATATACGTCTATATAGATGAACCAGAAAGGTTGGTGATACACAAATTAAAAGTCACGAAAAGGGTAAAATGTTTCTCCACCAAAAGTAAGAGCATCATTTTCAGTTTTCCCTGATACTAAATTTTAAATCTTTCGTCCCTAGCTTATTCTTGTAACTACTTTGCGAGTTATCCTTTCCCTTGTAGCCCCTAATAGTCCTAAGAGGGTCTCAAATTCATTACAGTGTACGTACCGAGTTGCGTTTTCCATAAAAACCAACTCTACTGTACTGTAGCTGATTAAACCAAAGGCACGGTACTGCTGTTTATCTGAAGTGGCGTTATACTCAACAAATAGTCCAGACCTGCTTGCTACCCATAAACAAAACGTAATAGCAGTCAACGATAAAGAATTTTTGACTTCTATCTGGGCCATATCTTTATCTCCAAGATGAACGTCGAAGTTTGACTGTTGCCCTGAAAAACGCGAATAAAATGTATATAAGTCAACTAATGATTACTACTCTTAGAGTTTACAAATGATACACAAAAGATAAGAGGAAAAGAAGACCCCTAACTCATATATCATATCAAACTTAAAGGTTTGCGATTTTACCATTATATCCATTCTGTACTGAGCTCATGAGCAGCTGAGCGGCGTATTTTTTCGTACCTGTGGTTGTCCCCTATGAGTACCCTGATCATTTTAACATTTGTTTTCTCACCTAGGTTCTTAGTTCTGTTGTTCCTAATGTGGTAGATTGTGTTGTGAAGTCCTCTCGGTTCATTAGCTCTCATCACCTTCCATGTGGATCCTCGCTTCTCATTTCTCCAGCCCCACCATTCCCCACGATAGTCATACTTCTTTACTTCTGAGCAACGACAACAACAAAATTAGTTTTAGCACTGCGTAAAAGTACGAAGGTTTTAAAGATTTCAGGGATTAGATCGCCAATAGGTTATGAGGTATTATATGATTTGGTCTGAATTAGGCTCATGTCCGTACACCCTGACCCAAACTTCTAAGGACTGGTTTGCACCAGCGACTCAAGTACAAGAGAAAGCACAGCATAACTAATTTGTGATTATGCTGATAAGCACAAGCGCAAGGATGACAAAAATATTGTTGGAATTCGTTGTATGCTTATTTCGCGGCAAGAGATTAGAAATTCTTGGTAAATCCTGATGAAAACAAGATAAGAGGAATGAATAGTGTGTTCGTTTTCTTGTATCAGTCCATGCTTTTGCTTGTGGTTGCGCCGCCAAAGTGAAAACCGGGTGAAAGGAATATTCACCGGGGGAGCGTATTCCTCAGTTACTTGTGGAGGGGCTCTACAGTCAACTCTCTCTAAGCGGACACCACTGTAAGGCGGACATCTCTCTAAGGGGGACATATGCGGCTGGTCCCCGCCGAATTTCACTGGTTTGTTTCTACCTAAACTCTCTCTAAGGCGGACACCTCTCTAAGGCGGACAGCGGACACTTTTTTAGCAAAATCCTGGTGAAAAATACCTCACCAGGCGGACACTTGAAGTGCATTTTTTGCACAATCAATAGATGGTAGGCGGGAAATTACTTCAAATTAACCTACCACGTCAATAATATCCCGAAACTGATCTGACTACAAGAAAAGGTGTGTTCATTGTATATTGTACAATTATCTGACAGCTGAATATCTATGAGCAGAAGTCGAACAATTTAAGATGGAATCACGACATACATAGTACAGGAAGATATATTAATATCTAACCAACGAACTAACTGGCGGGAAAAACTTCGTGATAGTGTTCTTGCTCTTTGTTATGCTGATTCAGAAGAACCGGCATCAAAAGTAGATATAGAGGATAGCGATGAGGGTGGTGTAGATATAGAACCAGTCATATATACAATTCAATCAACAGCTGAAGCCATCAGAATTGTAGATGATTTACAGCGTTCTGTCTCTAAGTTATACTTAATGAATAGATCAATCTTTAACAAGGAATTTCAACATCATTTACTAACACTGCTTACAGCGGCCATGTCCAGCAGTAAGTCTTTGATATCGTGATCTAATGGCTTACCGTATTTTCTCGATTAAACGCCGGGGGCGTTTATTTAAAACTCGGCCTCACGGACCCGGCGTTTATTCGAACCCGGCGTTTATTCGGGGCCCGGCGTTTATTTATTAAGTGCAGTTTTCAGCCATTTATTTTTACCGTCAATACTTGAGGTTTATTGAATTAAGAGCCAAATTTCAACAAAAACTTTAAAAATGTGAAACGATGTCACCAACTTTGTATTTTTAAAGTGAATCTGGTAAGTTATTTCGCAAAAAACATCACTGTTAGGAACAGTGATTGAACTCTTTTCAACGTTACATTTCTCCAGGAAACACGGAGGAAGTGTATCGGCAACTGCTTGGCAGCAAACGTACTGTGCAAGCAGTTGAGAATAAGTTGATAAATTCAAATAAGATAATAGAAATAGAGCTGGCGTGCAGTTACGACCCATAATCTTGAATTAATATTCTCATGTCGAATAAACACCCGGACCTCAAATAAACGCCGGGGGCGTTTTTTTTTAAACTCGGCCCAGTAGACCCGGCGTTTATTCGGGGTCCGGCGTTTAATCGAGAAAATACGGTACTTTGTATTAACTTTTTAAATAGATAGCGAAGTTTGCCAACCTTTTCCATGGTATCCACAGTATCGCTGGTCGCAATACGAGGGAGCATTTAGTTTATACACGAAAAAGCTGCCGCAGTTTTGAACTTTTATTTTAAATCTCCAACGGCAATCATTGTGGCCCCAGACAAAACAAACTTCACGCGACACCACACCCTCTTCAACAGAAGGATGAACTCCATTCATCCATCCAGGGTATCTGGCCCCACAACGTCGGTAAGGAACCCTTTTCTCCGGGATCTGAGTTCCAGCTGCGCCAGCAATCCTGTACCAGCGGTTAAAGTCTAGCGTGTCGTCACACTTGTTTGCTGTTGCGGAGTAATTCACGGAACGATCAGCTGTGTTTAGGAATAAATAGTTGTGACAATTCGCCGATGCTGCAAAGGAAAGGAAAATACAAGAAGAAATGAATGAAATTTGAATCGGAATATAAGACGGTGCAGAAGAATAGAAAAAGAACAAGAGACAAGGAATGGAAGAAGAATAGAAGAGTAGAAAACAATAAGAATTTTAAACTGAACTATAAGACGGTACAATTAAAAATAACAAGGGTAGAACCATCTCACAATAAAAACACGGACTGACTTGTAGTCGTTTAGGACTGCAAAATGAGAAAAATAAACTCGAACTACTCACGTGCTATTTTACCACAGACTTCGTTAGTAAAGGAAATATCATCGATGTTTATAGTTGGTTGGCGTTGTTGCTTTAATCCCTCGAAAACAACCTGACGATAAATGACACAGATCAGCGCTAAAAAAATCTGCCTTTTATTGTACTTATAACATACCTGTCGCATGTAGTATGGAGTATGTTTCTTTACAGACTTAAGAGTGGTATTGTGCATATAGGTCTTTAGCGCGAAAGTGACTTAATTTTTTTATTTTCTGTGTCCCATATTATGACGTAGCAAGACAGTTTAAATATTCGAAGTTTGCCGCACAAAGAATATGTATCTGCTTTTCATTAGTTAATCATGTTAGCCGTTCAGAAACCTCTGCTGTGTTATGTAACGGAAAAACAACAACAACAACAAAACCTTTATTTATACACGATGGGGTAAAAAAGCTACATAGCTTGTGGGGTCGTGTGTAAATAAAACATTAATACTAGTAGATAAAAACATTTAACTATATTGAGGTAAAAAACGCTAAACTAAAAAAATCGCTAAATATAGATAAATTGCTATAATTGTTACAACGATAAAAAGATAAAAAGCGCTAAGAACTCTTACAATAGAGGTTGTTAAAATCGGTATTTTTAATTATGTTTGACGTGTTCATCATTTTCATAAAACTCCTGAGGGA
>Ga0126336_10000838_pt1 | contig 14320 bp, 10 predicted proteins | sample SidCmetagenome_FD_92530 | JGI IMG/M metagenome (GOLD analysis project Ga0126336, IMG submission 92530) | Coral microbial communities from El Islote,Puerto Morelos, Mexico - Siderastrea C C metagenome | ecosystem: Host-associated > Invertebrates > Cnidaria > Coral | place: El Islote,Puerto...
AGCGCTTGTTTTCATGGTCTTTATGCATAACAGTTTCTGCCAGCGGAACAGCGGAAAATGGAAAGCTCGCGTTACTCTATGCTGCTGTTTCAGTTTTTTTCCAACGGTAAACAGATCACTAAATAGGTCAACCTTTGGTCAATCTAAACTGATAAATCTGCCCTTTTCTGTCTCAGAGAAATCAGATAACTAAAAGCAGAAACATTTAAAATTCAGAAGATCAGTGTATGTCACAAAAAGAACGGGAAGTCCTTGTCAAAATGCAGCAACAATGACCTTTTACGTCAGTTTTGGAACGAAATTTCAAACTAAATTTTTGGTCGAATGGAAAGTGCCCAATATTTAGTTTCAAATAAGTAGTCATCTAGCCACTTTGGCTTCCTTCGCAGGTTGTCAGAGGTCCTCCTTTCGGGCATTTGAGGCATAGACAGCGGGAACTCCATACGATGAGAGATTTGTTGTCTCAGATGAAACTGCTTCTGGGGTGGGACTGGATGATGCCGACGGTGTTGCCTGGACGTCTCCTGATCTGATTGAGACTCGAATGTTTGACGCAGGAATTTGCGATATTTCTTCAGTAGTCCTGACCGTCCTCGGTTTTGACTCTGACTGAACGGGGTGCCTCGAGTTTTTCCATAGCGATAGCGTGTATCCAGATCGCCCTTGTCGAATCCTGATGGGCGCGCCAACTTAAAGTGGAAGTAGAACTTTAGTACCAAGATCATGATTTTTCTTTTGCCTTTGTTGTCGGGCTGACAGAGACTTGTGTGTTCCTTGGACAAGCTTGGGAAGTAGCAAGGATGTTGGTGCGGGTAGTTTGTCTTTAAGCATTTGGCTCATCAATTACTGTGCTGGTGAATACTCAGGGCCTGATATGGGTGTGTTACGTTCCTCCAGTAGGGCCACATGAACAGCTCTTCCTTCTTCAGCTGCTTTCCTTGTTAGGTGCTTTATTGTTCCAACTGACCTCTCACTTTGGCCATTTGATGGAGCATAGTGAGGACTTGATGTCTTACCTATAAAACCTCATGAATCAGCAAATTGAGTGACTTGCTTACTTCCAAACGGCATGTCAACTGCTATGTCAGTGTCAGGTATGCCGTGTCTTGCAAAACAGGTTTTCAGGTGTGAAATAAGGCAGGTTGTAGTCTTGGTCGTTAAGTGGGTCACTTCCGGATATTTCGAATAGTAGTCCATAATGAGGAGGTAATCCTTTCAACTGAATGTAAAGATGTCCATGCTTAGACCATGGACGACGAGGAATGTCATGAGAGATGAGTGGCTCCCGGGGCCAGTAGGCTTGTATTTCGCACATGTGAAATATCTGGATATGGGTTCTTCGATGTCTTGTCCCATGTCAGGCCAATACATAATGGAAAGAGCTCTGGCTTTACACTTCTCCATGCCTAGGTGACTTTCATGCAGTTTTGTCAACACTTCACTACGCATACCAGTGAAAATAACGAGCTTCGCTCCCTTGAATACTAGACCTTCTATGAAGTGATGGTCGTCCCGGATAGGCCAGTATTGCCTTGTCCTGATGGGTGTGTCTCTCTTGTACTCTGACCACTCTTTACCAACGAGTACTTGTGCCATCTGTAGAGCTTCGTTGGCGGCTGTTGCTTGCTTCAGAAGATTAATTTTATCTCCGTAAATTGGCAGCTCGTAGACCAGACTGTGTATCCTTAATTCGTCGGGAGTATCCTCACTGGGAGTCACAGGAGATGGAGGCTCACGAGGCAGCATGTCAGCAATGCAAACCTTGGTCCCTGGAACGTACTCCAAGGTCAGTTTGTATCTCAGTAGTTTGAGATGCATTAGCTAAATTCTTGACGAGGCGCTCTTGACGAGGCGCTCGAGGCTTTCGGATAACAGTTTCAAGTGGTTTGCAGTCTTTCTGAACTTCAACTTCTCTACCATAAATGTAGCGGTGAAAGTTTTCTGCGGCAAACGCGACCGCTAACAGCTCTTTTTCAATTTAGAACCAACGCTGTTCAGTCTCGGACAAAGCACAAGAGGCGTTTGCTACTGGTCGTCTGTTCTGGAGAAGGCAGGCACCTAGTCCAGTGGATAAGGCATCAAGTTGTATCGCCACCTTCTTGTTGGGGTCAAAGTAGCGCAGAACTGGTTCACTGTTGAGAACTTGCTTAATCTTGTCAACAGCCTCCTGGTGCTCCGGTAATCATTAGAACTCTACGTCTTTCTTCAGTACTTACCTGATAGGACACATAGTGGTGAACTTGTCTGGGATGAAATCTTTAAAAGAGGCAGCAGTTCCCATCAACCTGTGAACATCTTCTTTACTTGTTAACTGGGATAATTTCAACATGACTTTGACTTTGGGTGATCTTCACTGATAATGGTTCCGAAGTAGACGACTCATGCTGCTTAAATTGAACTTTCTTTGAATTAAACTCACGTTTTGTTATGCAAAGAGCAAGAGAACAAAACGTGAGTTTAATTCAAAGAAAGTTCACGTTTTGTTATGCAAAGAGCAAGAGAACAAAACGTGAACTTTCTTTGAATTAAATTCACGTTTTGTTCTGTTGCTCTTTGCATAACATTTCTCAGCACTTGGTCATGCTCCTCTTCAGTGGCGCCAGCAATAATCATATCATCTGCAATGACTTGTACGCCTTGCATGTATCCAAACACCTTGCACACTCCCTTTTGCAGAACCTCTGATGCAGGACACATACCAAATGGCATACGTAGGAAGCGGTAATTCTGCCAAAAAGTGTGTTTAATGTGCACATGTAGGAGCTTTCTCCACTCAAAGTTTCTTTGCCAGTAGAAGTCCTTCCCGTCCAAGACTGTGAAGTATTTCTTCCCTCCTAGGCGCAAGACAACATCTTAAAAGGTAGGAAATTGGAAACGTTTCCTTCTTATCAGCTTGTTTGCGTCCTTGGGGTATAGCCACAAACGAAGGCTGTCATCTTTCTTTTCCAAGATGGCGAGGCTATTAACCCAGATGGTGGGTTTGTCGACCTTAGTGATAATCTCATCACGTTCCATTTGGTCAAGTTTCTCCTTAAGTCGGTCGTGTAAACCGTGTGAGACTCGGCCTTGGGGGTGAATGACAGGATCAGCGCCATCTTCGACAGTGATAATGTATAAGTCGAACTTGCCCAGTCCCGTGAACACATCCTTGTATTCTTCTCGAACATATTGGAGCGATGAAGAATTGAGCGGCCGCTGACCATAAGATTTGTAGAAGCACCAGTCCTGAAAGGGCTTGTGAACGTAGAAGAAAACACAAGGTCCAGTAAACATGCTGTGAAGTTAACGTGAAAGTCCTTTGTTTTATTTGGTGTAACAAAATTGGTCTCCTCGAGCCGGATACAAGTCAGCCGCTCAAGGATGAACACTCAAGAATAATGGCATTTGGTGGACGAATGTGTGATATCACCGCTTATGTCAGCCCTGACGTCACTTCCGAAGACTCGGTAAGCCAGATCGATTCTTTCAAGTCGAAACCGTCGAGAACTTCGTCATCCTCGTCAAAGAGGACAAAGGAAGCCGAATGAAGGCTGCCATCGCAAGCCTACAAGCAAAACAGCTAGCGGAACGACTAAAAAGAGACAATGAAGTGCGTAAAGAAGAATTTAGACAGGAAATGACCCGAAAGGAATAAGAGTTGCAACAGGAACGGCGAAAGCAGGAACTCGATTTGCTAAGAAAGAAAAGGGAGGACGAAATGGCGGTCATTTCTGCCCAGAATCAAGCAGAAGTGGCTCAGCTCGAGCATGAAATACTGGGTCAAGAAGCTATCAAAGAAAGGACAACAACAACCAAACCAGTTAGGGTAGCAGAACGTCGCCGTCTTTGGAACATTATTTAGTACCCAGTTCCCACACAATTACTGAGGATGAAAGTAAAGATAATCTTTCAAATTTCCGTGTTAAAGTAAGCACTGAAATGACCATGACTGTGTCCCAGCCCACATCTGGGACATCTCAAAGTAGTAATGTATCAACCCCTCCAACAACTTCAGTTATCTCGTCATCATCTCCTGGACCTACCCTTTCACCTTGGTCGTTTCAATACAGTAATACGTCTACCTCTCGAACAACTTCAGTTATGTGGTTAACACCCCTGGACCTGCCTTTTCAGAAGATTTAGGTAGAGAAATCCATCATGGTGTTACTTCTTCAACAGGAGTTACTAGTCTTACCCCAACATCAACTTCCAGTCACAGTTATCCTTGTGGATCAAAATCTGCATCTCCACTTAAGTACTCTCAGTCAGGTCCTGAAACACCGGGGGTCCAGGCACCCAAAGCACATCAACTCCTTACGTAACTGGTTTCAGTGTAACCTCTCGTCATTATTCAGCTCAAGCTGTCGTAGTTGAAGAACCTGTTGATGCATTTATTGACAAGCTGACCGAAGACCAAGAAACTGTGTTCCAAATACGTTTCACTTGCTCTCAAACAGATTCAAGTATAGCTCTTCTACCAGCACAAGGGCAGCAGCGATTAGCACCACTTAGGCTCTTCAAGTTCACAGGCAAGCCTACTGATTGGCTAACGTTTATTGAGAGATTTAGTGATCAAATACAAAACAAGACCAAACTCACTGATTCAGATCGGATGACTTATCTCTTTCAAAACCTCGATGGTGAAGCCAAGAGAGCAGTTGAAAGTTTAGGTGTCACAGGCCATAGTGACTCGGCTGCCCCCAAGTCACTACTAAAACGACTATTTGGGAACCCTGAAAAAGTAGCATCAGCTTCAAATGACTTCAAATGACAGACAAGCGTTGCGTGACTATTATTATCAGGTGAAAGCCTGTACAACTTGGTGCATGAAGATGGGCCAGTCTGCCATTCTCCAAGCTCCGGAGTTTCTCAGCAGGGCAACAATGCAATTACCCATGAACGTCACAGTGAGATGGTACAGACAAATAGGCACATATTGTTCAACTCTCTTGAAGACTTCATATGTGAAAAGTGGAACAAGAGTGGAACAAGAAGCAGAAGTCTTAAGTTGCATCCCCTTGCTACGACAACAGAGTTCCCCACCGAAGTTTCAAGAGACAGCAGTAACATACTTGACTCCAAACAAGCCCGTGTCCAATTCTGCAGTAAAGAGGGCGGGAACAAAGCCCAATCAAATGAAAAGAGGTGTGTTGTTTGCCGCGTCAAACACCGTGTTGGCTTTTGTCTTGTTTTCAAGTCCAAGCCCTTGCAAGAAAGGAGGAAAATTGCATGGGAAAATGAACTTTGCTTTAATTTCCTGAAAGCAAGTCACCAAGCTAAGGATTGTCCGAGTACAAATCGATGCCTTGAAGAACAGTGTGGCTGGCCACACCACACCCTGATACACGAAGACTATAGAGCAGGTTCACGTACTGACGGCGCAAATAACTGGATTATTAAATAACACCCTAGGCAGCTCTACTCAGTCATCTGCCCCTGTGAAAGAAGATACTCAGCCTTTGGAGCTGAACACAGGTCCACTCCCTGTTCCTCCGGCAGGTGTCGAGAGCAACGTCAATCAAGTTTGTTTTCAGGTCGAAAGGTTCTACTTCAAATCCTGCCTGTTCAGATCCATAGTCAGAAAGGCCTAGTCAACACGTATGCTGTCCTTGACCGGAAAGTGGCTCGACTCTGATTAGAAAAGACTTCGCAGATCAGCTACAGCTTGGTGGTGAAACACATCATCTTAGCCTGATTACAGTTGGAAATTACGCCAAGACTCAGAACTTGAGTAGAGTGAGCTTTAGTCTGTCATCCAAAGATCATCCAGAACAGGTTTTGGTACATGGGTCGTGGGGCATTGACAAACTCAATATACCTTCCGATAAGGTGTCAAAGGAAGGGGCTATTGAACGATGGAGACATTTATCAGGTGTTGACCTTCCCGAGCTCCAAGGCTGTGATGTGATGCTTCTTATTGGATCTGACATGGCCCACTTGTTGATTCAGCTCGAAGTCCGCCAGGGACGATGGGATAAATCCATCGCCATCAAGAATCCTCTTGGATGGACCCTGTTTGGAAATCTAAGCAGTGGACACTGTGAGACAATCAATACAAATTTCCTTGCGACAAACGAAGGAACCCAGTTGCAGCTTCAAATTGAACGATTCTGGGACATAGACTCGTACGCAACCAAGCAAGTACTCTCTGAGTCCCCTTTGTTAGCTGAAGACAAAAGAGCACTGGCAATCTTGCAAAACAGTACAACAAAAGCCAATATAAAACAGCGTTGTTGTGGAAACATGAGCCAAACCTCCCAAACAATCGAGCCATGGCGGTCTCAAGACTCCACTCCACTGAGAAGAATTATAGAAGAATCCAAAACTAGCGGAGAAATACCAGAATGTCATTAATGATTACGTCACTAATGGACACGCCAGAAAGATGTCACCTGAAGAGGCTAAGATTGCAACCCCAAACACGTGGTGCTTACCACATCATGCAGTATTAAATCCCAACAAGCCGGGAAAAGTTCGAGTAGTTTTCGATGCCGTGTCAAAGTTTGACGATGTTTCACTGAATGATCGACAATCTCCTCACTGGTCCTGATCTGTTGAACAATTTGGTGGGAATCCTCATGAGATTTTGTAATGAAGAGATAGGCGTTATGGCAGACGTTCAACAAATGTTTCATCAAGTCAGAGTGTGTGAGGAAGATAGAGACGCTCTCCGTTTCTTGTGGAGCGACTAAGATGAAACCAGAAAACCAGATGAATACCAATGTACTGTCCATGTGTTTGGTGCTGTCCACTCACCTTGTTGCGGAAACTATGCATTGCAGGGAACTGCTCACGACCAGGAAGGGAAATTCAGTGAAGACGCTATTCATGCACTAAAGCGGAATTTTTATATGGATTACCTCTTGACATCAAAACCAATTCCAGATGAAGCTACGCATCTATCCAAACAGCTGATAGGAATCCTAGCAACTGGAGGGTTCCGTCTCACAAAGAGGATGTCAAGCAGCCGAGACATTCTTGCAGTGATTCCTTCATCTGAAGTGGCGTGTAACACTGTTGATCTCGATCGCAAAGAATTGCCACATGGAAGAACCTAGGCTGTCAAGTGGTGCGTGGGACAAGATCTCTTGTTCCTCGAACCAATGAAGAGCGAATTTCCCAACATTAAACGGGGAATACCGAGCGCCACAAGCAGTGTGTTTGACCCCCTTGGACTCGCCGCTCTGTTCTCGCATGCTTGCAAACCTAGAATGGGAGGAGCTTTTGCCATGGCAACATAGAATTCGAGTGCTTCTTCACGGTGGTTGGTTCTGCAGGTAAGGGTTGCTTTGCTATTGAGGTCAATGGCCTCCATAGGTTCTCAGAATAACGTTTGATGTTTGTAGGGGAGGACGGTTCTGCAGCTTCTTGAACGTTTTCAAAGAGATCATGTTGGCTGAGGCACCAGTATCGAGTCTCATCTTCACTTTGCTACCATTTGCGTTCACAACGGACAGCCATGCTGAGTTTTCTAGAGTAGAGATGGTCCCCACATAGAGGAAGTCCACAAAAAACTTGCCTTCGCTGCTGTCTTGAGTGACCATTTTATTTACATAAGGATTCACCGACTTGCATTGGCTGTTGAAATGGTTTGGACCTTCAAAACTTGGGCATGTCTTTCCCCAAGCTAAACAATCGTTTCGCATGTGCGTGGTTCCACACATTCCCAATTTCGTCCTCTTCACGATTTTGGAAGTTTCGCCCTCGAGGTGCGCCTTGTTTGCCGCTTTTTGGAATACGACCTTTGTTTGTACGAGTTGCGTTGAGGACGTCTACCTCTTTGTAGTCCGACTTGACGGCGCCTGCAATGCTTACGAATTCCTTATGTGAAAGTTCGAAATATCGAGAAATATCAACAGCTTTCTGCAGATCGACTTGCGGCTCACGGAGCAGCCGTTCTTTCAGCGTAGATTTTCGGTCGAGAATACAATTTTGTCTCTGATCATGTTGTCTGGTTCGGCGAACTCGCACGATAAAGCGAGCGTTCGTAGCTGCGTTACGAATTCGTCGAAGGTTTGCTCTGAGGTCTTCGAAAATCCCAGAATTGGAACCTAAAGAATACGATTCGCTTTTGTCCAGCAAACTACTTTTCGAATTTTGCTTTCACGTGGTCGAATTTATTCTTGTCTTGGCCTTCGCACCACTCGAAATGTTTGTATCGCTCCAATGCTTTGGGGTCAACAGCCGACAACAACATCACAATTTTGGTTGGATCAGGTTTCTTCGTCTTTTCTTTAGTGACTAGATACAAGTCGAATCTTTGTATCCATCTTCTCAAATTTTCGGAGGGGTCTTCTTGAAGCGAAAGATGTCCAGGAAGCTTGAAATCTTGCTCCATTTTTGGTTGTTTCTCTCACTATTTGACACCATGTAACATACAAAACGAAGACGTGGAGTCCGTGGAAGCCATGTTTATTACAGAACAATAAGACCTGGCCAGGTTGCATATGTATGCAGGCCAGGTTACATTTGTGAAAAATGACAATTTATGAATACTTTAAAATTAACACTTAAAGCAGGGGTTGGGGTTTAACTTTTTTCTGACAATTTGAACGTAGGCTATTAGAAAAACCTCAATGTTTTGATAGATAAACTTCCCTTCAATAAATTTTTGATACATAATTTGCATGGTGACTCAAGTTAACCTCTGTGCTTTGTTATCATCATCATTATTATCCCTTGCTCATCAGTTATTTATGTGCTAGTTATATCTTTAGAATTTTTTCCTTGATAGAAAAGCTGTGTAGCAAAGTTCTAAGGAATTGTACAATCGCAAGATAAAAATAACAATGTCTAATAGAATGCTACTTGAAGGAAGAGAAGAAAAGTCAAAACGTTTTTAATTTAATTTTAGTTTCGCTAAACGTCACCTTATTGCATATGCCTAAACTTTTTATGTATAAACACCACCGAATTGGACTCATCTTTTCTTTTCTGGATATTAATTATGCTTATATTCCTCGCCTACATTTCTTAATTAGCAAGGAACTGACAAGGTTCAATCGGTCTATGGTCAGAAAACACAGAAAAGAAAAGGTAAGGAGATATTTGACTTTTTTTACACTTTTATTCTTGACTTATACGTATTTGTATTAGCTTGTACTTTAGATGTACCTACTGGACACACAATACAACAAGCTTTTACCAATAAGCTCACAAATCGGGCCGACCAATTGCAGCGGGTGAATTGGCGTAAAGGCCGTAAGATCCATGTGATGTTCTTGCCTTAACGCTTTCGTAAAAGGTGTCCAATGAGCTTTGGTTTTTTTCCTAGATTCAGTGGCTTTGTAAATGTTACGTCAGAGATGTTCTTGCTGAAAACAGCTGCTAAGGTACTTTGCTTCTGTCGGTTAACTTAACCGACGAAAAAACGAGCGCTTGTCTCGTGAGTTGCAAACCAGCTGTGCTCCTCCTGTTGTTGTTCGTACAATCGCTGCTTTGTAAGACTTAGGGCCGAGCATAATCGACCCTAGAGTTTTAAGATGACCGGACGAGTACTCTGTCAGCGTTTCCGTCACAGTTTTGTCGATCTAGTTAGTAAACTGGTGGTAAAGGATTTGTTCGTTAAAATGTTGTGAAAGGCGTTGGTCTCGTTTTTGTCTACTGTGAAGAAAACCTCACCATTTGCTGCTCATGCACAGATCTGAATACCGTAAAAAATAAGAAGTTTAAACTGCGAAACGATAATGGCGGGAAGAAAAAAACAACAATGGTATCTTCAAAGCGAAAGATGGGTTAGGAGTATCAAGGAAAACTAGCAAAACACGCCGTTGGTATTGTAACAATACACCACGAACATTCCGAACACTGGAGTATTTTCGGAATTCACATCGCCCTTTTTAAATATCCCCAGAACTGGCAAGAGAGTGAGAAACGTGAAAACAAAAAATTTTGAGAACTTGAAACGCTCTAGAGGAAGTCCTTTATACAAGAAACAAGGGCTTTTTCTTCAAAGAACAGCTGTTGTTGTGCACACTCTAACTCATCATTGAAACTGCTCAGCTGCAATAAGGACAATAATAACCCTTTTTAAATTAACAAAATGAAAAGTCAAAAAAGGGGGAAATAAACCTCATCCTCTGCTAGAGCCTGACGCTGACATGCAGGGTCTGTGTCGTGCTCTAATTAACGTTAGGCATTGGAGTTATTTAACCGTCGACCATGGCGACGTGCAAAGTATTTATATTGATTCAAAACGGGTTTGTTAAAATAGGAAATTGTCTTTTGCTTTTAAATTAAACTCGTTGGTACGTTTTGGAACTCCTATGGTTAAAAACGAAGTCTTACATGGAATACAAAAGGATTTTGATGAATTTGGACGGTGATGAGCGAACTTACTTATTACTATGGAACAGTGCTCGAAGGATTAAGAACGTCTTAGAACTCTATAGTGTTTATGTAGTAAATCCTCTTTCGATATACTGGTGCTTATTCTTTAAATAACAAAACAAATAAGGCGATGTTTTGTGTATAACTTCATATCTGTCACAACTGGCCAAAAAAATGAGTACATATCAAAAATTTCGAGTACAAATGCTATAACTAAAATGTTTACATAGCAACCTTTAGCTATTTACTGATAGTTGCAGAAAAGGTCGTTCTACACAGGCGAATTTTTGGGCGATTTTTCTTGCCCTTTACAATGCAATTTTCGTCGCGCTTGAGCTTATGATAAAAATTTCAAGTGTAAACTAGCAGTGATTTTTGTGCGATTTGTCGCTGCGATATCGCAGAGATTTCAACATGTTCGAGACTTGATGCAACTTAGCGGGGAAATTGAAGCAAATATCGCACCCGAGTCGCAGAAAAATCGCTGCTTGTTTACACTTGCGACCCAAGTTGCATTTGAGAGCACGATAAAAATCGCATAAAAAATCGCACATGTTGAAGGCCGTTAAGACTGCATGTTTTGTAAAAATTTGGCTAAGGTGGGAGGGTCGCTGAGAACAGCAATAAACGTACGCGTAGAAGGAAAACCGCCAAAGCCGGAGTTTTTTCGGCCATCCCAGCCCAGTGGGTAATGTTCAGAGTATCAAGTAGTAAGTTTTTTCCATGTTATAACATAGAGAAAGCCTTTTTCACCTTTTGCACGCTTGATGGCCTTTGGTGAGTTAAACTAGTATTTTGAAAAATTATTTTTAAAAGTCTCTTTGCTAAAATTCTCTGTATCTCAGGAGTGATGGGGAGCGATCAGTACTTCTGCATCTTGAAAATGTTTTCCGTTTTGTTCATGATAATGTGGAATGACAGGGGAGGCGCAATTGCTACACAAGGTAAGCACAGAAATAAGAATGTCTTTTTGTATCAGTAGTTGACATGAACATGTCACTCCTAACCCACTGGTAAGAGCATACTGAAAAAATTGGGTTTGAAGCTATGAGATATTGTTCTATTAGTCGTCGAACAAGCAAAATATCTCTCCCTGCAAGTATAAAAATACAAAGAAATACGCTCCCAAGAAATTGTAAGGTCAGAAAAACGAACATAATAAGTCATATTTTACAGAACAAGAAAATCGCAATACTTACTCACTACTGAACACCGCTTCCCGCTGTTAGGACTTCTTTGGTTTCTCTGTAAACCTTCAGCACTTGATGAACAAATGATTTGCCCACTTTCAGGAGCCGCGCTATCTCTTGTGGGGAGAGATGATGGCTTATGTGTAAAAATGCGACTCTTCAGCTCAAAGAAGTTCCGTATTTGAGAACCATTTCGTAAAGTCTCATCACGCAGACAGCGCTCGGCAGTAGTCGGAAGCTGGGAGGAGCCGCGGAACATTTGATTGACGGCAGTGAAAACGCATTTGTCGGTTGAGCTTTGAATTTTAGCGTTCGCATGTTAGTGAAAGGCGTAGTAATTATAATAAACCCACATAAATCCCCACTCCGGTCCTAAACGATGAGAGAGATCTATTAGTTGTGATAAAATTACTTGGAGGGAAATCTTTCGCTCAGTTACGCGAGTTTTATTCTAAATTTATTCACATAATTATTGTGACCAGAAAGGAACTTTTTAGATTTAAAATTAAGGAAGACAGTGATTGTATTTACTGCGGCGAAGCGGACTTTATTGATCATAGTTTTATAAATTGTCAATTTACAATGTCGTTCACTCAGGAAGTGTTGCAATGGTTCAATGCAACTCACAATTCCACTTTCAATCCTAATACTGAAGAAATTTTATTTGGTCTCCTAACTGCAACCAATGTAATCAGGGATAAAGAAAAACTAAATTACACTCTGCTGTTTCTGTGCTATTACATTTACAAAAGAAAACTCCACAATGATTCATTATTAATCCGTGACTTTATAAATAAAATTAGTTACAAATACAGAATTGAGACTTTCTCATAAGGAAAGATAAATCACCTTTTTACTGAGTGATCTCTTATCTACTCCCTTAATTCCCGAGCCTGTCTTTTAAGTAATTGTGTATTTAGCTTGTTGTTTTTTTTTCTAGACATTTATTTGTAATGTACCTTGTTGTAATTCTTTTTGTGATAAATAAAATATATGTAAAAAAATAAAATAATAATAATAATAATAATAATAATAATAAAATAAAATCGTGCGGACAGACGGTTTTAAGACCGTGGCGCCGCTTTTCAAATACCGTTTTTTTTTGTATTTTCAGCAAGGTTAAATAACTCGGAAAGCTGCACACGTCTCCATAGATTTGAAAATAAACCCTCTTGTTTTCGACGTCTGGAGCTTTGAACGTTTTCTTCAGTTTTCAGAGAGTAATCAGCTGCAGTTAAGAGACAACCTTAAACTTATCTAGACCGGGGCTTCTTAGGTCTTCTAGAACCGGAGTGGGGTAGGCCTCTAAAACTCCGAAAGCAACAAAGCAATGAAAATGAAACTTGGAGATTCAAAAGTATGTTAAAGAATGTTTCCTTTGAGGAAGGGATAGTAATGACATTACACGACGAGGAAATTACGAAATAATTTCAAAACGGCGGCCATCTTGGGTCCATCCTATTGGATTTCGGAAAAAAGTGATCAAAACTAACAGGAAAGTCGAAGGCAGAATCGGTGCACCACCCCACCCCATATTGCACTGATCATAACCATAAAGTGGTCATGGACCAAGCTCCATCAACTGTGTTATCAGACAGAAAGGGGAATATTTCCATCAAGTGGCAACATCTTTGCAACACTGAGTGACGTTTCGCCAGGGTCGACAGATTCCCAAATTAAACAGCTTGTTACAATAAACATTATTTCTCCTTGCTGAAAATGCAAAAACACACTGCGGTTATGTACGTGCATATCTAAATAAACGACAAAAATTTGCATGTTTTTCCCCATGAGCTCCAACCCCCTATTTTCAAATAGATTCACTTTTATTTGGTGAGCGAGACATGTATTCAAATTTTAGATGGTTAAGAGAAGTGTGAGTGCAAAACTTAGCAATACGGGTCTCTACTGGCCAGCGTGCCCGACGTGGGCAGTCGATAAAATCGATAACAGATAATATTCAATAATAATAGATAAAATTAGTAAAATGTATACGAAATTGACAAAAAACGATAAAAGGAGTTGCTGTGAGTAATCGATATTTATCGATTTTTGAATTACTTTTATCGATGTTATCGAAAATTATCGATTTCATCGATAACATTTGCCATGTCAAAATATGTGAGCTTAAATAATAGCAACAACTTCTGTAACCAATTTTTAAGTGTATCTAACTGTGTAGTCCATTAGGGAAACTTCAGCAGCTGTAAAAGTTATGCAACAAAGCAATTCTAAAACCTTCTTGTAAATGAGTAATATTTTAAAGTATAGACTAAATAACTTCGACAATAAAGACGACAGAAATGTGCTGCAACCATATTACTTTCAAGAGTTAAAAAAAATGTCCACCTACTACTGAAAACATTTGAAACATTTGAAGAAGTGAATATGTTTTTTTAATTATTTATTGAGAACTCACAATATTTCAACTCACAATTTTCAAAACTAGTAATTACACTAACAAACAACAGCAACAACAACAAAAAAAAACTCACAAAAAACTTACAAATTGATACTAAAATACTAACGTCACAATGTTTTCATTATTAATGTATATACATATAATTTAAGAAAAGAAAATGGGGAAAAAACTGAAGACCTGCATGTCAGCCGTGTTGCCCCTTCACAACATGCCACAATTTTCAATACGATACTGTTCTAATAGTCCGTGGGCCAGGAGGCGAAACCCTCCCCACCTCGGGGGAATTTTGGGGACATATATCGTTTTGAAGCATAGCCCGAGGGTGTTTCAAATCAGGTTGTTTGCACTTCTCAAGTGGAGGCGTTTGGCCGTACGGCCACATTCTTTATGTGAGGCAAAC
>Ga0126336_10000839_pt1 | contig 14317 bp, 6 predicted proteins | sample SidCmetagenome_FD_92530 | JGI IMG/M metagenome (GOLD analysis project Ga0126336, IMG submission 92530) | Coral microbial communities from El Islote,Puerto Morelos, Mexico - Siderastrea C C metagenome | ecosystem: Host-associated > Invertebrates > Cnidaria > Coral | place: El Islote,Puerto...
ACAATTATCCTGCTCAATCTTGCGGAATATCCCCTGATTTAGCCAACTCGGCCTACGGCCTCGTCGGCTAAGTATCAGGTGATATTCCGCGCGATTTCGCAGGATAATTGTTAAATATTCTACTAATAAAGTGGACGCCAAGGAAATGATGGAAATAAGCACTTATTTTCCGCTGACTGGAAATAATTGTATTTCAGTCCTAGTAAATAAGCTTTACCTAAATTCAGGAGATGACAGGTTATAAAACAAGATAAGTATTCTTCTCAATCTTGCCATTCATTGTTTCTTATTACGATTTTCAGTTGAGCAAGGCACAAGAGAAGTTTGGTCACAAAGTTTTAATGTTCAAATTACCGTGTTGGCAAGGGCAACTTGCTCCGTTTCCAAGGGAGACTGCATGAATCAATCACGTCACATCATACAAGAAAGCAATTCATGCAGTCTCCCTTGGAAACAGGGCAAGTTGCCCTTGACAACATGGTAATTTGAACGTCAAAACTTTGTGACCAAACTTCTCTCGTGGCTTACTCAACTGAAATTCGTAGTAGGTAATTCGGCATTGTGCGCCTCATTGGCTATGACGTCATATACGTTTCAATTCTCGAGGTTGTTGAATAACTTTAGTTTAGAATCATCCTCAAGCAATATCAAATAAATGATAAGTGCTACACTGAAAAAGTCCACTGAAAAAGAAAATTTTCAGTGGCTCAGGTGGGACTCGAACCCACGATCTTCGGGTAACTAGTCCACCGCTTAGTTTCTTTAACAAAATTCCACCTAGAATTTTCTTAACATGAAGAAATGTTTCCCTCACGTTTACGACAAGACAAAAAATGCGATTTTGAACAACGTCAAGGAAGTTCAGCTAAGTTTGACAAATTGGGCAATCAGTGTTACGTCTTTGCTTGGGCAAAGTCTGGTTGAATGAACATTAACATTAACAGCTGTCAACTCAAAGTGGGCCTATGAAAAATAATTGCTCAAGTTGAGTGATAATTTTTTTTTGTTAGTGCAAGTACAATGTTTTCAAAAGCTCTTCATACAAACTTCAACTTCTAAGAGTCATTGAACTGGATGAGTGAAAGGAATTTATCACTATAAATACATTTCACTGAAAGGCGACTTGACGAAACTATGACTTTGCAAACTTTTCTCTTCAATAAGAACATCCAGTCTCTCATTTCACAAACCAGCAAATATCTACATCTCAAACATTGGTGAATATCTTAGTCGTTAGTAAATTTTGTAAACAGGTCGCGTAACCTTGCAGACATTCTGTGGAGGAAATTTTCTGTGCGGTGATATATATTTTTCTCATTCCACAAATTCTAAGAAGTCAAAGCAAACCGGAAGCTTCCCTTCACAGTCTTAGCATTGAAACTTGCAATATTCGTCACTGTGTAAGGACGAGTGCATGATCACCGAATAACTCATTCTGATATTCAAAAGCTAGAGTCATCTTTTTTTTATATAATAAACTGTACTGTAGAAATGTACTACTCAGTAGCTTTAATTTAAATTGTCACACTTGAGGGTTTCATGCACAACAATAAAAATTTGGACCACCTTGTGCGGCACATTAACAATAAACAGTGCTACAGGAAACTACTTGTTAAAAGGTTTCATCCGAGTGATCACTTTCCTCAAAAGTGTGAACCACCTTGTACTGCATGACAAATTGCTACCAACTGAGTTTCTTCACACAGCGCTGTCATTTAGTTTGCATGCTTAAGGATTTTACGACTTCATTAACATCCAAGTTCTAAGTATCGGGCAAAAATAATCAGCAGTACAACACGCAAAAATGTACTCATAAAGAGGTTTTATTTGAATGTTACCTACTCAAAAGTTAGAACCACCTGTTACAGCAAAGTAAACACAGCCACTAGTATAAAACCATCAAAGAGAATTTTCACAAGGTAAGAAATTTGGACCGCCTTGTGCGGCACAATAAACAGTGCTACAGCAAACTACTTCTTGAAAGGTTTCATCCGAGTGATCACTTTCCTCGAAAGTGTGAACCACCTTGTCCTGCATGACAAATTGCCACAGTTTCTTCACACAGCGCTGTCATTTAGTTTTCATGGTTAAGAATTTTATGTCTTCATTAACACCCAAGTTCCAAGTACCGTGTGAAAATAATCAGCGGGACAAACACGCAAAAATGTACTTCTAAAGAGATTTCATTTGAATGTTACCTACTCTACAGTTAGGACTATCTGGTACAGCAAAGTGAACAGAACCACTAGTATAAAACCATCAAAGAGAATTTATTTGGTAAAAGAAATTTTCCCAAGAATTCAGGTCCCTGATTGCCACGCTTCATTACAGTATTTTATTACTGAACACTTAATGTGTGAGCCACACTTAGCGCTTTTCATCTCACTACCTGAAACTATCAAATTCAAGACGAATCCCAAATTTCATTTTGTAAAAACTAAAATATAAATAGCACCATGTGAAAGTACTGCTGAATGGTAACACCATGGGATTTCATTCACAGACTCAAAGTTAGAATCACCTTAATGTCTCCATAACTGACTCTGGGAGTGAAAGGGTTAACAGGACCTTTAAATATTACTTTAAACCCTAAAAGACGCATTGGAATCAAGGGACTGCCCCCCCCCCCCCCCAGAAAATGGTTCAGTTTTGTTCAAAACTACCCCACTAGTTTTCTCTCAATGTCATTGTCTTTTGTCGCGGATGGCCGAGATGGAAATGAATCATAACTTGGAAAAACTGGGCCAAAGTTCAAACTCTTTCCTGGTGTCTTCGCCTAAAACTTATCACTCGATACCGTCCTGTTTGTGTGCTAGGAGCAGTTAATGTACAAGAAAAGGTGTTTAGTTTTAATATCAGTACTGTTTGACGCAAAAATGTTGAAATCCTCATGCCTAAGCTCGTTAAAGTGCCAAATGTCTCAAAATACTTAAAAGGGCTTATTCTGGAAAAGGCTGGAAAAACCGTTCTTCTGTAGGATCTGTAAAAAGAACTGACGATCAAAATAATTAAGTTTGTAAAACCACTCTTAATTTTTGTCTCAACTTATCAGTGCCACCTGTATAGACTGAAGGAGCCTTGTAAACAAGATAACTTAATGTTCTAATTTGCGGGAAAACGTTTGGCGTTTGAACCTATACGTTAATCTTTGGAGCGCGTGCCAAAGCTGAACCCTCCCACGCATATACTTATCTCGCGTGTGGCAAAAACTCAAAAGATTTATTTGCTGATTGACAAGAGACTTGATATTTGAGAGGTCACTCTTCATTCACTGAGTTAGCTATCATTCCTGGTTGTCTATTTCGCATTTTTTGTTGGTTACATCACTATTAAAAATAAATTTCCTTCTCTGTGGAAATAATTTCCGGATGTGGAGATAAATATCCGTATCAACCTGGCGTTCGTGCAAACAAGATGTTTTTTATTACTTCTACTGACGTCAATGAAATAAATTGACATCAGGAACTTGCACCAAACGTCTAATTGCAAAAACAAACACAATCATTTTATACTATTTTTAATAGTTACCTTGATTTTCTTTCTTTTTTATCTGGTGCTGTGGTTGTAGAAATTGTCAGCCAGAACTAATAAAATTTTCATTAATAAGCTTTCATATTTGCCGTCGCTTTGCAGGTTGCCAAAGCTGATCCAATTGACTAATTTTTCTGATCTTATTGTAATTCATTGTGATGCAATTTTATACTGAGAGCTATTTGTCTGCAATGAAGAGAAAATTTCAGTCAGTTATTTCAACTGCGGAACGGGAAGAACTTTCCAAATCCAATTTTGACAATAAAGCGGGGAATTTGCCAAATTAACGGAATTCTTTTCTTGATAAAGATTCAGTTGATGTTGAAGCCGTATAAATGAACTGCTTATCGAGTTTGTTCTTGTACTTTTGAGTTTCTTTTTAAAGTGTGTAATTTCATTTGATTTATAGCACGACAAAGGATATTAAACCCTCAACTCTGATACTATAAGACAGATTCCGCCGAATTGAACTTCCTTTGCAAAATATTGAAAAGAAAACGATAGCCCACTGGTTTTACGTCTAAAAATACCGTAACAAGGTTTGGCTGCTTTTGAAAATTTACCTTCCCATCAAAGCAAAACCTTGATAAACTAAAACTGCTGTCCTAAAGTTCTGGGTTTTGAATCTGTGGACAAATTTCTATTGTGTCCACTAATCAAAAGAAACCTAGTGAGTAGAATTTTGCAAGGTGATTTTTACTTTTGAGTCCGTGGGTGAAATCCTTAGCCCTTTTACTCCCCGAGTCAGTTCTGGAGACACCAAGGTAACTCTAACTTTTGAGTCTGTGAACGAAATCCTATGGTGTGACCATTCAAACGAGACCTCTTCAGCAGAACTTTCACACGGTACTATTTATAATTTAGGATTTTACAAAAATGAAATTTGGTATTCGTCTTGGGTTTTGATACTGATTTTAGTGAAAGAGTTGAAAGGGACCATTCAAGTTGAAGCTTCGAGCAGTATTTTCCTATGCTGCCGTTTATTTTGCAGCACAAGGTGGTTTTAATCATAGTCTGGTGAGATCCTAAAATGTGAACAAGCAGTTAATTCATATCACGGTGTTTCAATATGAATCCTCCGGTGTTCACTTTCGTTCGATGTGACCGTTGTTTTACTTCAAGGGACAAACCGAAGGTCAAATGTGCTTTAAATGCGGTCAAAAGAAAGACTATACGTAGTACTGTAAATTAAAGACGTTTTGTAGTCTATTTTACAAAACGTATCTATTGGTAAGTAAATAGGCTTTTTGAGAAGTATATGCTTTCTTTGGTAAAGCTAGGGTGTGTAAAAATCTCAAATGTTGGATAAAATGTGCAAACCTTTTAAAACTGATAATGACTTTTAAACTTGAAATGCCCCAGAAAGGGGCGTCTGGAAACTCTTTGTCATCAAGCATGTTATCCGTGCAGTTTCGTTTTCAGTGCTCTGATGTCAGTTATTTATCAGTCTCCTTCCTTATCAGTCAGTACTTCAATAAGTCGAAAATGAATTGTGCGATGCATTTGGCATTTCGCCTTTGAGATGAATTCTTTGAATAGCTAAGATTGTTAAATTCGACGATGGACAAGATGCACGAACTACACAGCTCACAATAGTGCCATTAGTAAGAGCCCCATAACGTTCAAGTTTGATACTCGATAGAATCCTCAACATTCTTCGTTCAAATAGTCGAACCTTTAGGCCGGATTTTATCCACAGATTCCAAAGTGCAATAGAAGCACGTCAGAGGACTCTGGGCTAATTCCAAGATGAAAAAAGGATTTTAAAGTATAGAGGTGAAGCCTGTACTCCAAACAGTCTAGAATCAAACTTGAGTTGCGCCCTAAATTATTTTGTGCTAGCCCGTTTATCGAAAGCACCGAGGAAATATAATTAAGAAGCCTCTCTTCGTGTCGAGAGATGGGTGAAGCTGTGTCAGAAGTTTTAGATTCTTCTAAGATCCATTACTTAATCCACCATACAACAGGACGGGCCGGCCAGATTTCCTTAGGGGCCTACGCCCAGAAACAGGTTTCTTATGGCAACATCATGACGATAGTTCACAGAAAAACGTGCGACTGCAACATGATGTTAAACGTTCTGTACCGGAAAAATATTTTTAAGAAAACAAAGTACATGAAAATATTTAAGTCTCTTTTTAAGGATGTATTTGCAACTTCTTAAGGTTCTGGCTAAAGAAGGCGACGATCTCTTCTCTTCAGTTCTTTTTCCCGCAGGCCTTTATGAATTTACTGCAAACCCACATGTCACTCAGCAACTGTCGTTTAAATGGTTACGCAGACTTAAGAGTTCCGTCATTACTACTGCCTATGCAATTACTTCCATCTGAATAACCACAGTTTAGATTCAGTATATAGGCTTTATTCAAGACTTATTCACAAACATTCACTAGAAACACCCTCGGTTATTATACTTGACAGTACCGCGAACATGAATTTGACGTAAAAAGATAATGGTCTAAAAACCCTATAACGGGAATCTTTATATTGAACTGGTGGAAATGAGACCGTTTTTAGCGTTGATCATTTGTAAGTTTTGCGGGTAGTAGATTGCGTGCTTGCTCGTTTGTAGATGCCCTTTGATTAACTTGGCGAAGCTTTCTGGAATTAACGAGTATGATTTTAATAGCTTTCTTTTTGTTGTTTCTTTACCGAGTGATGCCTGAACGATTTTGAAGTGAAGATTTGAAGTGCGTTTAATGACTCTTTCCTGTTGTTGTCATTTACAGAACTGAGTAAAGTACACCTTTGTAAAATTGGCGTTTTTCCTCGTTGTGAACTGGTAAAGTATATGATAACCCTTGTAAGAGACTACTCTTGTACGATAGTCTTCCTAAAGCAACCAATTTCTTGAAATCCCGTATAAGTCAGCTTTTGCTTAAACACAGTATTTCGAATCTCTCTTGAAGCGACCTTCTCCTAAAAGTGAGCCAGTACCGTTCGTGATAGAATTTTTTCATTTCAATAACGGCAGATCCAAGTGTAATTGGTTTTGAATGCCTTGAACGAAGACTGAGAGCACTTCAGTAGTAAATAACATGGCACTCTAATGATTCTCGGGAATGACTTCGACCTTTATCTGATATCAGGAATGTGAGGTGATTCAATATTACGTTACTTCCCTTTTGTGATATCTTTTTTATACTGTACACAGACTTTTGTTATCTTATTGACACGTTCAGTGTTGTATATAGGTACACGGGCCATGCGCTTTATTTAGCTTTAACTTGTTGATTTATCTAAATAAAGCATATACAACCACCAAGTGTTACTGCAATTACGTGCAATTAGTTGCTTATACCGAAAAAACCACGCAAATCGATTAAGCAGAGCTATCTTTGGCAATATTCTGGAAATATTTTCTGGCGTTTGTTGCCGTATCGATACCGAAGAAAACCGGTCTTCTCGTTATCTTTAACAATCGGGTAAGAGTTATCATCAATTACCTTTTTCTCCGTGTGACATGTAAATACCGCTTTCTTTGCCTTTCCACCCACCGAATGTTTACGTTGAAATTTGAACATTAATTTTAGCCATTTCCTAATCCTATAAAAACTTCTGCTGCCTTTTTATAGAACTGCTAGTGTTTCATGCCAAACTGTCAACTGGGCATTCCTTATCGAAGGACTTCTCCGGACGATCTTTTGTCACGTTCAGTGGCAAATTCTTTGATAAGAAAAAGAAAACGGTGCTACAAACCTTACAGCGGCACACGTAACACGGATTTCCCGCCAAAATTGGTAGGTCAATGACTTCGTTCTCGACGGTGCACGACGCCACTCTCCCTGCAGAAGGCAAACTGGCAGTTAGTGTCTGTAAAACTGCTCTCCCGCGGTTATAGGCCAGTCAAACGTACTAACGCACGTCAGCGGCTGAGCTGTACAAACCTGTAAGACCGGGACTCGTTGTAGCCGCTGAAGAAATTATCAGTAAAAACGCGATCGAGCCAAACAGCTGCAAATTAATTTGCCGTGTGTTAAACATGCCAAAATACACTCCTGAGTGAATCATTCGGTGGACCGGCCTGACCTAACCCGATTACGTCTTCCACTTCAGTGGGCTTTAAGGGTGCAAGCTTGCGCTGTGTAATGACAAGACAGTGCGCGTGTATGTCGCTTTTCAACAGATTCCTGCCACTTCCGTCACAAAGCCACGGAAATATCTCGTCTAACAGGCGCCGACGCTGTCCGAGTAGGCGGAGGACGGGCCGTGTGTGATATATGACTTGTTCTGCTGGTTTCGAACACGCGAGTGCTAATCGATAACCGCATGACATTAATTACTGCGTTTGGCCGAAGCTGGCTCATTTCAAAATTCCAGCGTGTTGCTCGATCATTCATCATAATGAGCACACTCAAGTCACAGGTCAACCTGTCAGCAGAGATTTACATAACAGCTCGTTTCCACGAGTGCTTACGTATCAGCGGAATGTTTAGTGTAAATTGAGTTTTAAGCTCAATTGTTAACGCCACGAGGAATAGGTTTTGTGAGTGAGTGGTGTGTGTATGTGGGCTTATTTTTCCTTTCTTTGTTTGTCTAGTGAGCTCTTTGTTTGTCCCCGAATTCAATGAACAAAAGGTGTTGGATTTAATCGCTAGTAGTTTGGTTGTTGATAGCGATCTATGTGTTTGAACTTCTCGATGAGAAGCTCGTGGCACTTACTGGGAATTCTGTCTTTGCATCTAACTAATTTGATTTTCATTTTTTGACACTATGTCGTACGCACATCGTAGAAGGTAATTTTGAAAAGATTTTGGAACTTAGTGCCAAGTTTATTCAATTCATTATGAAGAATGCTCTCTTGAATGAAACCCGTCATGACGGCGCCGTTACACAAGGACGGGAAAAAATTGGCTTAATTTTCAACGATTTAAATAAGTCACTTAAGTCTATGAAAACACGTGTTTGTAGACGCCGAAGAGTTGTAACCTTGTTAAAGTTACTTTATCCCTTTAACTCTCTAAAAGTGTCAAAGTGGAAAGTCGTTATTGCCAAATTTCATCAACTTTTCACTCTTGGAAAGTCGAAAAGCGAACTTTCCAGCGCGTAAGTGCTGCTCGATAATAGCCTTTATCTAAATGCTCACGCTTTGGTATTTTATCTTCAGACTCTAAAGTTAGAACCACTTTATATTGATCCAATAGAGTTAAATTTACTTTGTCGCTTAAAGTTACTACTTTAATTATTCTTATCACATAATCTCTTAACAGTTAGACGTCAACACCTCTGAATAACTCCACGTTATCAACTGCTCGGGAAACACAGTTAAGATATAAGGGCACCAAACGAATTCACCGACTTTGTTTGTGTGCTTTGGGCTATGCGGTATATCTTTTCCTTTCCACATCAGTGAAGTAGAGAAGAAAGACAATTACTTTTTCAATCGAAAGACGCCTAGCAGTCGAGGCTAGTCTAGTCTGCCTGCCTTAAATCTTTATACTCTTTATAAGGTGTTAATCAACAGATAAGAGATGTAAACTCAATTAGCAGTGTGTTGACTCCTTTTGTGTGTCTGCATATTGATGAGTCTTGATGGAATATCTCTTGCCAATATTGCATGTGTTCCCGTAACGGTGTTTGTTTTGAAAAGCCAGTTTGCTTAAAGTTAAGTTAAAACCACTCATGAACTGTCATTTTGTTTCTGTCACTTATTGATATTTTTCCAAGATTCTAAATATAGCATTATACGGTTCTTCGCCCTCTTTTCTGTTTCACCGGTGACCTTAGTTTCAATCACAATTCACAATCACACCAATTTATTCTGATGTTCAAATTTCGTATTCTAAAACAACACAAGCAGACGTGTTTGTGTTCCTAATTCCTGGTTGTTTTGATCTTTCTAAAGCCTTTATAACTTATGACCTTCTGTTATAAAGAATCTTACCTAGATTGTAATTAACGAATTTATTCGAGCTTTCCTATTCTTAAGAACGAGGATGAATAAGGATGAAGATATGTAAAGAGGCGGTTTTTCTCAACATTTTGCTTCCCAAAATCGGCCAAGATTGGAATTGGACCAAATTCTCAAGTGACCTTTTGAGAGTTATTATGAAACAAACATCACATGAACATACTGCTTATAGTTAAGCTTTCATTTAAAAGGTCATGTCTAAAACTAGAACCACCTTCTACAGTATAATAAACAGCACCTCGGCAAAGTGCAGTATCTAAGCTTTTATTTGAATTGTCACACTTAAGGAATTCGACAACAGACTCAAACGTTAGAATCAATACCACAATACCACAGAAAAGTATGGCTTCTGAGCTTTTGTTTGATTGATCACATCTTTGGGTTTTATCCACATACTAAAAAGTTTGAGCTAGTCTATGAGACCCAAGGTTTGGTATTGGGAATTCAAGAGGTTAACCACAAGTTCTTTAGCGTTCGCTGTTAATATGAGGCCTCTAAAATGGTAATTCAAGTGTTTCCTATTAAGTCATGACTTAAATTTGTTATCTCTAAATCAGTGTAGGAGTTCATTCATATATCGTGACTCATACAGGATGGACTCGTTGAATATAAAAAATGTAATTAAATGCCGGAAGATTGAAATTTCCTTTTCTTTTTGAAATCAACGAAATAATATTTTACAGTATTCATTCACTATAATCTTTGTTTTCTTCAAATATTGCACTTGAGGTATTTGATATACGCATATATGCTAATTATGCATGGAAATGCCACAACAAATTCCAATAACATTTTTTTCTCGGTAAATTTCACTTTTCCTTTTGTGAAGAAGGAAAATTAGTTAGTATTTCAATCTCGTTTATGATGCTTTTCAGGCCTGAAGATAACACCTTCTTGCTATTTTCAATCTGTTGAAGAATGAGCTTAAAGTCTCGTTGTCTGTGAAGCAACAGAGACAATATTTCGGTGTAATTAGAATTCACTATGTAGTTAGTCAGGGTTAAGTCAAAACACGCCGTAATCGGCATTATTAACGCAAGTAAACACGTTACTAGCAGCAACAAGGATCAAAACAGACTTACCACTTATGAAAGAGTATTTTCCTACACATTTTATATTGATAGTAAAAGAATATTTTACTACATAATCGTTTGAACTTATCCTCTGGAATGTACTGAATGATTAAAGTTATGTTATGTTACCCATCTTAGTAACGGGTTTAATCGTCTCACTAAATCGTAAATTGTCTTACGATTTTAGTCTTTAAAGTTATTTGTAAGGTGTAGATATTTACCCCTTTGGGGTACCCTTTCACCCTTTTTGAGTGACCGGCCATATACCACGATACAAATAAACTGAATAGTCGTGAGTCTATTTATTTTTTTGTGGCTTCAGCCCTGCTATGTTGGCAACTGGGATATTTATGGTTGTCTGGATCGAACTGCAATATCTGATATCTTTTAGTAACAAACGGAATCCAGGTTATATTTTGAATTTCACTGGCTTTAAACCACCGATTTTAGAGGTTTGGGGTGATCTTGCTATGTTTACTTTATTCTGGAATACGGACAATAGGCCGCATCCCGTAGTTTAATAATGTTTGTCCGTAAAACGACTTTGGGGAGGTAGACAATTTAACCTGCACGTTCAATATATTAATATGAGCTACTTGGCCGTGCGGCAATATAAAAGAAAAATTGAAATAACCTGCATGGAACTTTTACTTGTCGGTTTTAAATCTTAAAGATCCGATATTTAAGGACTTTTAAATTCTTCTTATTATTCCGCAAATCTAAATGGGCTAAAAATGGAACCGCCCGACATCAAGCCGCGAATTAATCAACAAATACCAAAACTGCAAATTTTGAATTTGTATTTCAAACGCTGGTAAATGAAGTCTTTCACGAGTACTTTAAATTATTAAGGGAAGCCAACTAGAAATTTAACTATAAGTCCTGGAAGGATTCAGAATTCCTTTCAGTGGAGCATAATGCGACAAAGTTCGATTTATGTTTGGCTTTTTAGAGAAATGTTTCAGTGATAGAAACTTCCTAACTAACGTCGTAGTTGGAGCTATTGGATTGCCAAAAAACCCATCATATTTTGGTTTTGTTTCTTAAAGTCAGAAATATTTAGTTTAGACAGAATATTTTAGGAAGTGGAATCTTATTATCCAAATTTAGGAGCTGTTCTTGCCTTTTTCTTGTCCAAACTGCCATTCTTATCTCTTCCTGCAGTTGTGCTGTACAGGGGGATTTTAAACCTATAAGCCCTGATATAAAAATGCATATTCTCAATACTGATCTCTATATATTTCTTATGAAACTAGTAAGGAGAATTTGTCTAAACATCAAGACATCCTATCCTCAGTGATCAGTTCCTTTATTCTTGTCACATGCATATTCAAACAAGTAGTGATCATGTAGAGAGAAATTTCGTTTTCATCAGGGCGTAGTGCTTAAAGGGTTAACTTCAGTCTTTGGCTAAAATCCTAAACTGTAACCATTCAAATGGAAGCTGTTTATTATGACGCACAAGGTGGTTCTAACTTTTGAGTCTGTGGCTGAAATTCTAAAGTGTGACTATTCAAATGAAAGCTACTGAGCAGTACTTTCCTGTGATGCTGTTTATTTCTCGATATATTGAAGAAGATAATTTTTGAGTTTTTTCACAACGGATGTTCCACCGAAACTATCCGTTGTTTGCATGGTGTTACTGATTTTGTACTTCTGAATAATTCAGTGTTCACTTGTTAGTACGGTGTCTGCAATGTTGGTCTCAAGAATACACAGAGGAACGCCAAGAATCCCTGCAAAGAAGATGGGTTAAAAGCGCAAACAAATCATCTGTTATTTCGCGAAACCACTTGAACTCTTGAGCTTAATCGCGTGGCCTCTCGTCTTGGGCGAGATATGTTTTGAAACATTATCACCGGGGTGTTTATTGAAAAGCTGGTTTGAAAATTAAAGCGACGGTATTAGTTCATTTCAACACAAACTGTTCGAGGTCGCTTGCTCTATATTGCACGCTAGTAAATTGTAACGAAAGTTCCTTGCAACGCATCAAAGAATTCACTTGATACGTTGTGCGTTTTGCAATCGAGATGTTGAGAATGTCTCTTGCAAATTCCTCCAGATCCCAATAACAAACAACGAAAGATAAAGCCAGGAGAATCGGATTAAAGCAAGGAGGGATTTGCATTGAAAATCTCTAATCTTCTTCTTCAACTATGACAAAAATTGTGTTTAATTGACAATCCAATTTGAAGATTGCTTTCGTAAGTACTTAAAAGGCAATATGTTGATTTTACCCATGCCTTTGTTTGATATAAAGGAGAATGAGAGGGAAGTACCGAGTGAGGGTCAGGAGGGTACGAAATTTTCTTCCTCATCTCGACCCTTGCTTAACCCCATGTTTAATCGTAGAATTTTGCAGCCTGTTATCTTTTTTTTTCTTCCACTCGTTAGAAAAACGTAATTTAAGACTCCCTATAATTCCAGTAAAAGCCTAATTGATTTTGGGAGGTTTTTACTCGTCTGGCATTACATAATAGTGTCTCCCTTTGTAGGCTGAATATTATACAATTTTATGACTGTATAAAGGGATTCAGTCACGAGATATTGTATATTATTATTCCCTTCAGTAAAAACTAGTAACAACAATTATAAATCTAATATTGATTTAAAAGAAAAATTCAAGCTTCGTAACAAACGTCAAAGATTTTGAGAGTATCAGCCCTCGTATTCCAACTAAGTAAAAGTTGACCTAAATTTGTCCACCGGGCTTTGACAAAGTAATACTAACAAAGACAGGCAAAAACCGAGAAAAAACAAATCAAAACAAAAGGTTTATTGTACTTTGATAAGTCTTTCGGTTTGGCGTACAATTAAGGACCTTAAGCCTTCTTTGGAGTTAAAATTAGTGCCAGCCACATAACAGTTTTGTTCAGTTTTGTTTTCGTCTGTCATATTTTTTACATTTCGAATAATCTTATTGTTCCAGCTCTTTGAACGGTTTTTGTTCGTCTTGTTAGTAAGAGGCTTTGATCATTACATAATCAAGGGTACTTTCAATTCCAACTGTACCTCGAAATAAAAAGAAAATGGTAGTGGGATACCACTTTTGATTTGCACTATAACATCTGCTGATTCTTGTCGACATACAAAATTCTAGCCATATCTTTTAGTTCAAGTTTGTTTCAATAAAACCATCCCAGTTATAACTTTCAGGAAAAAGAACAGGCAGGATAACAAAGACTTGCTACGACAGATTATCGTCGTCCTCATCTCTAACTAGACTATTGTATCATTTTATAATTTTTAGCTGAGACGTGTCGACTGTCATTGTCAGCCTAAGCTATTGTACCTTATTATAATTCAACTTAGTATGGTATAACCTTACATGCGAGGATGAGAGATGATCTGCCGAAACGTGTCTTTACAAGTAAAAAAGCTGTTCTTTTTTCTTTAGATATTTCTTATTCTTGCTTCCCCAAATTTCCATTCCCGTTTAAAAACAAAAAAGCTGTTCTTTTCATTCCCGATTTTTCGTATTCACCAATGCCGCCCTAAATTCTATTCTCGTTTAAAAATAAAAAAAGTGTTCTTTTTCCTCAAGATATTTCTCATTCTTGCGGTTCTAAAATCCTTTCCCGATTTAACGGATTTGCTTTTATTCCCGAATAAGAGCAACTTAAGCGAGCCTTCAGTGTAAAATATGAACCTGTTTGCTCTTCAAAGCTCATCTAGCCTATTTTTAGTATCAACTCAACAATGGCAAACTTGGCAAACAATGGCAAACGTGCAAATTTTCTTGCATGTGTCAGACTGCTTTCCTTTGGCGTTACGGTTTTTTGAAAGTCGTTACCGACAACAA
>Ga0126336_10000840_pt1 | contig 14316 bp, 7 predicted proteins | sample SidCmetagenome_FD_92530 | JGI IMG/M metagenome (GOLD analysis project Ga0126336, IMG submission 92530) | Coral microbial communities from El Islote,Puerto Morelos, Mexico - Siderastrea C C metagenome | ecosystem: Host-associated > Invertebrates > Cnidaria > Coral | place: El Islote,Puerto...
ATGATGATGATGATGATGATAATAATAATAATGATAATAATAATAATAATAATAATAATAATAATAATAATAATAATAATAACAATAATAGTAATTTCTTCCTTCCTTCTTTGTGTTGTAGCCACTACAGCAAATAAATTGTGGTCAGTCTTCTCTTCTTTTTAAAATCGTTTGATGTTCAAAAGAGGGACTTAAAGAAAGCATCCTTGAATTGTGGAAGTACTGGTAGAGATGTCATTTACATTTGGAGAATGAGAAAGCATGGGTAGTTAAAAACTTCTCATTTCCCAGCTTGTCGGTGAGGAATCGAAGATTAAGCAAACACATAGCAGTGACGAAACGGGTGACCTGTTTGTGACTCCCAAAACTATCACAAGGGGCTTAAGTTGTTTTATGTGACCTTTGTTCCATTTGATAGGCTAAACTTTTGCTTTACATTTAAGATGTACGTCTACAACAATTTCTGAATATCAAATGGTTATACAAAAAGCAAGGGGAAATCGAGAACAATTTATTGGTACAAAGATCGAAGGAAGTCACTTAAATATATGCCGGCTTAATTAATTAATTAATTTATTTATTTATTTTTTCTATCCGTTGTTGTGTTTGCACCCCTTACCTTTAACTTAATACTCTGAGATGCAAATTTTGCCATGTAGCCTTATTACTAGCAAGCTATATTTACAGCGACACTCTGAATGTTACGGCATAACAGTTGTGATTTCTTGAATGATTATCATTTTCCTGTAGCCAAATTTTCGCAGTTCTCGTAATTCTCGTAATTTTTGTTAGGTCCCTCTGAGATATTTGCGCGCAGTTCTCGTTGCGCCCCTCTGAGATCTTGTAAGATTTCCTTGGTAACTTTGCGAATTCGCAGTTTTCGTAATTTTTGTAGTAGAGTTCTGGACAACAGTGGCCGATAGTGTAAAAACGTTTAATTTCCAAGGTCCACCATATGAACCGACAACGTCAAATGACGCAGGAATATTGCACGTTCTCATATGGCAGCCATCTTGAATCTAACATTTTTAATTTCGTGATCTTTCAAAAAAATAAAAACAAGAACACTAAAAATGATATTTACATGTAACTTTTCCCGTAAGAATGTCATATCTTCAATGCTAAAAAAGCTTGCCATGCTTACGTCAATTTGATAGAAAAACCACATGTTAAGGCAAGTTTCTGATATGACTTTCAGAAGTTTTAGTCGCCGATGTTTAGTACCTATATTGCACATTAAAAATATAAATGTTCAATGACAGTGCAGACAGATTACGTTCTTTCCCACCCTTCCCTTCCGAATAAATTAGTGATATCCTATTTCGGCGTTGATGTGCCCCCAAACCGCTCGTGTGACCTGAATATTTTAACCAATCGAGAGCACAAACCAGAATGGAATCACGATTTTGGTAAAAGGCTGCAAGTAAAATTTGAAAAAGGCTATAGTCTTGACTACTTCTATGAGCAGTTTTCTTTTAAACGGCTTTTTCGATGTGGTTTAGGAAAATGGCTTCCCCCAGCGACTTAACCTCTTTACTCCCAGAGTCAGTTATGGAGACATCTAAGGTTGTTCTCACTTTTGAGTCTGTGGATGAACTCAAATGGAACCTTTTCAGTGGTACTTTAACATGGTGCTTTTTATATTTCACTATTTTTCGAAATGAAATTTGGTATCTGTCTTGAATTTTAATTTTAGGCACTCTTGGGGGTCAATGGGCTAAATCCGGGTACAAGGTGTACGTTTCTTATTATAATGATTTCATGTTACCTGCGAGGCATATAACATAAGCATCTCTACGCCATACATCGATCTCGTATTCTATCGTGATGTTGTGTTTGCATTCTTTTAAGGAACTCTCATTACCCCTACAAGATAAGCGAGTCATCCGCGGCATTCTTTCTTCTTCTTTTGAGGAATAGGATCGTCCTGCACCGCCTGCTTCCAGAACGCCTGCAAACCCAAGCTGACGGCAAGCAACAATGCCATCATTTTTATCCCAGGAGTGAAAGGTCACCTTTAGCCAGTTTCCATTGTAAAACACCTGAACTCGGCCCTTGTTGCTCCCTTCTCCGTTACCGACCAACCTGATATCTGAAAGACATATTAAGCACTTTTACTTGACTCCCTATAGAGGCAAAAGTTTGGAAAGTTTCGTCATCTTGTGAAACCAAAATATCGCGAAAAACGAAAGTTCATTCCTACAGAAAAACGTTCTGACCCATCACATTAAAAACCTCTGTAACATTTAGGATGGTTAACATTTATTTTACATCATGAAATGTTGAATATTCATGTTCAGGTAAATGAGCTCAACATTCATAGCATTACCGATTGGGGTTAATGTAACGTCTAAGTTACAGTAAAACATTTTGAAAACTTGTTTTTAACATCGTTTTGTTTAACTTAAGGTAAGCTTGGCAATAATTAACCTTCAGCATAACAAAATTGAACGACAAAAAAGAACATCCGCCTATCATGCAAAGAAACAAAGAAACAAAGAAAGTAAGAAGGAAGGAAGGAAAGAAGGAAAGAAAGAAAGAATGAAAGAAAGAAAGACAGAAAGAAAGAAAGGAAGAAAGAAGGAAAGAAAGAAAGAAAGAAAGAAAGAAAGAAAGAAAGAAAAAAAGAAAGAAAGAAAGAAAGAAAGAAAGAAAGAAAGAAAGAAAGAAAGAAGAAAAGATACATTTTTTGGCGTTTGTATTGTTGTATTATATCTTCAGTATTGTTATTACCAACTGGGCATGCTTTTGGAAATAAAATAAGCATTCACTCTTGTTTTGAAGTTAAATACAAAACCAATTTATATCAGTAAGGTTGCAACTTACCACTGCCGATTACCAATGCATCTTGTAGCATTAAACCTAAAATGGTAATACATGATTAACTTTACTGGTATGATTGACTAAAACGTTGCATGTTTTATGTTCAGCTCGGGTAAACCCGTGGCGAGGGCATAAGCGACAACTAAGCTGTTTAGATGAGCAGCCACCATAATTACTGTAACTTTCATCGTTTCTGGTATATCTACGTACTCGAATGAAAGTTCTCTCCCCTTCCACGAGACTCTGCAGCACTTTCAAAACAGGATATATTACTTAATTCAGCAATTAGAAATCATTCCGAAGAACGGCAAGCATATGTTCCTGGCTTAAAGTTTCACAAATAGTAAATTGTTACACTGAATTGGAAATCCAAAGCCACTGAAAAAAAAAATCATTGGCTTACGTGGGAATCGAACCCACGACTGTCGGGTTACTAGACAACTGCTGAACCATCGGAGCTACACACAGCGCGTGGATGAATCCCATTTGATCAAACATGTGCACAGGAAATACATGCGACAAACATGCGTAACATGTATTACATGCAAAAAAACAAATAAAGCAGGATGACGGTGTTTCGATTTTATATGAGAATCATCCTCAGGCAATACTAAATTAATAGTAAATTGCTACCTAACAATAAAAACCCAAAGCCACTGAAAAAAAAATTCAGTGGCTTATTTGGGACTCGAACCCACGACCTTCGGGTTAATAGATTTTCGGTGTAGCATCAAATATAAAGAGTGCATATTACTTTGCGAAACTGACTTAAAACCCTGCTAAAAGTAACGAGGCTTCCCTCCTTATAAAAGCACAACGCAAAATCCTTATATCAATCAGTGATAAATTATAAGGGCAAAATGTAAATATGCCTTTTAATTGGAAAGTGCGAGTCAATTCAGTGAATACATACGCCTCACCACTGTCCTGGACAACAACAACATACGTAAGCTTAATACTTTCTCCACTATCCTTTTCATCCTCAGTTCTCTTGCTTGGAAATTTTTGAAAAACGAATAAGTGAGTACACACACCTGCAACTGATCTTCCGTTACTGACGTTCTTGTCAGTTCAATATTAATTAGGAAGTAGTGAGCAGCACACCGCTGAACTGATCTTGCTAACTGGAGAGGGAAGGGCTCGGAAATATATCTCGAGATGAGGGGAGAGGGGTTTTCAAAACAAGATTTACAGTGCATAGGGGGAAGGGACATTTTTCTTGGCATTGTCAGTGGTCCCTTATCCCTCCACAGAAAAATCTAGGGTAACCGTCTACAAGCTGTCAAAATTTAAACACAACCGAAGTCTTCCTCGTGAAGCAAAGCAAATAGAACCTAACGTCTGCACGCAGTGCAGGCTAACAGTCCACCGTCCGTTTTCTTGAGCAGTCCCATCCAAATTCTGAATTTACAAACAGAGCAATAAAGAATAAAAGCAGGGTAGAGACCGAAAGATCAACTGAAAAGAATATGATGGTTACAACTGTAAAAGCAGAAGCTGAATGGCCAAACTGATAATTTGAGCTTCTAATGCCAACAGCCAAAAGTTGAAAGTTAGGTACTGAAAGCCGAATGCCGAAACCAACAACCTGCGTGAATTTCAAATTTGTGAACGTTAAAAGCCGAAAGCTGAAAGTAAAACGATGGTCACAGAAAATGAAAATCGGAAAGCAGAATTGACAATTTAAAACTCTTGAAGGCATGCCACAAGAGAGGCAATAAGAATTAAAGGTGGAAAGCTGAAAAGCAGAATTACAAAACGGAAACGTTGAAAGCAGGAGACGGTAATCCCGGAATGAGGAAAGTGGAACGCAAAAAATTTCTATTTGGCTGCAAAAGTACACTAATTGTTTCAATAACGTTTCCTGCACGTTTTATCAGTTCTCGTTTGCGCGAATTTACGCCACACTTTCACTTCCGGTATTTTGCACGCGAATTACTAGAATTTCGATTCACTCGGCTGACGCGTACATTCTAGCTATGTCGTGTGTAGGCTATGCGCTCGCGTCTAAAACTTGGAAAGCACGATTCTGTGAGGTCAATGTCGTGAGGCCTTCAAAATCTTAAAAAGCGCTGGGTTAGACCAGCAGCTGATCCTGGCTTTTGATTTATAGTTGAAACCATCATATTCTTTCAGTTGACCTTTTTGTTTCTTCCCTGCTTTTATCTTTTATTGCCCTGTGTGTAAAATTAGGATTTGGAGGGGACCGCCAACGACAACGGACAGTAGACGGTTAGCCTGTGCTGCGTGCAGACGTCAGTCGTATTTCCTTTGCTTCACGAGGAAGACCTCGATTGTACTAAAATTGTGACATCTTCTGGACGGTTACCCCAGATTTCTCTGTGGAGAGATAAAGGGCCGTTTAAAACAATGCTAAGAAAATTTCCCTCTTCTCCCCCCCCCCCCCCGCCCACCATGTATTGTAAATCGTTTTTGAAGACCCCTTTCCCCTCATCTCGAGATATATTTCCGAGCCCTTCCCTTTCCATAGTCAGCAAGATCACTTCACCTTGGTGCTGTACAATACTTCGTCATTAGGAATTAAATGAATTGTCTAAGTCGTCATTAAAAGAACGTTCAGTAGAACTTGCTGTGTGCTACTCCGACTACTTTGTCATTAAAAAATTACAATTTCAAAGCAAAACATCCGAGGATGAAAAGGGTAATACTGAGCTTACGGATGTTGTTGTCGTCCTTGACTGTTTTTAGAAGAGTGTGTATTCATTGAATGAACTCGCACTTTCCATTTTAAAGGCATATTTACATTTTGCCCTTATAATTTTCATCACTTGTTCATGTTAGTATTTTGTGTTGTGTTTTTATTAGGAGGGAAGCCTCGGTGCATTTAGCAGGATTTCAGGCCAGTTTCCCAAAGTAACATGCACACTTTATATTGATATAAAACTTTAAGCCAGGAACATATGCGGTGTTCTCCCGAATGTTTGGAAAAGGGACTAAAGAAAATAATTGCATTCCTGGGTTACATGATTCACCTGTTTTGCAAGTGCTGCGGAGCCTCGTGGAAGTAAAAATACAACAATCTGACAACGTATGGATTAGGGCGTGTCTTCTGATCATTGCCATGCTGGCCTGTATTTGTGGCTCCGCCGATTACACTTTGCCGGATATTGTGCGAGCGCAACTGCCAAGTTCGCAAGCGTGCATTTGGTGTATTGTCGCCCGTCGTTTTCAAATTGTATTTTGGGTACACTTCATCTCCGCGTGATCTTTTCTTCTTCCCCTTTCTCTTTGCAAATATCTTTTAGGTACAACCACTTGCATGATTAAATACTACAGTAATAGCACGGTGGTGCTATTAATGGTGGTATCTGCTATTATTAGTTGTGTCTACTGGTAGAAAAAGAACAGCCGGTTCCCATGCAGTAACTAAAAAAAGTACACCGATGAGAATGTATTCATGAGGAAAGGGGTGGTTATCTTATACGCAATGCGCATTTTGAAATCGATTCTCTCGCATTAAGACCAGATTTATTAGAATCTCGAAAACAGTTATTTAACGTAAATCAGCTGACAGGTCACGTCATATTCTCAAGTATTGTGCACGGCGATTCAGAAATACTTCAACATGCCCTTTGCTTTTTAATTAAGGTGATTCCCTGGAAAAAGAATCTGTAATCAAACTTGGCACAGATATTCAACAAGTCATGCAGATTCTAGCATTGCAATAAAAATAGAGGGTCTCCTTACTCGTTTTAATTAATACTGCTGACAATACAGTGTTTAAAGGCGTTTTCAGGCAATAACCACGCGAAGCCAAAATGCTCAAAATTTTTACTGCAGATTGATATTTCATTTAAAGTTGACTTAATACATAATTATAGTCTTCTGCGCCGTACAAAACATGTCCGAAAAGCTTAAAATTAAAAAGACACTCAAAAAGGAGACGGTGACGACGGTGGCTTGATATGCGGTCCTAGAACACTACTCTGAAAAACTGTGCAAAATCTGTTAATAGATTTTTTCTAACTTTTTTTGATATTGCGTTTGAAACACTCTCCTGATTGAATTTATATGATAAAAAACGGGCGTCACTGTACTCGATTAGAAGAAAACAAACATTTATTTCTCTGAACAACTCAGTTTTCATAGAAAACCTATCGAGTTCCGAAGAACGCAGAATTAGGATGCGCAATGCAATTGAGTTGAATCACCTTAACTTAACATTGTACCTGACCACATTCTTAGAGATCCAGGAGAACACTGTAGATCTGCCAAGGGCATTGACATAACACTCTGAAAGCACGAGAGCTTTGTCAGGCAATAATGATGCACGCTGATAGTGTATAAATTCCTATTCCTTATTTGGCGTCACATTTACAGCGAAAAATTAATACTTTTGGAGAACTAGTAGAATAATTTAAACAGAACTAAGCCTTCTTTGAGCGTTCTTTGATGGAAGTAAGTCTAAATGAAGCTTTCGTATAGCATACTAAAAATAGGTGACACAGCCCCTGGGATTTCTTTTTTATGGGTTTTATCATTCTTCAAGGCATCATTTCCGTTCCTTTGGTGGCTTGACGGCGTTCTTGTGATAAATTAAATCAGTATTCGTCTGAAATTCCCTGTCCTCTATTCACACGTCCATTCATATTCCAACATTCTTACATTCTTATTCTTGCCCTCGGAATCCAAAAGGCCGAAAGTAAAAAGCTGGAAATCCTAAAAGAACAAAGCCAACCCCGAAACCCCAAATGCTGAAAATCCAAATCCAAATTGCCAAAAGCCCTGAAATTTAAATCCAAAACGGCGAAAGGTGAAATCCAAACTTGAAATGCCGAATGCTGAAACAGCCGATAGATTAAAGATAAATTCGAAAAGCCGAAAACTGAAAGCGAAAACCAAAATGCTGACAGCTAAGAAGGCGGGAAAATGCCCAGAGCTGAAAGCTAAATCCGGAATACCGAAGGTCAAATTCGCAACGCCGAAATTAAAGCAGAAAAATAAAAAAAATGCAGAAAAGCCGAAATAGAAAAGTTAGTGGCGAAATGTGAAATTCCCCTTTACTGTAAAGGTACACTGATGGATAAAGTACATTGACGTCTAAGTAATTCCCGTGGGTTGGGAAAGGTCGTGCACTGTTTTAATCGACTGATCAATACAAGGACACAGTTTCATTCACGATGGAATTCAAAGGAAACATATAGTACAAATGGGTCTTTAAAGTTTCCTTTGATGTTTATGTTACACAATATTTATAACTCAGTGAACTCAGTGAAGTCTTGGATAATCAATACCTCGATTCGGACCATTTGCCTGAAGGGAAGCCACCTGTAGTGTGTCCAACATGTTCTTTTGAATTATATTTTCTTTTGTAAGAGGATCTGATTCCCTTCATAACTGTCTTCGTCTAAAATAGCATTTCATCTTCGGTGTACCGTTAATACTGCCACCCTGTAGTCTTATACTACAGCCGGCTCCACTGTTGGAAAAATTCATTTCTCACTCAGGCTAGAAAGGGATCAACTTTTATTTCATAAACATTAAGAATTCACAACACTTACCTCCAATTAGTAGTATAATGCCCACGGACATATTTAGAAGAGGCTTGTGTAGTTTTCCCCTGATCTGATTGTGTCGTGTGAAGTGTTTTTGTGAAGTGTTTTATCGGAACAGAGCAACAGAACGTTTTGTGGGTGTGTGTTCAACGGAAATAGCTCAGTTGTATCAGAGAACGAAGGAAATATCAAGTTGACGCTTAAGAGCATCTCCCATCATCCCATCAAAGCTATGGGGCTTTTAGCTTGAGTTAATTTCCTTCGCGAAATTAACAGCCACGGACAGCTGTTTCATCCTGCGGAAAACTCATCAGCATGACATGCAGAGCTATTCCTGGGTGGCTCTCTTCGGGTAAATCGGCTGTGCGCGTGCATAAGGTAACAACCGTATCGTGTCCAGTGATAGTTTGCTGTACAAGATGACTTATCTCCTACTCTTGATTTCCGTACAAAAGCAACAATTTTTTTTTGCATCGTAGAGCGTTTTGTGGGTGTGTGTTTAACGGGAATAGCTCAGTTGTATGAGAGCACAAAGGAAATATCAAGTTGACGCTTAAGAGCCTCTCTGGTCTGAAAGTGCCAAGCTATGGGACCTTTACCTCGAGTTAATCTCCTTCGCAGGTCTTTGAGCCAAATCAATTCATACTTGTCGGAATAGCCGCAAAGATATAAAATGTATCAAATGGTTTCCAAAAAAAGGCGATGAAGCTGTAGAAGGAAGGCCTTTTTTTCCCGACAAATGAGTCTAAATAGCCAAAACCTAAATCGTTTCCTTTGTGTAAAAACAGATGTAACAAACAATTGCTAAATAGCGGCGCATTATCAGCCATCGTATCGACAATACAAAGACTCTTTACGTAAGGAAAAGTGCTGATGCCCTCCACGTGGCAGCCCAACTCTCTGACACACCGGACGGAAATGCTGGAGGAAGTTCATAACTACTGAATTGAGACAACTTACATTATGTAGATGACAGTAGCCCTTGACGGTGTAATAACTACAGTCTGAAACTGGACTGCTCAATAGCTAGCCTTCACGTCTGGAACGGTGGCCGACCTCGCATTAGTGTCTCAAGGTTTGGAATTTGACTATGACCTTCCCGATCGCGTCGACAAATTTAGGTGTAGCTTGAATGATAAACCTGAGGAATGTAATAGGTTATTGACGTTTTTGAATGTTTTCTAATTTAGGCCTTTAGTTTTATGGTGCAAATAACAAATTAAGCACAACTGATTGCAGTTTTTATGATTTGCCTGTCATCAGTTTGTAAAAATACAAAGTGAAGCCTTAAACTTATACCAGAGGCTAGAAGAAAAAGTAATAATTTACAGCTCATATTTTAGAGTCAAAAGAATCGAGAATACTGAATTAAACTAACTACCGATATCGCCTTATTGGTATTTGTTTCTAAAACTCTACATTATTGTTATTATTTGTATTTTTTATGTCTATAAATTATGAACTTTTTTAGCCTCTTAAAATAAAGATGACTGCTAAAAGTGACGTGATATTGAAGTCCATACTGCAATAATGTAACTGACACACTACACAATCTTTCTATTTTGAACTTAACATAATTACCACCGAACCCACTACACAGTCTCCTTCAAGTTTGAACAGAAGCTTATGAGTTGGACACAGTATATATTATGGTCTGGACATTCAACCTTGCACCAATCTTAGTGGTCTAGACTAAATCTTTCCCTCTGGACACACTATACAACCACAGTGGATTGGAAACCTAGCATTGCATTGTACCCAGGTTTGGACAGTACCATATGCATTTGCACCGCAAACGTGCTCTTGGAGTGACAGCCACGGACAAACTCATCAGCATGACATGCAGAGCTGTGCATGGGTGGCTCTCTTCGGGTAAATCGGTTGTGCGCGTGCGTAAGGTAACAACCTTATCGTGTCAAATGATAGCTTGCTGTACAAGATGACATATCTTCTACTCGAGATTTCCGTAAAATTCGGGTTTAAAGCTTCTTCCCCGGTAATAAGACGTCCGGTTTGTAGGCCTCTCTATCTTTTGACAAAAATTATATTCCGGTCCCCCCCCCCCTCCCGGGTATAATCCCCCCTCCATTTATCATGGTTTCTTCAACATAGGTACTTTCACAGAAAAGAACAACTTCAAAATGCAAATTAGAAAAGTTTAATACAAGTAGAGTACAGAACAATAATTTTAATCATACTGGTAGTCCAAATAGTATTTGAAAGAAATTTCCGATTCTTTGTGACGCTTCAAAGCCTAAACACGTGAGTAAACGGAAAACGTATTTGGATTGCGCAATATGTTACTCTTAATTTATTTCTTCTCTACTCATTCCGAAACAATTTTTTATACTACTTATAAGCCTCTCCCTCCCCCTCCGGATATAAGCCCCTCTGTTTGTAAGCCTACCCAAAACTCCTTCCAAACTTGTATAAGCCCAGGCTTTATAAGCGGGACTTTACAGCATTCTAAACCAGCTTCCTTGCCATATATTAACCCAAAATGCCATCCATTGCATTGCTACCTACTGGCTGGTCATAAAAACATAAATGGTGTAGAAAGGAGGTTAAAAAGGTATTTAAAAAAATTATGATCACGTCGCGTATTTGCTTGCACCTATCTGGGTAGAAAGACAATGCAACGTGAAGCAGGGCATTTTGCCAGAAAAAAAAAATGGGGCAAAATAAAAAGGGGGTGGCGGGAAATCGACAAGGCATTACTGTTATTTTCTTGGAGCCAAGTGAAATCTCCAATTGCTTAAGTTAGGAACGCACTGGCCATTTTCTGTCTTTTGCAGTAACAGTACAAACTTTCAGTTGACATGTGCTTTATTTTTTGGAGGGGAAACTGCCGCGTAAACGTCAGAGGAAGCCTGCAAATAACAAGAAATGACAACTTATGACGTGAAGTGAGCTTGTCTTCTTTTTCTAATACAACGTGGGATATGTATTTAGTTGCATAATAGGAACACGGCAATTTTATTCATTGTCACTTAAAAGGACGTTCGAGCGAAAATCTTCTTTTGCCAGCACCGTGCAATTAAGAATACAGTTTATAATAGCTGAACTCGATGAAGCGCGGGCAGAAAGGTTGTAAATAAAAATCAAACTTCCACAGCACGGATTTTCTTTAATTTTTGCACACAACGTAGATAATCGGTAAAGAAAAAAAACTTGGGGGTTATCCAGCGCTGTATATCTCAACATTTCTTCAACAGCGCACGTTCAATGCATTACGGTGCATGACATTGCTACGTGAAAAGCCCTTTTCACAGTTAACTTTTCTTATTTGGACGTGGATGTGAGGCAATTTCGGGCAATTATGCAGTTTCTGCCCGAAATTGCCTCACATCCACGTTCGAATGCATTGTAATGTAAATCAGAAAAGTAAACTGTGAAAAGGCCTATTGCATGCACAGTACGGATGCACAGAAACAATTAGCGCGAACGTCCTTAAACGATTAGTTATAATACGGCGTGACTTACCGTGGCCACCCAACAAACTTTTTCAAAAGTTATAATTAACCAATCAAAGGGCAAGATTTTGGTTGATGGTCACGCCTCCTCGATTAGTGTTTCGCGTGTTGATAAACTTATCTTGTGCCTTTCGCCTGATTCAGCAAGAAATTCCAGGCGAAAATCAAGTTCAACTGAAATTGAGCAAGTGCCCATGTTTTGTCCTCCTTTTACTAAAATCTGGAACGTTCGAATGGTTGCCTTTCCTGTTGCTTTCCATTCAAATCCATGCACGCGCCGTTTACGTTATCTTTTATCGCAACTGTTCGTAGGGGCAAAATTCCAAAAAAAATATTCAGGCCGACAAAATAATCAACATAGGAAAACTCGACAGACTTGACGTGAGTTGATGTATTTTAAGTCGCTCTAAATGCCTAGGCCTTTGGCAATTCAATGCTTACGGACAGATCTGAGGGCTAAAAATATGTGATACTTAGGGAATTCAAAACAACGTAAACAAAATGCCCAATTTCCTGCAAGGAAACACTGTTGAGCCGTATGATGGGGAAATCTTCTGTTCTCGCTGACTGAAGTGACATGGATTTGTAATTATGTGCAGAAAAGAACGCTAACTTTGGATTGTTTACTTTTCGGTGTCGCTTCCACAAAATAGACAAAAATAATCAAGTTGATGTGACCATCGTATAAACGTCTTAGTCACATTTCGATCGATGCATCGGTTTAAATTTATTCGGAATCGCTCAGTCGCTGTCTCCTGTGTAAAGCTCGTATTCGAATTTATTTAATACTGAGAAAGGATTTCAGCGAATGCCAATCGATTTTCACTAGCGAATGCAAAAGCGAGTAGAGCCACAATAGCGAAAGAGCGAATTGATCTTTTTTTCTTTGGCGAATGCGCGTTCCGTCGCAACATCGAATACTGGAAAGTGTAAAAGATGTCCGGAAAGGCAGTACATGGTTCATCTTTTTTTCCGAGGTTCCTATATTCTTCTTTATGGACCTGTCTAAACTAGGAAGCATTGTTGCTAAAACGTTGTTTTCGGACACGTTTCCTTGGGTGGCTAAACTGGTAAACGTACGTTTCGGAAGCAAAATTTGCGTCCGTGAAGCAAAAATGTTTTGACTTGATTCAGAAACATTTTCTTGCTCCCAAGACGCAAAATTGGCTCCCGCAACATTTGTTTCTTGCGCGGCTAAACAAGGAAACATTTGCCTCTGCAGCATTGTTTCCGCAACAATGTTTCCTAGTTTAGTCAGGCCCTAATGCTAAGTAGTAAGCAAAGTAGGGATGCGTGACGGGTTTTGCGTGACAAAGGGTTAAAAAAAAAAAAAAAAAAACCTTTGCAAGGAGGCGTGCACATCAAGCAAATTTGGCGCTCCCTGGTTAGCTAACTTGTGAAAAACTTAGTTGAGTGGTTCAGCAAGACGCACAGCACTGTAAGAACAATTATTGTGAAATACTGGAGCCCCTTTTGAACTAAAAACCTGAGACCTAAGAAAGTCGAGGGTGATAATTTTTTTATCTTTCTATTTTTGAAAATGTCTCCAAGGTAAAGGCTAGCCAAGTTCAAAAGATTTAACAATGAGCGTTCACTTAAGATAGGAAAACCATTACTGTCTTACGGTATTAAATTTTAATGGGTTGCTTTTTTTAACAGAGCTGTGTTTCTCTCTACTTCCTCTGTTTGTTAGAAATAAACAAATTACCTTTCTAGATTAATATTTGGGGTGAAAAAACGTACTCTGAAAAAATTCAAGCATTTAAGAACACAGAGGAATTTAATATTTTCTTACCTTTCCTATCTCTTCATAAACTCCATGAACCTTCTCGTCGTTCATATTTTGATAATCAGGAAAATCGTTATGTTGCAACCCTTGATAATAACGTTCTGTGGCATCTTGTCCTTGTGAGGCCCTTGAACGAAGCTCGAGATACGAGGTTTCTTCTCTTTCCGTTGGGATACTGGCAACACCGTGTCCTTCATACTCTTTAATGCCGTTTTCCTCTGCCTTTGTATTATCTCTGGCGTCTCGAAAATGTCGCCACATTTTCAAAATCAGAAAAAATATGCAGGCAATTGCGATTAAGAGAAAGGCGCTTAAAACAACAACTGTAGTGAGAAAAGACTGTGATCTTGATTCGTCTGAAAAAAAAAATCAAAAGGAAAGGAAAGAAAATCCTAATTGGAGTTGCCCAGGCACGATAAAATATAATACACACTTACACTCTATACATACAGCTATGAGGAATCACCCCTCAAGCGTAGGAACAGATTCTTTTACAAAAACATATTCAATAAAATCTTAAAGCATTCCAGAACAAAGATACTTTTATAGAAATTTGAAGGATTGGAGAGAAGCAATAAATCTGGATTTGAAGCCATTACCACCATTTTCACTACTACGCGACTTTTCTTTTCAAAACACCTCTGAGCACTTTGCAATACGCTTCCGTCAATCATACCTTATATGGGAAGTGTGTGATGTTACCGCAATTGAATTG
>Ga0126336_10000841_pt1 | contig 14313 bp, 6 predicted proteins | sample SidCmetagenome_FD_92530 | JGI IMG/M metagenome (GOLD analysis project Ga0126336, IMG submission 92530) | Coral microbial communities from El Islote,Puerto Morelos, Mexico - Siderastrea C C metagenome | ecosystem: Host-associated > Invertebrates > Cnidaria > Coral | place: El Islote,Puerto...
AAGATATAATTAAAAGCGTATAAGGCGACGGGAATAAGAACATTAAAATATCTAAAAATACCTAAAAATAACTAAACAAATAATTTTGCGCGGAGCGAGTCGCTCTGTTTGTTGAGCTTTGGCCTCAGAAGTCTAATAAAAAGCATCTCAAAAATTAAACAGTCAAGCTTGCTCTGGCACTTCCTTAAAATCTTAAAATTCTTCTCGATGTTATCTGGCTCCTTTCCATGTTTTTTTTCGCAATCAAATCTATATTTTTATCATTTAAAAAAAAAACTGAGCTATTCGGCCCCTTGCCAAACACGTATCCTGAGACAGTCACTCACAGACTTTCATGGACTTCCATGGAACTTTTCCATGAACTCTTACGTAATTCCATAGAAATCCATGTCCTAGAACTCCATGGAATTTCATGGAAAGTACCCCATGGAATTCCATGGAACTCCATGTCCGGATAATACATGGAATTCCATGGAAAATATTTTATGGAATGCTATGGAACTCTAATTGGTATTCCATGGAGGTATTTTACATGGGCTTGCCATAGCGTGTGGGCCAATTTATGTATAGTAGCGCTAACGGCCTAAACCGACCACAAGTAGCAACCGATTGCTGCTACGGTAAGCAGGTGAAGTAAATATTAAATACTATATTCCGGATTCTTCAAAATACCTTTGTCCGTGACCGTGGCACCAGGTAACCTTTCCCCTTGTAGATTAAAACTCTAGCAGAAATATATATTAAGCGAAATTTTCAACTGTTTCTCTTGCTCACGAGTTGCCTTCCACGAAGAACTGCGTCTTACCTGCAGGTATGACACAGAGTGAATGGCTTGTGTGATCCAGGGCAAAAACGTTTTGAGAGTGACCTTGGCGTTTTCCCATGATCTTTAGATAAGGGGTTTTTCCCAACCGGGTTTTTCCCGAGTGCGTCATTCAAAAGATATGCAGTACAAATAAACGCCCACTCCGGGGGTGGTACCTCTATACAAGTAACAGGGTACTCGTTAAAGTAAAAAATATATATATATTAAAGGTAGCAGACTCTGGATTTGTACCCGGCGCTGAATTTCATGCCTACTCACAAGAAGACTTTAGAAACATATTTACACAGTACAATCAGTCAGTTCTACCACGCTCGCTCAAGATATGCGCGAATTATAGAACACTGTCATAATAGATTGAAAGCCACCCCCCCCCCCCTTTCCCCAAATGCATAAATCTTTATGACATCTGTAGCAAAGCAGGATCAGTCTGGGATCGAATGTCGGCATTTTTGCCGTAGTCTTTGACCGTCTGCTGTCATTTATAGACTTATTTACATTAAATTACTTGAGGGATTTTTCCCGGAGCGGAACCACGCACAGCCTAATAATGATATGCTGAAACTTCTCTTATTAGCTACTGCACGTTTGTTTAAGTCCACCTTTGATTTTTAACGACTGCGTACGGGAGTAAAGCTGCCAAAAGGAATAACAGCTGAATCGAAACCAGAAGTTACGTCACGTAGGAAAAAAAAGTCCACTCAAGGTGGGTCTAGGATCGAATGTCGGGATTTTTCCCATGGACTTCGACCGTCTGCTGTCATTTATAGACTACTTATTTGGATTTAATTATTTAAGATGTTTTTCCCGGAAAAAAAGCCGAGAGCGGTGTTATTTGTTCACCTTGTGAAAAGACACACAGCCTAAAAATGATAAGCTGAAACATCTCTTGGCTACTGCACATTTGTTTAAGTCCACCTTTGATTTTTAATAACTGGCATACGGGAGTAAAGCTGTCAAAAGGACTATAATCAGCTGAATCGAGACCGGAAGTTACGTCACGCAGGAAAAAAAGCCCACTCAAGGGAAAGTCCCTTTAGCTGTTTGAACTGTGTGTATACTAAGCTTTGCATATTTTGTTTTACTTTTCATTTTGTGGTGGCTATCGAGCTTTCCAGTAGCTCGCGTAACTTCAAGCGTTCATGTATGCTTGCATTTGAAGGAGGAAAACAAAGCAGCAATGGAAGGAAATGAAGATAACTGCAAGGGTAAAAGGTAACAGAAATATGTCACATTGATGCAGTCTTGATCTTACCAAAGGCATGCAGACACCACACTTTACTTCACTTGCAAACGGGATGAAAAATTTTATTTTGATCTGTTTCCAGAGTTTTGTTATTCCCGGCTAAGTTCTCTGTCACAATGCAGCCTGTACTTCGCAGAATTTTATCGTTATGACTCATATAATTTTGTCACTCTATGCTTTCTGCTTGGCCATTTGAAAGTCGCCCCGGGGAAGTTCTGGTTGGTTGAGCGAGCGTTGAATCCTTGACTTGTTTACCTTAGATTAGGTGAAGATACCAAGAGCTGGTGGGAGTCAAAAGATGATAAAAATAATACTGAATGATCATTGAATCCAGAGCTCGCCCAGCAAAAAAAACGCGCTTGCAATGCCGTCTTCGGCTCAGAATTGCTTTTTTTTTCCACCTGGTAGGGAATCGTATTGTCCACATTACGAGCGAGACACCTGTTTAATTCACTTCAAATGCTGCCCTGAAGAGAAATGGTATCCATGTCACAAATGCCATAACGCGGCTGTCAACTTGATTGAAAATCCAAACGACAAAGCAGAAGAGAATGATATACCATTAGATCATATAGCAAGCAACAACATGGCCAGTGAAAACTCGGACGTAACTGAGGAAAGAAGCTCTATTGATTTATGTGATGAATTCAGCGGAGGTAATCAGTGAGTGAATCCTGGCCGGTATTGAGCAATATATAATCTTTTGAATCCCCTTTTTGAAAAGTTAAATGATCAAATTTAACCCACACTGTCATGACTCTACTGTCGGTGCAGTTCATTATCTTGCTCAGTTGAGAGTTTTACAGTTTCTAGGTCGATGATCTTTAAAGTAATCCGGACTAGGAGCAGGATACAGGCGTGTTCAAAACAACAATTGGGTGAAATCAAATTATAAAATTTGTCGAATACATGGGTTCCATCGTGATCAAATTTCTTTTTCTTCGGGTGGTTGGTCCTGCAGTCTGCAGACCAGATGACGTGTATCCTCAACGCCAGTGTAAAATCATCGAAATTAATTAAAAGGATATCTTTGTCGTATTCGTGCTTAAATAACGTTTTTTTCAATCATTCCCATTTTCCAAAAGAACATTATTATTGAACTTTCATTTGCCATCTCATCTTATCTCCACTGAATTTCGCCGTTGCATTGCCATTCCATCAATTCCCTATCTCGTGTTTTTAAGAGCCAATAATTGTCTGTAAATATCGAAAATCCGGCGCCAGTTGTGAAATTTTCAATTTCCTCATATTTTGCCTAAATAGACCCTTTAGTGAGTTATTATCGAAAATACAATTAAAAGTTCCTAAAGCGCTTTAGTTTTTTCAGAATCGAGGAAAGTTTGAAAATCGCCATTTTGGCTTTCACCGCCGTTAAAAAAAAGGGTAAAATGGTGCATTTTCTTTTCGCTCGTACAGCTAAAGGTGGTAATGTTTACAGATGTACTTTTAGCAAATCATAACACCATTCTTGCTCTTGCCAAAACAGTAGTTTATTTTGGAAAAGCTTTTAAATCTACCATCTTTCTAGCTGTTTTAACTACCCCGCTCGAAGCGCTTTAGCGAATAAGCAAATTTTAGCTAACTTCTAAACCATAGAAAACCCACTGGTACATTGAATTTCAAGCCGAAACTACCATGGTCTTTAAGCTTATACTTTATATTGTGTTGTGTGAAAATTTCTTCTGCGGCCCGACAAAAGTGTTCCGTTGAGAGACGGAAACGGTAAGTCAGTTTTGGCAACGCGACCAATTTGTACTACAAACAAACGTCACTATAAATAAACCCAACATCAATCAAAAATCAGCTCAGAAAACCTTCTACAGTTCAATATCAGACATCATACGCATTTTAACTTAAAATACTTTTTATTTTGATGAAAAAAACAGCCTACCTTTGGGTATTCGCAGTAAAATAGATGCTAAAAGAAGCTTGGATTCTAGCTTTCCGGCGTTACCCGGCACCGAATTAATTACATCTCAACCACAGGTCAAAAAGTCAGTGCAATCATCTGTTCGTCACACAAGGGTCGTACTTGAGTATTTCCCTCCTTGTACTGCAAAATAACATGTTTTATAGCAAGGAAATTAACTTATTATCATCTTAAAAAAAGTTAATGGTCCTGGTACTTTAAGCATTCTTAAACACAAACATCTGTTTCCACTCGCTTACATTTGCGTGTCAAGATTTCGCTTGCTGCTATTAAAAGCAGACATACTGTATATATCGTATAGATAAAATGCAGTTTTCGATACATTAAAACTGCTCATCGTAGGGAATATATTGTAGAATTTATGTTGACTAGTTACTGGCAGCGAGGAGGAGTTAAAGTCCTAACAATAAAACATGACAGCCTAGTGAAAGCCAGTCATTTGAAATTAGTTTTCAGGCAGTCTGCCCAAAATACCGTTGTTCTGAGAAAACACAACAAAGTCTAACATGGTAAAACTCACCGGGGCTGTTTAAGGATGATCAACTTGACTGTTAGTATTCTGGTATAATGATAAGAATGTGTTTCTTGCCTAGCTAGTACTAAAAGTTTTAAGACGGCCATGTCAGGGAGCCTGTCGTGACCAAATTTGTTTTAGGGTGATTGGGGATTGGGCCGAACGCCGGGGAGAGGGTGGGGTAAGGGACATATGCAGGTGTTACAGTAAAGGATACATCACTGAAATGATATGAACGAAGAAAGTTACAATGCACATTGATATTTTTGTCTGTATTCCAGTTGTTATTTTTATAATAACGTTAATGGTCCCTTTACCAGTGAAATAAACAAAATTTATATTTAAAAAAATCTATTTGTATACATATACTCTGCCTCATTAATTGTTTTACTGTAACTTGAATCGAAAGTAAGAAATACTTTGTATGAGATAATCTTTCTTTCGCAAAACCCTCCCTGTTGCGGTAATACTTGTTTTTCGGCCCAAGGCACGAGCTTAACAAATCAATCTTGCAGTGTTATTGTGTGGTCTTTTTTAAATTTGCTTATTCGCTTAAGCGCTTCGAGCGGGGTAGTTAAAACAGTTAGAAAGACGGTAAATTTAAAAGCTTTTCCAAAATAAACTACTGTTTTGGCAAGAGCAAGAATGGTGTTATGATTTGCTAAAAGTACATCGGTAAACATTACCGCCTTAAAGCTGTACGAGCGAAAAGAAAATGCACCATTTTACCTTTTTTTAACGGCGGCGGAAAGCCAAAATGGCGATTTTCAAACTTTCCTCGATTCTGAAAAAACTAGCGCTTTAGGAACTTTTAATTGTATTTTCGATAATAACTCACTAAAGGGTCTATTTAGGCAACATATGAGGAAATTGAACATTTCACAACTGGCGCCGGATTTTCGATATTTACAGGCATTGGCTCTTAACACGCGCCCTCCTGCTGCATTGGTGCTTCCACGAAATTTTCCGTCGTAAGTTAACAGCTATAAATTACATACCGAAGACATTCAGTACGTCAATATTTAAGGAAAGTTTAATTCATTCGTATGTACACAATTTGAGATTTTAGCGGGCCGGGTGAATTACATACAGATTTATCAGTGTAAACTCGTGTATAGCAATTAGCACGTGAATAGAGAATTCGAAATGTGGGTAGTATTAACCCCGGCTACCCAGATGAAGAACCAGCAGCCTCGAAAAATTTGTTTTCCCTTGGGTTTTGTTTCCAGAAATGCCATACAATGCACTAAAACTGATTTAAGCTATGAAATTCACAGGTCATCAAGTGCAAGATGGATCAGCTAGTGAGGTAGTAGAAAAAGCTGAGAATCCTGTCGCTGAAACTTCAAATGATCTCGAGCCAAACAGTGAAGAACCAAACAAATCTACGGCCGATACTGACCGAGGCGCTGCTGTAAGTATGGGTGATAAAACTGATTCACAAGCCACAACGGATTCCTTGCCCCCATCACCACCAGGAACGAAGACGATGCATTCAGTAGCTACGGCATTGGATGGTACTCAGGTCCGGTGTACAGGATGTGGAGAAAGAGAGAAATCAAATTCATAGCTCGTCAGACGGGTTTTTTCCCTTTGACCATCTGCTGCGAATGGAAATATTTGCATAAAATACTAGAGTGCAATTTGTTCTTTTCGTGGAAACACAGACAAAATATCTAGTAATATTAGATCTTTTCCACATTATGCTTCTACAATCTGGAACCGCTTACCCAATTTTATTAAATCATCCGAATCTACTTCTATATTTAAGACTCGTTTAAAAACATTTCTTTTCAGTAGTAAATGCTGTGCAAAATTAGTTTTAATTAAATAATTATTGTAAGCGCAGATAGATTTGTTTTAAATGCGCCACAAGTACCTTGTTATTGTAATTATTATTATTATTATTATTATTATTATTATTATTATTATCATTATTATTATTGTTATAAGCGGAAACTTCTCTTAGCCTCTTAGCCAATGAAAGCCGATGTACGTTTGTTAAAGTCCAGTTTTGATTAACTACAGCTATATACGGGAGTTTGTAACGTGTGTACACTTGTGTACACTTAGCTTTGCATATTTGTTTTCCTTGTTATTTTGTGGTGGCCATCGAGCTTTCCAGTATAGCTCGTCTAACTTCAAGCTTTGATACTTGCATTTGAAGGAGGAAAACAAAGCAGCAATGGAAGAAACTGAAGATAACTGTAACAGTGAAAGGTAATGGAAATATGTCACATTGATGCAGTCTTGATCTTACCAACGGCATGTAGACACCACACTTTATTTCACTGTCTTGCTAACGGGATGAGGAAACAATTTTATTTTGATCCGTTTTCAGAGTTTTGATGCTAGATTCCCGGCCTCACATCTGTTTCATTGCGGCCTTTAGCTCGCGGAATTTTCAAGAATTTTGTCGTAGTAGACTCATATAATATTCTCGCTCTGGATATTAGAAGTCTCAATCTTGCGTTGAGCGCGGGTGAATCTTTGACCTGTTTATTTACACATGTGTAAGCCGCCATCTTAGGCGAACTGTTGGGAGTCAAAAGATGATAGAGCTGCTTTTTTTCACTTCTTAGCAAGTCGTATTGTCCACATTACGAGCCAGACACCTGTTTGATTCACTATAAATGCTGCCCTGAAGAGAAACGGTATCCATGTCACAAATGCCATAACGCGGCTGTGGCCTTGATTGAAAATCCAAACGACGAAGGACAAGAGAATGATAGACAAACAGATCATATCATGGTGGGAGAAATCTCGGACAGCCCTGAGGAACTAAGCTCCAATGGAGCTGGACTGATCAGTGAGCACGAAGGTATACTCCTCACTAATATATACATGTAACATTGATTTATACGATGAATTCAGTGAAAGGTCGTCAGTGAGTGAATCTATAAATAACATACAAAAGTCATTAACGACTTCAATGACGTAATTTGACCTCATTTGTATGTATTCAATTTGAGATTTTCGCGGGTCAGTGAATTATATACAGATTTATTAGTGTAAACTCGTGCGGTAGCAATTTAGCACGTGCACGTAAGTAGAGAATTCAAAGTGTGAGTAGTGGCAGCTACATACACGAAGAAACAGCAACCTCGAAAAGTCTGTTTTCCTTCGGTTTAGTTTCCAGAAATGCCATACAATGCACTAAAACTTACTTAAACTATGAAATTCACAGGTCATCAAGTGCAAGAATGTGGATCAGCTGGAGACTTAGTGGAAGACTCTGAGAATCCTGTCGCTGAACCTTCAAACAGTGAAGAATCAGACAAATCTAAGGCCAATACTGACGGAGCCGCTGCTGTAAAAATGGGTGATGAAATTGATTCAGGGGCCACAAAGGGTTTCTTACCACCATCACCAACAGGAACCAAGACGATTCATTCAGTAGCTACGGCATTGGATGGTACTCAGGTCCAGTGTACAGGATGTGGACAAAAACAAAAGGTAGTTTTTATACTTCCAAAGCCCAAAGGTTTTGAAATTAAAAAAAGACAAATATTGCCGAATTCCAATCCGCAAACTCAACATTCGGAACTACGTCGTGGCTGCACAACGTGATCCCGCCGGTTCTTGTAATACTCGCGGTTAATACAACCGCACGTATCACAAGAAAGCCCGATGTTTTCATTCTGAAAAGTCACAACTTGGGATTTCATCCACGGATTCGAAATACCCCAAAGTACTGTTCCATAGCTTTCATTTCAAATCGGACAGATTTTAGGATTTAATTCACAGGCTCAAAAGGTAGAGCATCCTGATACGGTCTGCAGACGTCTTTAATGCATTGAAAAGTTCCCGTCAAAAAGTAGGCAAAGTGAGCCATCTAAAGTACGAAAAAAATGGTTAGTTCTAAAGAAACTGTCGTGCTGTGTCGGTGGGTAGAGAAAGAAAAAAGAAATGGATTTATCAGCAGGCTGACATGATAAGGTAAATTGGCCACCATAACTGAAGAAATTTAAATAAAGTTGACGTAGCGCTCAGTATGATGCTTAAAACGTCAGCTTTTGAATTTCTTTATGGCGGTCAATTTAATTTATCAAGTCAGGTGATACATCCAAATTAAGGCTATGGTTGATTTATGTATGATATGTAATGATTTTCTGATCGATAATAATGTATTTGTCAATATTTGAATTTTTTTCAGTTTTCCAAGAAATGTGAATCTTGTGACAAATTGTTTGCCAACTATTTTTGCGAAAAATGCAAACTTCTTATCCAAAAGGAAGTGGATGCTTACCACTGTGATAAATGTGGGATATGCAGGTAATTTTTCATGATGGCAACAGTCGTCTGAAGTATCGAAATAATTTGTCAATCAGAAACTGATCAGAACCTATTTTAAAAACAGAATTAAGTATAAATTGGGTCATTCTCGGTCCAATAGGAGATTTTGCAGACTACTGTATTTCAACAGTGCAGAACACAAGTGTTCAATTAACGTTAGTCTGTGACTTCAATATCATTCACCGTGAACACCTTAATTGTCTATTCTTAATAGAGTTTTCCTCCATCTCAATTGTTTAATGTTGAATTGGCACTTTTGGGACCCCTTGGTTCTTTCAACAAATTCAGACTTCGAATTTTTCCATACTACAGTTCTGTTAAGCACTGGAACTCGTTGCATGTTCTGGGTTCTCTACATGTACTAACTGTCGTCAAGCCGGTTATGAAATGAAGTAGGTATCGCTTACAGTCTTCGTACTTTCAAACCTAGAATAAACAAAAGAGAGCTGGGGGATCCAATCGAAGGAGACTATTGTAAATACTGCTAACGATTCCCGAGTAATGATTAGTATACTTCAATGAAGGATTTTGTTGAATACTCGTGAGAAGCATAGTTTTCAATATTTTCATTCTTAACATGCTTATATATTAGGGACAGTTTTTTGGACTTCTATTCGCGTGTTTTTAAGTGTCACCAAAGTTCAATGCTAGGACGATTGACACTTGAATAAAGATACTTTTCTTTAAGTTCAAAACTACAATTTCCTTGTCTAAATCAAGAGGCTATGTGGACGTTAGTAGGGCCGTTCAGGAGCCTCGAGACTAGACTGGCCGCTATGTCAGTCAGACATCCAGTAATTCTAAAATGTTTTTCTTTTCCTATTTGCCAAAGGGGAAATAAAGCAGACCACTTTCACTGTGACGAGTGTAACATTTGCATGGCGCAAACTCTTAGGGAAAACCACAAATGCTTTGCCGATCGAGGACATGATCCATGCGCAATTTGTTTCGAGGTGAGAAAAATTTGGTTTATTTTAGTCCGGAGGACAAAATATTAGATATTTCATTTTAGATTGCCTTCACTCATGCCCAGTTCAAGGAGAAAAGTGCCCTTTTCACATTAACATTACAATTCAGCGGAACATATGGACAAGCTTGCAGTTTTTGTCCAGAATTACGTCACATCCACGCTTACGCTGTAAGGCAAATGAAAAAATTTGTGCGCGATTAAGGCTATCATTGTTGCAAAACATGTCCCAAATACAACACGGGTCTGACACCTTTTCTAAATATGAGTACGTTGTTTCCATTTGAAAGGTAAGGTAATGAATTAAGTTGCCGTCTATAAACGGCAACTAAAATTTTCGTTCACACAGCAATGAACTTGGCAAACTTGTGCGTCCAATAAAGTTTTGCGACAATTGAAATTCCCCTAGTACGTACTTGCAAGGTAAATAGGCCAAGCATAAGCATGGGCATTGCATGTTATATATGAACACTGAAAAATCAATGAAATAACCTGACAATTCATCTCGATAAGAGCGTCAGGACGTGAATGAATAAAAAATGAATAAAAAGTTTGATGAACTGTGTTGTTTGCCAGTGTCCTCTAGGTCTCACTATCGAGATGAATTTTAATACTTAATTACCATCGTTTTTTCTCGGTTTTCCCGTTTAGGAAGTGTTTTCAGGCGCCATTATCTTTCCGTGTTTTCACATGATTCACAAGGAATGTGCTGAAAGACTGCTTTTGTCTGGAAGGTAAATGAAGCTACTGGTTTACTTTTTTTTCACTTTTCTCATAAGTTCTGAAACGGTCATTGCATTGTATAACACGCAAATTTTGGGCCTAAGCAAAAGGGTGCTTTCTCCTTTCTCGGGAGTGTAGCTTAACCCTTCCAGCCCTAACAGTGACTAGTATGTAACATCTAGCTCGTTACAATATCGCTTAGTGACCAACACATAGGTCATGAGACTCAAGGAAATGATCACCACAGACAAATGTCTTGATGCTCAAATATTTTCTCCTAACATAAGAGATATACTGATAAAAGCTGTTGATATTCTGGTTAAAGGGCTGCTCAGCTCGGTGAGGCAACGAATCAGGTTAAACCTCAATCATTTAAGGAAGGTGCCTCCTAGTACAGATGTATTTTTGCAAAGGTTATGATTATAGGGAAAAAGCAGATCTTACCAAGACCTGTTGGAATCTAAAAGAAAAATGTGGGTAACCACGCATTTTTCAGAGATAATTAAGCAACCATTATTCTAAAAAAGCTTTGAAATAACAAAGAATGTATGGCATTTTCTTTCCAAATTTAAGCTCAATTATCTTTAAAAAATGCGGGTTACCCCCAATTTTCTTTTTGGATTCTCATAACCCTTGCTAATATTTGCCTTTTCCACATAGTCGTAACCGCGCAAAAATGCCGTTGTATCAGTAGGCATTTCTTCGTTGTATCAGTAGGCATTCCTTAAGAAATCCGAATATCTCGGACCAGACCCGAGATGCCCAGAACGTATGCGCAGTAACTTAAGGAGGCACCGTCCTTAACTTCACAGGTTGTGCTGCGTAACTTACATCAAGGAACGTCTTCTTCTACTCTTGTTGATCTGCCTTCAGCATTCCACATTCTACTATCGTTACAGTTATAGTTATTCTGATAGCATGTTCAGTGTTAAAGCGTATGGTGAATATTGACAGTTAAAGGGAAATATCACCATTTAATTAAGATCGAAGTTGAATTTACTTTAAAAAGCTTTATTTTTTTTCGGAATAAAAGAAGCAACCTTAACAACGAGAAAACAACACCCCATAAAGTACAACATAACATTCTTTCATCCCGGTACAGTTTTAAAGTTGACTTAAGTTATTATAACTTAAGGCTAAAGTTCAAGGCCAGCTTTTCGGAAACAAGACAGCGCCCTATTCTCAGTAACAAGTTGGGAAAACAGTTTTAGAAAGCTAAATCGGATGATGCAGGAAAAACAAATCAAAAGACAAAGACGAAATGTCCCGCACTAATAGGTAATAATTAGAAAATCGTGTAAAACAAAAACCTGTTTGAAATGGTCTTTACCTGCAAGAAACAATTGTAAAGTGTAGTTTGGCAAATCTTAAGATTTCAGAAGGTTAATTAGTTCCATTTCCTAAAATCACGTTTAATTGTTTACTTGAAATTTCATCTTGTAACACTTACTAAAAGAAATTCCCTGCATTTTTCATTCTTGCAAACCTGAACTCCTTGAGCACAGATATTGTTATTTTGGGTTTTGTTTTAGTCGAACATGCCCTATGTGCCGCAGCGAGATCTTCCCAAATGACGAAGACCAAGCAACCGCAGAAGATACAAGTCAGCAGAATCCTCCTGATCCAGGTTTTTGGACAAGCTCAAAGAACTGTTTGGCGAGTTTATGGAAGAAACTAAAGACCTCTGTTCCTCCCGTTAGGAATACGCCATTGCGCCGAGACGCCGAAATGAACATTTTTATAGCATAATGGTCGATGTTACACCTCGAAGCAGATAGAATCAGCAATTTGATATTTCAGTTAGTGCATGTAGCTATAGTGTAGACCGTGCGTATTAATGATCTCGCAGTCTGTTCCCAAGCCTAATGGATAAGCTATAGTCGATCACTGAGATCATAGAAAAAAACACCGTGGCTGATGTAAGGCGTAAACAGAGGCTCAGTCTGCAGGAGCACTGTGGTGAGCCGGTTATTAATTCACTTAAACATTACCACGATGCTGAACCTAGTGAAATTTAATAGGGAATGCTGCAATTTAAAATAATACTTAAAGGTATTGTTGAAATTCCTAAATGTAAACGTTACGATGATTATCAGCCGGCGTTGTCCACAACACGCTGATGAAAATCTTAATAGCTACTGAATGCCACTTTACAGTTTCTCTCGCCAACGAAGCAAAGAATAAGACCTAATAAGAAATGAAAATGCGGAAAACGAAAGGCTTGTTAAGCTTGTTAAGGTGAAAAGAGTAGTATCATGAGAATTTCCTCACTACTCTAGCTTACGAATAAATGCGTTTGGTGTTCTGACTGTGACTGAGAGAGTGAGGGTCACCAGTAAACATCATGCACCTGAAGGAAGCTCTGATTCACTTAATGTAGAAAAATCAAGGACGGAAGAAGGGCACCCCACACTCAGCAACGGAGCTAAATGCCTCCAAAATGGATTGTCTGTGTATGACTGTACCGAAAGTCTATGAAGTAAATAGAAGTTATTAAATTGAATGAGTTCCCTCTTGAAATATATCTCAAACAACTTAATTCACGAATCACTTCGCTCTTCAAAAAGAAGCCCTATCCTGTAAATTCTTATACAATTATTTTCGAGAAAAATTCTTTCCAAATATCGACATATGTTTATTTGTGCATGTAACGTGACTTCATGGCCTTCTGGAAATACTGGAAATGCATAAAAAAAGACCATTTCCTTTAAATTCCCAGAGAAGACTGGAGAACGAAGAAAACAAAACCCAATGTGGAAGTCTCACTCTGTCCACTGAGACCGCCACGAAAGTAGCCCACTGGGTCCTAGGGTTTGGCATGGATGATTTTGTAGTAAAAAGGCCAGGATATTTAAAATCAACTTCACAACTGCTACCACTTTACCATAGGACAAAGCAACCAAGCAAATACGTCATAGTCCTCAGATACATGTGGCATTCTTGTTGACAAAATTTAATGGGTACATAATAAAATGTTTTGGCCATGCAGGCCATAACCAGAATGCTGTAGAATCCACGTAAAGGAACCCACATTTTAGTTTTTTTTTCCATTCAGTTTTTTGAAACATACCCAGAGTATTGGCGTTGCATGCGCAGCAATTTTATTGGTTCCCCTCTTAAGGCATATGACGCAATACACCGTAACTTAATTCAGAGCAGGACTGCCAAAACCTTGCCCTTCGATAACTTCTTTTCAAGTAATATTCAGATATTACAAACACCACAAAATCGCCCACTGTCACATGCCAGACGGCTTAATATTGGTAGTGTTGCTAACTACGCTTTCTATTCCTATTATTGCATGGGGGGGGTGAGTGGGGGGGGGGCAATCTTACTGACCCCTAGGAAAAGTTCATAATCATTATATCTTGGGAATCCAAACTTTCACAGATAATTTTCCTACATTATATTATTCAACCGTGTTTCATTATTTTCGAGTCACCTTTACATTTGGCGAATCATGTCATAGTTCCACACAAAAGCCTGAGGCTTAAACGATCACTCTTATGCTTTGAAATATTTGCACTGTTCGCACTTTAATAGAAATTATGACGTCACAAATAAATGCATGTATACATTATCTTTAATAGCATTTCTTTTTGTGTAAACGGTAATTGATTAGGTAAGATGACAAAATAGGCTGGGTTATCTTTAAATCTTGAAAAAATGAAAATTCTACATCCTTTCCTCTGAGTTTTAGAGATTTTTACTTCTAACACGCTGTCCTGGACTGGACCAACTGCGCCCGCGTAGTGATGTTTTCTTAAACTCAGGTGCTTACTCTCGTACATGAAAGGACAAAAATAGACAAGCC
>Ga0126336_10000842_pt1 | contig 14308 bp, 6 predicted proteins | sample SidCmetagenome_FD_92530 | JGI IMG/M metagenome (GOLD analysis project Ga0126336, IMG submission 92530) | Coral microbial communities from El Islote,Puerto Morelos, Mexico - Siderastrea C C metagenome | ecosystem: Host-associated > Invertebrates > Cnidaria > Coral | place: El Islote,Puerto...
AAGAAAAAACCCCAAAAATAAAGAACAAGAAAAAAAACAAAAAAAGGAAAACACTTCTGGGCAGTAAAAAAAACACAAAAGAGAAGGGATGCACCCAAAAAATGAACAAAATTTTTCAAGGGGGGGGGGGGGAGTACAAGCTCCAGTCGCAACCCTTTCTCGACTCCGTTCACCCTGCGCTTTGCTCTCAGTTGTAAAAACATATAAACAGAATAGGGACAACTGTCCGCTTTCCATACCGTTTTATTCCGGTTTTCGCCTCCTTCCTTGGTGGCTTTCATTGTTTTCCAACAAGTGTTATTTCACGCCATTGAATTACCACCTCCCCCTGTCAGTCTGCCTCATAAGTACAAAACCCCTCACCACTACCACCCAGCTTCTCCCTTCAAGAAAATCCAACGTGAGGAGAGCTTTAATACATTGTGCGAAGGTAATAGGAGCATAAAATACTGCAAATCCGATGCCTGGCATTTACAGCACGGGGCTAGTGACGAGAGATCAATGTGCGCTTTGCGCTAAACGAAAAGAGGTGCGAAAACATAACACTGCTTTCAGTTGGTATAAATCATATACTGATGCAATGTTTGGATTCCCACACTGAGTACATCCACTTTGGGAAGGGCTTGAAACTGACGGAAAGAGGTTTGATATTGTTCTAAGACGAATTTCCTTAACATAATTGAACATTTGCGTAACGTTTCGCGTATCTAAAACGAAAGTTTTGCTTTTGATCTTAGCTGTGCAAACGCCTTTTATAAGTTTAAAAAGCTAAGTTACTAATTTCGTCGTCACTGGAAAACACGCGCGTGCTTCGCCGATGCTGCTCTGGTGAAGGTACCTCAACACATTATTTAAATGGAGTAATGTGATATATTTTTACCTCAAGGAGCGAAAGCGAGGGTTGGTGCTTTCAGTTTCGTGAAAAATGAAGTATTGATGATGGGTGACACAATTCACTTGTGCTAAAAGCATTTCCCAATATATAAAATCGCCACTTATTGATAAGAGCTGAAAAGAGTGGTTTTATGCAGTAATTACTACTCATCTTCTTGAAGGCATAGAGAGTTTTATGGCCACTTTTGATTCGCAGACTGATTTTATTTGCATGCATCTTCAGAAACTCGAAAGAAGAAATGACCTTGTTTGTCTTCTGCGTATAATGAAGGTCATCGACAATAGTGAAACAATGTTAAAACGAACCACAATTTTATTTTCCTTGTGTCCGAGCACTAGGGATGAACTCGGACTAATCCTATTTTGATTCATTGAAATAATCACAAATTTATCTGATTATCAGTCAACGAAAAACAATGTTAGCCTGGTCAGGCGAACTGTTTCTGTAAACGCCCACTTCAAGATCAAAGCCTCTAATTACGTTTGGCGTTTACCAAACAAAAAATAACTCAGTTTTGGTCTAATAAACGGTTTAATTTTAGTAGGTTCGAACTTGATTAAGCAATAGGAAAACAGTCAGTATTCGCAAATCGTCAGGAACGAACTTTATAATTATATTTTTGTTAAAAGTGACTAGGCTTGAATCTACTCCCAACTTATGAATTGCGTTGTTTCTTTCGTTTTTTCTCTCTGAGTCAAAAAAGAACAGGAAAACATAATTGCTTTTCATCTGGAACGCTGAGTTGGCCGTTGAAAAAATTCAGTTGCCTTGAGCCGTCAACGAGCAGTCAACAATTTTTTGTACGTCATCGTCTTTTTATACAATAATGACTGTTAACCCAAGCACCCCTCTGAGAAGTTATGAGATCATTAGCCATCAACTTACGTCACATACGTGACGAAACGGAAAAAAAGAAAAATAGCTCTTTGCTACAGGCTAAGAGAGCCAAAAATACGAAATTCACTTGGGAAAAATTTGAAAATAGGAACAATTCTACTTCTATGAAAGCTGGTCAGCGCTCAATGGTCACATCTTACGGTTTAAGGACTTTTAGGATATTTTTCCCACAGGCTCATAATATTAGGACCACTAGACTTTGTACAGCATAATAAACAGCACCACGGGAAAGTACTGCTCATTAGCCATTATTTGAATGGACATACATAAGGTTAGTCACAAAGGTTAGAAACTCGGTATCAACATACAACGCTTGGTTTTGAATCTAAAGAATGATTGAATTCAAACTGAGTGTTCAAGGTGAGGGCATTCTCTTGTTGATGATTTCTTTAGCCGTGCTGGTCTAACTGGGGGATAAATTTTGGTCGTTTAGTGGTCTCGGGAAGCTGCGTTTTTCCCTAATGGTCTGAAATAGGTTTTAGGTGTTTGTCTGTATGGCCTAAAAAGGATGAAAGATTTAAGGAGTTAGATTTGAAATAAGATACGAAAAATGCTATATTGTGCTGTGAAGAGCAAGAGTTTCGAGCTCTCGGGGGCCTTAAAAAATTGTATTAACGGGCGCTTGCATACAATTTCACAAGTGCATGAGGTTAACGAGAAGCGTGTTCTCGCTTGGCACGCGAACAGCGAGACGATCATATCGCTATCATCTGTAACATTCTGGAAACGACAAAAATAGTTAAAAGAACCTTTTCTGCGTCCGTTTGAATCAAACAGGGACGTCCAGAACACGTCTAGTACTAGCCACCCGTTGCTTGCCTCTCTACGTGTTCTAAAATCCACTTTTTTCCAGTATAAAGTTTCAAAATTCAAATATTTATATGTCAGGCACAGAAGCCACAGAACACTTTACTAATTGAGCAGGATAACAAGACTAAGCTATGGACTATGGACAGTCTAAGCTGGTAAATGAGTTTACAGGTTTAAAACTTATTAGAAAGTATTGAAAAGTCTCAGTCTGGCCTTGCCTAAATTGTTAGACGATTTCCTTTTGTTTACTAAGATGTTAAGGGTGGGCGGATCCAGTCTTTCAGATCAATACGATACGAGTAAGACATTTAACGCTCAAAAACTGCATTATCGCGCGCTCAAAATGCGAGATTGCGCGTAAATGAAGTATCAACAACTATTGTGGATAAGGCTTCGCTCCTTATTTTAAAAATTTAATTTTAAAACACTTTTTACATTTTTTTTATTAGTTTGTAATTTTTATGTGTTTATATTTTCATTTTGGCGATTTTTACAAATGTCGTGTTAAACGTCCCCTGTGGAGGAACACGGTTCGCGGTTATCGATACTTTTTGAGTCCCTAACATCAACGGTATCGAGTATTTGGTATCGAGATTGGCCCACACTTCACCTCCAATAATAGATACTGACCGACATTGTTTGGTTAATCGAACAGGCGCGGCGTAAAGTACTTGTGAATGACCTTTCTGGAGAACGTTCAAAACCCTGACAGTTGAGGACAATCGCTGACAAAAACATCAATTCCTTAATCAGCTATATATCTTGCGCCTTAAATTTCCGGAATTGAAGCTTGACCATTTTCGTTTTCATGGCTTAGCATTTACTTGTAGATAAGCGATTTTATGTGGCGGCACTCAAGCTATTATTCGGTGGGCTCTAATGAAAATTAATCTAACAAAAGATTTCAAGAGTTCTCATGTCGTGAAAAGAGCTTTGATGAAAGGCTTCCAAAAATTTTTGTAACTTTTATTCTAGAAACTGCGAAAGGGAACGAAAGTCAAACAATTAACTCAGAAATGTTCTACCGCGACAAAATGTTGGAATTAAAATCAACTAATGCATTTAAATGGCAAAGTGGGATATAGATAGAGAAGAAGATAATGGCTCGGTGAAGTCGAATTCTCGATTTTAGCAAGTTTCGTGATTTTTACTCATGAATCTGTGGTAAAAAGTTTCTGGAACACAGTTGCCTTTTTACTGGCCGTGTGTCAAGTCTAGATCTTTCCTTAGAGATCGTATTGTTGTTATTGGCCAGGTTCGGTTAATTTTTTTAGTTTGTCTAGAAATTTTTGGCTTCGCCTAAGCTCCGCCAGTTTAATCCCCCCCTTGTTTATCTTAAGCATAGAGGAGATAAAGGGCCTGAAAGTTTAAGCTGACGAAAAAATCGAGTTGTGTGGGCTGTTGACCGGCTATGTGCTATTCCCCCTACCCAAAGAGTCCCTAAAGTGCAGACACTTCGACGCACTCTAAGCACGTTTTTATTGCAAAAAGAACATGTGATTAGTTGATTCTTAAGGTTATAAAACTTAAAACGGCTTTGGATTGCTATTTTGGGAGTGTCTGATCCACATTATTGAAGAAAAAGCTCCCGAAAAGAAAAGGCTTTAAATCACATCCCTTCCTACTTGGTTTCACGGATTTATGTTGCTCAGTGTGACTGGCGATGACTCGTGCCATACTTGACCTGAATTCTTTCAAGCAGAAAACTGTTATTTCATTGGTCAGTTTGTATGCATAATGCATCATACAACTGAAAGTAAGCATTTCCCGAGGTCTAGCCTCTAGGCACCTCAACCACAATAGAAACCTTAGAGGCCCAATAGCTTTCTCAAACCTAATAAAAACATGAAATTTGACTTTAATACTAGTCTGTATACATTGCTTATTGTTCCAACGTGTCTTTCAAGGCGTGTGAGTTTCAGTAGAACATGATTAATATGTCTGACACACGATATTCAGCTCGTGATTGCCCAATGCCGGATTGTCTTCACACTAGGTAAATGTAATACAACTCCGCTTCACAAATGCCACTCTTTTGTTTTTGCGCGCGCAATCGACCTCCTCTTGCTCCCTCCTTCAACGTGCGCGTGCGTGGACCGAACAGACACCGACCGAGTTTTACTTTTCACCCTGGAAATCGACTATTTTGATCGTACTTCCCGCCAGCTGGCCTATAGACCCCCGGGGTATAGACCTTAACACTTTTACTACAAAACTTTAAAATGGGTGTTGAAGACCGTTTGGTTGTGTGGGAGAAATCCTCCAATTGCGACCCTTCAAAAAAAGCAAATGAGTGGCACTTTCACGCCGTGCTGTTTGTTTTTCGGTATTTCACAAAATAAAATTTTGGAATTGTTTTCGTATGAAGTTTGACGATGCCCTTAGATGCCCTTATCTTTGCAGCAAGCCACCACTTTCCGCTGCTGTAAACAATTACAGAACTCGTTAAGATAAGAGATGGAGGAATGCGCGCGGCGATAAAAGATCTCGAACACCTATCCTCGCTCGAGCATGCATACAATACAATATCGGCTAATTTCGTGCGCGTTTTGCAGAGTGTCGCGAGGCAATCGGAATCCAGGATGCTCGAACAGTCGCGACTGGCTGATTATAACCAAAAGCGGATTTTCACCTTATGAACGAAAGGTCGCCAGCTAGTATATACGCAACGTCAACGAATATTGTTAAACAAACAGTCTCAATTACTCGTAATGGCCTGTGATATTTTTGTTTAAGAACGATTACCGAACTTGTCTCTCTGTAGTGTGGCTGTAACACAATCTGCTGCGGAGACTTAGCTGGGCGCAAGGATCAGTTAGTAAGTCAGTCGTTAGCAGGAGAGCTGCCTGTTGGATCGACGCGCGTTCAAGTCGCTGTTTACCAGGCGTAAAACTTCCTCGAGAAAGCTCAGCAATGGAACACAAGACAAGACCTGTAGTGCTGGTGATTCTTCAGATTTTTTGTCTCCTAAACGGAATCCAGGTAGGTGAGAATAATTAGCGGTTAGCTAACTGTGTCGTTTGATGTTGTTTCCGGCCAACCGTAGTTTACATAGAAAACTCTTTTTTTCTGTATTATTAATAGGCAAGTGACAGATTGCCGTTGAACGTTGAAAATGGTTTTATCTGCGCTGACACAGGGCAACGTGTCTTGCTGTCCAATTTTCTTTTTCCCGCTGTGCGCTAAGGCGGTATTTTTGACATGCTGTGTTATGTATGAAAACGCACGAGTTTGTTATTCCTTCGTTGTTTTCACGCACAATAAACAAGCCATTTTGCTAGATTGTGATCACAAAGCTCCCATGCTCTACAGCTTCATTTCAAAGAAATGACACAATGAAAGCCCCATATTTGTCATATTTAAAGTTGTGTCATCAAGCGAACTCCGTGTTTGACAAGAGGAAAGCTCGCGTGTTTCACCGGCGCTGTTGTGATCGGGATGGGGTATGTTTGCTCACACTGCGATTTCAAAGAGAGCAAATGGGACTTTAAAACCTTCCTAGTGGGGTAGCGGAATGTTTTATTCATGACACGCGAATTTCAGAACGGGATATTTCGAGAGTGTTTCGACGTATCCCATTGGGACGAGGTCACAAGTTCACTTACGTTCAGTCTGCGACAGCATTCGCTCACGCTTAGTTCACATTCTAATTTCAATTTCCGCTTCCCAGAGAAAACCCGACCTTAAAACACGTCGGCCAATATCACAAAAACAACCAAGCAGAGCATACCACTTAAAACCCTTGAGGCAATACGCTTCGATCACCGAAAAACACGCCAAGAATAGGAGATAAAGCTATTGCTTGAATAATAACAAAGTCTGACTGATCTTATTAACAGAAAATCACAGCCATGTACGACTACTTGCTATCCAGTGAGCATTACTTCTCTTCCACCTTTTAACACTTAGAAAGAACTCTCTCGCAAACTCGGCCGCAAAAATAGCCTGAGTCACATGAGCTCTTAATGTTATGTTTTTGTTCTTCGTTGAGTGGAACAAATTAACGTTACGTTCACTTTGCCTCTTGAGTGCGTTCTCATACCTATCATATGCGCAATCACCAAAACGTGTTTTTTCTAGCTACCTCACTACCCTTTAGCAATGAGGGAGGTGTGTAAGGAATGTCTATTGGCTGATAGGGCACATAAAAGACTACATTAGTCCGTCTGAGCTGTTGTTTCGGTTTTTAAATCCACTGTGATGGAAAGCAGTAGATTGTGGAATCTTTGGAATTTTCCCTGATGGAAATTTGTTTGTTTGCCTACGCAATTCCGAGATGGACGGAGTTATGATGGCGAAGTTGCTCTGTTATTTCCGAATCCAGGGGGGCTTCCGCAGTTGGTCATCCCAATTCTAAAAATGTCAGTCTGACAAGTCATGAACAACAACCGTATCGTGCTCACAGTTTCGGTCGGTTGTGCGGGGTTTTTGTTGCTTTTACACAAAGACATGCCAGCGCACAAATATCCCCCAGTCGGATATATTTGCGTTAAATACCAAAAAAACAAGCAGATGAATAATTGCCCTGATAAGCTGATCACCCGCAAATAAATAAAACGACTCAGTCATACGACTCAGGTAGATATTGACTTGGGTTTTTGTAACATCTGTTTGCCCTTTGCGTCGGAAAACGTGTCTACGATCATATCAATTGTCAGTGAATCGAGTAAAAAGAGAATTAGCGTGATATTTAAATTACTATTTAGATGTCTCATGCATTGGGTAATTAACCTTTTACCTGCTAAAGAACAAAATTGGCAACTTTTCTCACACATCCTGAATCGGGATAAATTCACAAAAACCTGTAAACAACAGTGCGGCAAGGTACTGACTGTACGTGCAAAACTACCTTGTATGGGATAATAAACAGCACTTCATAAAAGTACTGCTCTGCAGCTTTCATTTGAATGGTTACACCTAAGTATTTATTCACAGACGCAAAAATCAGAAGCACTTTGTATATCATAATACACAGTACCACTGGCCCAAAAAACCGCATCACAGACATTACCTGAGACTCTTGGAGGTAAAGATTTTTAAATTAACTTGTTGAAACCTGTTAAATTTAGCCAGTGCCCTAGGACTACTATTAAATGACGCTTTTGAATCTCTTAATTGCATTATAAATATTTATTCTGCCTTTGTTTGTCCAGGGTATAATTTTGTGCTTTTCCTTCTATTTTTACGCTGTACTATAACAATTTACGATTTGCAAGCATAAACGAGGACTTCTACATGAGGGGCAAAGGAATTGTCCCTCTTCTTTTCAGACACCCGACGTAAATAAACCATTTATAGGTCACTGTGCCAAGGCCACTGCTGTTGATGGGAGGCATTCAGTGTTTCACGTACTCAATTTCGCAATGAATAGAAGCCACAATTGTATATGTCAGTGATTATAAATAACACGTAATTTTCCATTTCCGGAAATCACTGACATAATACATGTATTCTTAAAAATAAGCGTGCTAGTTGAGGTTGGAGATGGGTGGCAATGGAAATTCAATATTTGTGAGAGAAACTTCACTCTTCTACCAATAGATTAAAATTCTAGGCTGTTGTTAGAAGAGTTGTTTACCCCTAAAGAACACTCGAAGTCAAAATTGGAGAGAACTCCCGATAATCATTGTTGACTTGTCAAATATTGAAAAGCAAACGGGACCACAGCTAGGAAACTGCTCGATAGCTTTCATTTGAATGGTCACACTTTAGGTAAGTTTTCATCAAAAAGTTAGAACCATCTTGCACCTTGTACAGCGTAATAAACAGCACCACAGGAAAGTACTGCTCAATAGCTTTGATTCGAACGGTCACAAGGATATTAACCACAGACTCAAAAGTTAAGGACACCTTGTACGGCATTATAAACAGTACCACATGAATGCACTACTCAATAGCTTTCCAAAGTAGAATGCCATTAAGGCATCTTGAGGTACAATCCAAATTAGTGTCACAAGTCGACTCGCATAGTATTTTTTACTATAACATCAAGGTAATAATGAATTACACGCTGTAAATTAAATTACCTTAACTTAAATTGAGTTATTAAGACGCTTAATTAAAGGAAAAGATACGAGAGTGAGAGTGCTGCTAAGTGGATCGATAATACAAAAATTTATGAATGTTGTGCCTTCCAATGCATGTATGAAAATATCTTAAGAATACAAAATTTGACGATTTTTCAACACTGTTATTTTTCCCTTCAATTCAGACAGTATTCCAACCTTGCTAATGTGATGCAATTAACGCGATGTAGTATTTGAAAGATAATAATTTAATTACTAATTTTAATTCCCTAGATAAAATGATTGTGCTTTTCTCGTTCTTCTATCCAGAATATATTAACTCGCCGTTCAACTAAAACATACCAAGTCGACTGATGCCGAGTAGACTGAACAGTAAACCTTTGAAAGCTTGAAATAAATAAGTTATAACACTAAAGAAATTCTGAAAAAACATTCTAGTCAATTGCTTTTTACTTAAAAAGTGATAAAAACAAACTATCAATAACACAGATTGAGCATATCAAAGGCTTAACTGATATGCGACCTAACCATCTAATAGGCTAATGATAGATATATTTCTTGACCAACTGCCAAATTCTCGTTACAATCCCTTTAGAAATGATTAAAAAAGGTTTACGGAAAACGAGTTTGAGTTTCATCGATGCATAATGTAATTTTCAGTGTTACATTTTAACACAGGATACAATGAGATAAAAACAATACTTCTGTAACCGTGGTTCTAACTTTTAACTGAATTGTGTGGATGTAATTCAAAAGAAAGAACGAGTTAAATTAAAGCTATATAGAGCAATACATTGCTATGTGTGCCGTAAACTTTCTTGTCTTTTCACCGTGTTAAAATTGCAGTAAATTTTGTAAGGTTATTGTTTTTTCAGTTAACAGTTACGATAGGTAGTTCAGTGGTTTGAATTGCATTTTTAGGAATTTCTGCCATGGTTGTTCGCTCCAGTCACGAATCCAGTCTTTAACCTAATATAAAATTACTAAATTTAATCGGCGCTAACTGTGTAATCCTCAGCCGAATCAACTTTTGTTTTTTTAAGCATACTTTTGCGAGCCAAATCGGCCAAATGAGCAAGAAGCTTTAAAATACTTTCTTTCAGAAAGTCTATAGTTAAATAATCCAAAGAAAGATTCTAGGGGCGTTTTTTTCTTGGAAGTTAACATACAACAATAAGTGAAACTACAGACTCTAGAAATCAGAGACCTTTCTGTCGCTTCATCCGGTCGGATAAATATAGATGTTTACTTATTCGTTTAAGCTCAAAATAGTTCAAATTCTTTCTGCTATTGCATCCGGCATGAAAGGCTGGCCGTGATATTTATATTTTGTTATTAGAAATGTTTATTATTTTATTATTTTATTTCAATTTTTTCCCTAATTTTCTCGATTATAAACGCGGGACAAGATTTACACATGATAATTATGTAACTACATTTTATTATATTTGATAGCTTATAGCTCACAGCTTATTACTATATTTTGTTATACGTGTTGATTAAGCAGATACACAAAGCTGGAATTGCTAAATGATTTTTGCAGAATATTTCAATCAGTGCTAACAAAACAGCACATCTCAATAGGCTTGCCTCAATTGTATGTTTCACACGCATGTCTCTGTTTGGGTGTATGCTTTGTACATGTCTCTATTTGGGTCGATGTTTTGGGAAATTTCTAAACTGATAATCACTAGTACATCAGAAGACGAGACCACAATATATATGAGATAAAGACGAATGTGTATGTTTTTCATGTTAATCTGCTAATTACTGGTATTTAAGACGAAGAAAATATGATAAATCAAGAGAAGAAAGATTTATCTCTATTTATGCGTACGCTTAGAATTGTCTGTAATAACTAAAAAGGGACAAGAGTTTGTATAATATAAAAATATGTACGTACTGTATTCTACCTCTGTTTGTCGACATGGTGGGAACTGTCTGCGGTTTTTGTCATTTTATAAGCTGATAATTAGTAAGAGTGTATTAAACAATTGTGCTTCTCTGTTTTGATAGTCCCACATGTAGTTTACCATTCCCAAAGCAGGTCAAGAATATATGCTATTTTATTTTATGTTGGGCATTGTAAAAGATTTTAAGGTGAAGGTATTTTCTTAATTCTTGGTACCCGAGGTGTTGTTTTAAACATTCCGCCTTCTATAATTGGATGATTGATTTCGTGAAATAAACGGACCCGTATCTAGCAAGTTCGCAATTTCAGGGTAACTATGAGGTCAAAGCTTCCAAATTTTCTTAATATGGCCTTTATTTTTCGTGTCTGTTTCTATTGTTCTCGAAAAAAACTGTCGATTGCTCCCTGGTCGATGCCTGGGTGCGGCCAGTGCACGAGGGGTGTGGTGGAGTGGCACATTAAAAACAAGTACGTGCGACGGCAAGGCTTGGTTTTGAGACCTTTTGGCCTGAAATAGGGAATACATTTTAGCCGTTTTGGTCTGAAGTGGGTTTGTTTTGACTGCTACTCCCGAAATAGGGCATTATTATGTATTTTTTTGCCATATTCGCCTGAAAAAGAAGGAGATTGATTTAAGGGTTAGGTATAAAGTAGAGCAAAACTGGCCATTGTGCACGCTTCCGCCGGACCTTAACACATCGCTGGTACACATTTATACACGTGGTTAGAAAAATAGAAAGGCGTCGAGGGATTGCGGATGTTACCGAAGCAAGGAATCCACACGGTTCGGAGACCAGGCTTAATTTATCCAGTCTCAGACAGTTGGAACAGTAGAGGGCATATGGTCGCGTTATCTCTCGGTCGCGTGCACGTTTATTTGAATTTAGGGATCAACACTTGAGCGGGGTTACAGTTTCGATTTTCATTACTTAAATCGTATCTGAACAACAACCAATTTCAAACTTCTGAAAAATTGAATTTTTATTTACTGGAATATTGAAAAAGTATTGCCACATGAAAGTTCTCATAAACTTTCTTTCGAATGGTCGGCACACTTATTGGTTTTATGAATAAAACCACCTTACATGACTTGGCACCGGCCACTAGGAGAGAAGCTTATTTTTTTTTTCCATAAAGAAAGAGAGATGTTTCTCCGATGATCTGATTAACTCGCAGAATTGGACTCTCTTAGCTCTGTAATAAAATAGTAGATTCCAGAGAGGAACCTGTCTTTAGTCATGGACGTTTTTAACTCGCAATTTATGGAAAATAATAATTTACAGATAAATCACTTTATTCAAGCGTCTAGTAACTTGTGAAAAACTTCTAACAATTATGGTCATGCGGTAGTTTCTTTGTCCCACATAAAAGGTTTAGGATTGATCGAAAAATATTGGTGGAGCAAATATCTATTTAAGAATACACAGATTATTCGTTTTTAGTTGTTGTTTTTAAAATAGATTAACTGGGTGTCATTCCTACCGGTCTCACCAAAGGATTTGTCTCAAACAAGGGCATTTTTTTTTATTACGGTCATTATTGCATTTCGGAGGTATCGTCTTCGTTTGTTTTTTGGTATATATAGCTTTTTGTGTTTATTTTTCTTATTTCTCGTGTTGCTTTAATTGTAAGTTAGCCAGCTGTACCCTGGACAGGCCAATCGTAGTTAAACGTTCTTTTGCGGACATCTCACTTTTAAGCAAACTCTTAAGGCGTATTCTCTAGCCTTAAAAGTGGACACCTGCCAAATCAGGCGTGGGAACCTTTTCCAAGGCGTACCTCAACAATCTCACTCTGAATGAAATAAAGTCCGGCCCGAAGCAGACCTTTTTACCTTCAATATTTCCTGTAAAGGGACACGAAAGATTGCTCTAGTATAGTTTATACAGGATCTCGTGTTTCTTTGTTTGTTCGATGACCTTATAATCCAACGATATTTATCCCTTTACCCCTCAGAGTTTAAGGACAAAATTTGACAATGATTTTCGAGATTCCCACAAACAGAAGACAATCGAAAAGAAGTATCGCCCAACAACTTTCGTTTAAATGGTTGCAGTTAATTGATTTCGTGTGCATACTCAAAAGAGAAACACATGACTCAGTGAAACCAGACTTTTTTTTTTCTCCTAAGAGGGAAGGGTTTAAATCATCACTCCAAGAGTCGAGAAGGCTTTACTTTCCCGCGGAGCTAATCATTATGACTATGCTTTCATTATGCTGTAAAAGAAACTGGTCTGACGTTTGAGTCTGCATGAAATCCTCATGTGTAACCGTTCAAATGAATCCTATTGTGCAATATCTTCCTGTGGTGCTGTATGTTTTCTTTTCAATATTTTTGTAAAAACAACATTGGCATTAACCAGGTTTAAGTTTTGGGCTTGGGTTAATAATATACCGGAAGAGCAACGTCGAATTAATTATCAAAGCAATACCTTTTTATCTCCGTCCACCCTTTATAAACAGAGGCCTCTTGCAGATACTCGAAAGTTACTCGTAAGATAGGGAGGGGGTAATCTCCTATAAATAAGCTATATTGGTATGTGCCAAAAGCGTATGGAGGGCGTAGATATCAATCATTTTGGCCTGATTAGGTTGTTTCTCATACTGGCCTGAAATAGTGCATAGATTGTTCCCGTTTTAACCTGAAAAAAGGGAAAAGGTTTAAGGGAGTAGGACTGACTAGTCGATAGAGAACATCACATGTTTTGGTCTAAAACTGGGTAAGGGCTTCGAGTTCTTGCCCACACACACCTCTCCCCCGACAAATGCCGAGGGAAGCCCCCTCCCCCTTGGGAATTCGTTTGTATGTTTTTATCTTTCCAAGATAACATTAGCTTGAGTTTATCGTTTTGGGTACTTGCACATTTCTCTCAGTTATGAGAACATGAGGAAGCGGAAACTCTATTGAAGGCAGATAAGAGATACGACTGTTCAGTTTCCTTTTACAGGCATGCATAGCGTAGTTCCTTATCTTTTCAGACTATTCTAATTCAAGTTTTAAGTAGAAATGTTATCTTAAGATTTTCAAATTAAGCAAGTGATTGAAACTGAGATAAGTCATTAATTTTCGCCAGTATTACAACAACTTTTGCTGTACCTACCAAAGTCATGGACGAACAAAAATCAACTTTGCGAAGATGATTAAAGTTTACTCTGCTGAAGATTTATGACGATGAAGGAGTGCAAGGAGTAGTCTAGTCCGAGCATTACAGACCCAAGAGTCACTTCCAAAGATACTGGAATCTTTCCAATAACTCTTGTATAGACAGCGAACATAATGATCAATCTTGAAATTAGAGATAAAAGATTGAAATCAGTTGAGTGGTGTTGTGCACGTGCCACCTTTTAGCCATAGCGTGTCAAAGCAACTGAATTTAATTATGTTAAACCATGCCAAATCCAATGGACTTTTTGAAGTTCCAAAGCACAATCCATCACTACTTTTCTAGAATTTCTACGAGGGAGAAAATGACAAACGAACAGTACTAAAAGAAAGGACAGCGCAACACAAGCAGCAATTTAGGGTTTACCTACGGACTACAAAGTTACACTTCATCGCATTTAGTGACTCGGGATTGAGGAAGAAGGTTTATCTCTTTCTCTTGTAACCTCGTTGGCGCTGTTATCGTGCTGTACAAGATAATTTTAAAGGAGCTACGTCACGGATAACGCAACTTGAAAAAGCTGGCAAGTTTTTTCAAGTTTGTCATTCGTAATCCGTCTTAATCTCCCTCAGTCGTAACCATCCTTGCTTAGTTTTGGTTAATT
>Ga0126336_10000843_pt1 | contig 14307 bp, 6 predicted proteins | sample SidCmetagenome_FD_92530 | JGI IMG/M metagenome (GOLD analysis project Ga0126336, IMG submission 92530) | Coral microbial communities from El Islote,Puerto Morelos, Mexico - Siderastrea C C metagenome | ecosystem: Host-associated > Invertebrates > Cnidaria > Coral | place: El Islote,Puerto...
CATAGTGCCCATTTTTGGCAATTTTCGCTCAAAATTTAGCATCATACAATAAAAACAATAGAGTCCTTCTGTCTCAGGCCCTATATGTGATAGGTTCCCTCGGAAATTTAATGTTCACACTTCATATAAGCCCTAGAACTACGTTCTCGGGCTAATATTTGTTGTGGACATCAAATTCCTTCGGGCAACCTATCACACGATAGTGCCTTCGACAGAAGAACTCTATTGTTTAAATAGCGGCCAGTATGTTACTTTTCTTTAAAACATTAATACATGACCAAATATACAGATCACGAGAATAAAGGAAATGATTACTCAAGATAAAATGTCTGAATGTTGATACAAATCCTCCCAACTCAGTGTACCATAAGAACATAGGGAGGTCATTGAGAAGAAGATTCATAAGAGTTAAATCGTCAACTTACCAAGGAGGTTTCCCAGTTGCCATTTCAAACACTGTACAACCCACGCTCCTGTTGAATAAAGGCACAACTAAACAGTTAAATTAAGACCACATACGATCTACATCAGATGAACATCGCAAATTATTACATAGACTAGACTACCCAGGGGCGGATCCAGGGGGGGTGGGTTGGGTGGCTAGCCACCCCCCAATTGGGGTCGTATAAGCTTGTAATTAAGAAAGGGAAAAAAACTATCACTGAGGCGATTTTGTCTCGGGTTGTTCCGATATCGTTCTGCCAGGTCAGGCCCCCCCCCCCCCCCCCCTTCAAAAATCCTGGATCTGCCACTGACTACCTCTGGATAAGAGCAAGCGTGCGCGCTGATTGGCTCCCTGCTAATCAGTTCATATCCTGTGAGCAAACAGGTCGCGCTAAGAACACTGGGTTTTTCTGGCGAACTGTTCTTCATTATTCAGGGGTGTCTATAGAGCGATATTCAATCGAGTGTCGAAAATAATTCGCCTATGCTTTGGTTTTGCTTTACTTCGCTCCATGATAGGCTTTTAAAAAAATCGTGCCACTTTCTCAATCAATCAGAAGTAAAGTAAAAACTCCGTCTTTATAACGCGCGTTTCCCGCGCTCGGTGCCTGTTACCTGTATTTGGTTTGTCTTCTGATTGGTTCGTTGTATCGTTTGCGTCCGTTTTTCCCAGTTTTAATATCAGTTTTACGACACTCAATTGAAAAGCGCTCTATTATATAACAATCATTCCACTGAATCTCGTCGTACGTAAACTCAGCGCGAGTTTTGTTGCCGTGCGCCTCGCTGGCTTTGCGCTCACTTTAGACTCCCCTGAGATTTTGGGTAAGGAAATTCAACAGATTGAGATTCAGGGGAGATTTGTTAGTTGGCAAAGTGAAGTAAACACGTTAAGAGTCAACAGTTATCGCACTTACCATATATCAGACTTGCGGCCGTGTCCAGTCTCCTGGATGACCTCGGGTGCCATCCAATAGGGCGTGCCTTTCATGGAACGAAGAATATTGCTCTTGCTCATACTGAGATTCTGAAATAAAAAATCACACACACGTAAGTGTAAGATCATTTCCAAGATCAAAATGGCAAAATAAACGTCACGAGATTAAACACCTTATATTGAAGGTCATTACAAAGGTCAGTCATGACTAAGTCGAAGTAATACTGTACTGAAACGTCATGACTACGATTACAAAGTAACTCAGAGAATACATGCGCACAAACTCTTTCCCAGGCACTCTGAGGACGGGAACAGGAGAGACCCTAGGAACGAGGCTGAAATGTGCCCAGAGCTCATTATCTTACGCACCCGTGTTCGAATGTCGAAATTTCTGTGAGTCATAATCTCTGGCATTTTTAAACGGTAGATTCAGATGAATGCTCAGACCCTTCATTGTAACATTTACCCCGTTTTTCAAATTTCTGTTTGCAGGTAGCTGATGAGTTTGAAAGACCAGAAAATGTCTTCCTATTTTTCAGCTGTTGCTACAACCGCTCGGTCTCACACAGTGTAAGACAGCCCAAGAGTCGCTAAGAATTGATGAACCAGGTGGATAAATGTAACATCCCTTTGCCCTGTTGATATCAAACTCTCGATTTCATCTACGATCTTCAAATGTAACTCTTTATTTGCCCTCGCGGACTCTCGTAGGCTCTCAAAGAGATTGAATTTGCTCTCCAGAATTTTGTTCAAAATCAACAAGTCTTCATACTCTCACAACTAGAGTTTGCACGACTTCACGTTTGATACTGGCTCCACCAAGGAGCAAATAACTTACCATGTACAGGCGTTTAGCACAACCGAAGTCGATAAGCTTGAGAACTCCACTCGGCATAACAAGGATATTACCACCTTTAATGTCTCTGTAAGATAAAAGACACGTGAAGGACTTGAATTACTTTGTACTAATTCACTAATCGAGAGGGTCTGCCAGGACAAATCATACCTACCTATGAATGACATTGTTGCTATGGAGATAGGAAACGCCTGACAACAGCTGTTTAGTGTACCGACTGAACACGGGCTCACCAAGACATCCAAACCTAAGAGAAGTCAAATGAGACACTCTCTTTAAAGCGCTGTCGTCAATATTGATGTGTTTTCCTTTGAAAACGTATAATGTTGCATCCCTTTTTTGCTAATCGCCCACAGTAATACGACACATTGGCTTTCCAAAACGATTTCGAAAGTGGAAACTTTTGAACGCATCGTTTTGATAAGGACGGTTGAAAACGGAGACTTCAAAAAAACGGACATAGTTTTTGATCCTTTTGGTGTGGATGGATTACAGGAGAAAACGTAAACGTCTGGAAACGCCGGAAAACGCGTAAGCGTGGACAAATAAAAACAATACGTGGGTCAATATATTGTGCTAAGACTGCGGAGACTATCGAAAACGAGCTGATAAGTGTGGCACGGACTTACCGTCTCATCAAGTCTGATTTAGCACTATTATTGATAGAATTGTAAGAATCGGATAAGGATGAGATAGCATAAGGGACCTTACCGTGAAAGTATGGAAGCAATTGAGCCCCCAGGCACGTACTCCATAAAGATGTTAACAACGCCCCCGTCTAAACATGTGCCCATGAACCTGAAAAGGGTCGCACGAAAATCAGTCTGAACGAATTAAAAACAAGCGTAGAAAAGGAAAACGTATATTGCAACAATATTTAAGGCAGACGTAAAGAAACGGCAAACTCAATACGTGGTAAGTGTGGCACGTCTTTACCACCTAATTCTGTACTTACTTGACAATGTTTCTGTGTTTCAAAGATTTTAGCAAAGAGACCTCTTCTTGAAGTTTCTCGTATTGCTAGGAAAAATGGAGAAAGCAAGGCTTAATGAATATCCAACACTAGGAAATCACGCAGAAGTTTGGATCATCACGACTAAACACGAATGTAACTTAACACGAATATAAATTGATTTATTACGGGTAGAAGTTAGGTCCAACTTAATTCAAATGCAAATAAAAACTCCAGGTTGAACAATGAGGCTTGTGTGTTATTTAACGTAATTGTAACGATGTTTTAGAAATGCTCAAATGTTGCAGGCTGTAATAAAACTCCGTCAAAAAAGTCGCATAACTGTTGCTGAGCCAGAAATTAAGCAATAAAGAAACTTTCAAAATCATAACCCCTTTTCAGGATTAAGTTAACAAGTGATTCCCAGTTAACCTTCCTTCTCGGAAACGGGCAGACGTTTTTAAGTCAAGTCAAAAACATCGTTGTTTTCAGGTTTCCGATAGGCAAAATTTGCTTCCGAAACGTGTATCCCAGTTTTGCCACAAAACAAGGTTTCTCACTTTAGCCGGGCCTTTAGTAACCTACAATTGAAGGTTTCTTGGTCACCATAGGTTCCGACGGGTGAACAGTTTTCTAATTCGCCAGAAGGAACATAGGGCGACCGAGAAACCTCTGCTTGCAGGGTAGGCTTTAAGAGACACACAAGTTTATCTTTCATATTACCTGTTCTGCCTCCTCCCAGTTACTGTGATTGAGTTCAACTTGTTTTACGGCAATCATCTCTCCCGTGTTTGTGAGTCCACACCAAACCTGATACACAAACAGCGTGTCATGAATAAACTTGCAATTAAAAGCAAAGATTGAAAATAAAACAGGAATGTTGTTATCTTGGAGCTACTGAGACCAAAACTTAGCTTTTCAATCGTATTGAGGTTGCCCATGTTCAAGTGGTCAAATAAGAATGTGCTAATTTCGTACATTTGCAATGGTTTTGGCGCGTATTTCAAACCATAAAAGGCTTTCACTGTACATGCGATTTCCTTGAAATGTTTATCTACAGGGGTTCCAAATTTGTAATCTTAATATTTAAAGAATTAAATAACTCTTTTAAGCCTTTCGCTACCGACGTAATGTAATGGTAACGGTTTATATGGAACATCTTTCCATGTGTGTTTATTGAAATGCTCCTTGCCGCAATTGAGGGACGAGATCAGGCGCAAATGACACCTGTCATCAGTCTCATCGTATGTCTTACCGTGTCAGCCAATGAGGCTTCAACTTAATAACATTATTATTACTGCGCCCTTCCATAATATACATTCTGAATTTATTTGAAACCCGACAAACGATTGCGCTTTTTACTGCCGACGATCATGATTACCAAAACAACCAACAGACCATGTAAAGCAAAACGAATCGAAATCCACCAATCAGAGCGCACGAACATGACCTCCTGAACCCAAGTTGAACAAAACTAATTTGTTCTTGTTACTATCAAAATCACTAGAGTGGTAAAAACGCCGTTGGGAATTTGAACTGGCGGCGGCTAAATTCTTATCACGTGGTTTAAAAGAACATGATCTCGTGATCGCAGTGAGAATCACCACGTGAGGTAAAGCTCTGCACCATGTGCTTCCATTCCTTTCGGAGTCGCTTCCATCGTTTCTAACGAAAAACGGCTAAAACATGGATCCGGGTTTCCAATTGAAAGTGCATTTCAATGCTGAAATCCTAAGAAATAAATAATCCTATGCAAAAGTTCTGCAAAAGAGGTTTCATTTGAATGGTAACACGATAGGATTTTGTCAACAGATTAAAAAGTTAGAGTGACAAATCATTTCACCATAACTTGGTCTAGGAGTGAAAGGGTCAATTTTGGTTTCTCTAGGAGTGAAATGGTTAACTCACCGTTCCAAACGCTCCTCTTCCTAGCACGTTCCCTTTCTTCCAAACAATCTCCTCATCACAGCTTCCACACTCGGAGGACTGGCTCCGAGAAGATGCACTAAGTCGACTCCATACCACATTCTCAGACCCCACACTGGACAAATTTCCCACGGAACCCTGGGAAATATTACCCATATTACCAAGTGACGCATTGGACTGTGTCGGAATGGTGGAACTGTTGCTACCGCTGGTGCTGATGTCGGACCTTTCTCTTGCCATGCGCTCATAGTAATCCATTTCCACGGAGTTTTCTGAGTATGTTTCTCTGTCTGGGGTGGGCGTGTCTGCGCACGAAGAGTCACGTGGCGAGGAAAAGTATGTGTCACTGCTGTTGAGTGAGGAGGCTTGGGAAAGAGGGCGGGGTGAGTCCGAGGCGCAACTGTCGTATGTAGAGTCTGTGTCTGAATATTGCTCCGATTGCGAACTCATCTCCGAAGATGTCCGAGAACTAACTGAGCGTTGATCAGCTTCTTCGTTCGTGGTTACAAAGTCTGATTCAGATAAAGCTGGCGTAAATTCTTTGGAATATTGGTAACTTGAAAGCGATTGTTCACCAGTCTGCGACAAACTAGAGCTAACGTGACTTGTTACATTTGTAAAGGAATCGTCCATGGAGGTGCGACTGTGTGAATCGGAGCGTTGATCAGACGGCGCTACGCTCACTTCTCCTTCTTCTCGTAAACTGAGCTCATGTCGGACCATCTCTTCCACCATATCATCAGCTTCATCAGGTATAACCTGTTGATACTCGCGCACTTCTGCTCTATTATCATCGTCACGCACAGCACTTGTTTCCACAGGCGCATGCTGTTGGTCCCCCTCAGTATCCCCCTGGGGGTGCGCGAGTGGGGGCTCCTTACACTCTGTATCAGACCCCGAGTCAGACTCTGTGTTCGACTTACTGAACTTTAACCGAGGAATACACATACCAAATGCCTTTAATGTACTTACAAGTCCTCCGTCTACAACATCAAAGTCGCCCTCCATCGCTGCTCTTTCAGAACCTCCCGCATTTTCTCCTGACGTTGCTGTCACTTCGGGTTTTCCAGTAGCATCTCCCAATCGACTTTCTGTATTGCTATCTTTGATCCTTTCAGTAACATCAGCAATCCGTGGGGTACTTGTCGTACTCCGAGGGGACTCCGGTATTGGGCTCAAATTGGAGTGCTTTCCCTTAAGCATCCGAGCATTGAAGGGCCGGAAAGTGGAAAGATAGTCCATAGACAGGGTGGGGGGTACCGGCACATCCTCCGGCATCTCAAACCCTCCCTGGGATATTGTCCTAAGCCCAAGTTCTTCTCCGGCCTCTCTTTGCTGTACAGTTATCATTTTCATGTCCTCTCTCTTATTTCTTTTACCTTTTTTCTTACCACGTTTGCCATTCTGTTCTTGGCCTTTGCCTTTAGTCTTTGGTTTAGCATTTTTCGAGTTACCCGAAGGTTTTGTGCTACCTTTCTTTCCTCTTCTCCCAGTTGTGGGCTTTTTATCTCCAATTCTAACGTCGCCCGCGGGTCCTATCGGGGGATGTACAGCGGATTTGTCCTCAGGTGGCACTGGAGATGGAAAAGGGTTTATAATCCTGACGCTACTAGCACCAGGCTCCTCTAGCCGAGGCGTGGGTGTGGCCCAAGCTTGTTTCGGAGAACTAGGATCTGGTGCTGACTTGGAAAAAGAACCATGCCCTTCCTTTTGAGCGTCATTTACGGCCTCTTGTGTTGACGACAACTGACTGCCTTGACGAACCTCGAAGGAACCTTTTTCTTTGTCAATATTACTTCCCGTTGGTTTACTGAAAGAATCGTAATCACTAGCACCCTCCAGAGAAGTAGAATTATCGACGTCTGCTTCGGAAAAAGATTTTAACGTAATGTCAGTTTCTTTCCTTTCCTTTGATTTGCTCAAAGGAGGAGAGTCAGTGCACGTTGAGGAAGCACAGTTATTTTCTGGCCGAGCGACTAGAGTGGATTCGGCAAGCGAGCTTGTCTCTCCAACAGTCTTAATAACATCTGCAGTGTTGGAAGTCCTATGTTTGGCGTGATCCGTTGTAGCGTAGTTAGTGTCAGTAGCAATTGATTCTTTAGCAGCGGGCGGAGTAGAGAAAACATCCTTTTTTGAAATGGTACAAGAACACACACCGGTAATATTATCACACACACAGGAAACCTCAAAACCGGTCAGGTCCGAAGGAAAGGATCTAAGGCGTGGTGGAAAAGGTACACCGGCTTCACTCGAAGTATTTGCACAAACAACAGCCTCATTGCCACTCTCCATGAGAGAAGTCATATTAGGTTGATCATTTTGTACCTGAACTTCTGTTTGAGTAACTGTTGTCTTACGAAGTTTTCCCTGCTCCGGATTTTTATCGTTCCATTTCCTTGTACCATTTGTTTGTGCGTGCTCATCTCCGTTTTCCACTTTGTTGACACTTTTTAACGCAGCTTTCCTTTTCTCAGTAAACGGAATCCAGAAAACGTCTTCACTTGATCTGCGACGAGGTTGACACGACTTGCAAAGTTCTTTTTCGGGACTAGATGCAACTGAGTCTCTCCTTCCTGTGGGTTTGCCCTCGGGAAGGGATTTCCCGCATAGCGAACAATTCCCCGAGGCCAGAGCTTCTAAGTTCTTTAGATCAATGTAAAATGTTGTCCGATTTGAAGACGATTCTTTACCCTTTTCATCACTGAATCCCTCGTTTTTTTCAGTGTCCTTTTCGCTCGCAGGAATCCAAAAAGTAGAGCGCGGAATAGATGTAAACGTACGCGTCATGTCTACGGCATCAGTTTGCGACTGGCTCGGTTCTAATTCTCCGTCTTCCTTGCTTGTGTTTGAGGAACCTGACTCTCCTCGGGGGGAGGGAGGGGGTGGCGTGGCTTCTCTTACTTCTGATAAGAATACTGACGAAGAAACCCCGCCGTGTAGACCGCTCTCTCTGAGAAGATCTAGAAAGCAAAGTAAAAAACGATTACAGTTGTCTTCAACTGAGTCTCGTTATTAACCAAAGTGATCACTCTGCCTAATTATAGCGACGAAAACAACCGAATGAAAGAAGTGCGGGAAAATGCGAGCAACCAAGTTACGAGTGATTTTGGTTTTACTTCTTATTGGTTGAGAAATGGGCACGAGACTTCCCTTATCCCTTTAAACCCTAACAGTGACGAAAATAAAATCTCTCTTTACATCATCACTACTTGTTCAAACAATCAAGTGATGAGGATATAGAAAGTGATCACCAAGGATATGATATCTTGGTATTTAGACAAATTCTCCTTACTAGTTCCATAAGAAATGTATGGCAAACAGTAAGGAGAATATGCAGCAGATTCTGACAATGAAAAATTAATTACTGATCAACAAGAAGTAATTGCCTTGATGTATGTCTAGCTTCTCTTAACTGGAGTTATGGGAAATCTCTAGGGGCGGGAAAGGAGAACTGTTATACGTACCAAGATCTACGACCTCTGGTGTCACAGGTACACTCCGTTGTGCTATATCTGGTGATGGTACGGACCTAAGCTCCGGGGTCAGGACTCTGTTAACACCCAAAGGAGGTACTCGTGAAGGCAACGCAATTCTGGAACTTGGCACTTGACTTGTTGAAGACGATCTGAGACGCAGTTCTTTGTCGGGTGTTCCTGGCGGAGTTATCTTCCGCTGATACGTGAGGACTGGGCTCGAGAGTCGATGACGTAAGCGATATTGGGGTGGCAAAGGTAGATGGGATGGACGCTTCTTGCCTAGCGTTTCTTGTTTCTCGCCTCGTAGATTTCTGTGGAAATGAAAAGAAATGGCACATTATTAGCAGCTGGGACTTTTGTAAATCATCATTAAATGAAGAATACGTGTAACAGCAGTGCCATCTACCTGACATATCTGAGCTCAATGTTGAGCACAGACAAATTTGGAAGGGCCACTGAACTTGGCATCTGTGCATCTTTTATCCCTGGAGCTGAAAACAGACGAAAACAGACGCAGATAAGCAGATGTTCTTTGGGTTAAGCGGTGGGCAATTGAATTTTAGGTTGCGTGTGACCCAGAGGTTCAAACTCTAATCCCATTTCACGCTAAAATATATGGTTTTTAACCTTAATTCCGTCTAACCCTTAACAGCTCCGAAAGGTGACAATTTTTTCAGATCAAACATGCAAAAACTATCACCTATTTCATACTTAGTAGGCTTTGGTAAGTAAAAAACGTCGTATTTCTGAACAAAATGGCTAAAAAACCACGTTGGGCTGAAATGCTTTCCAGTTTTTCGAAAATTTTGAAGCATCCATCCCTTCCACCCTCCCCCTCTCAATTTCCCTTAAACATTTACGAGGAAGTCTTTACGAGGAAGTCTTAACCCATTTTAGCCCCAATAGTGACAAGCATCTAATTTCTCCTTACAATATCCCTACTTGATCAAGCATAAAGGTCACGAATGTCTTCATATTTGTGCAAATTCTCCCAACTAGTACCATAAGAAATATATGGAAAACGCTAAGGAGAATATGCATAGTGATATTGGGGCTAAGAGCGTTAATCTGCCGTTGAATATGTTACGTTGTTACTGTCAAACGGAACTTAAATTTGTATTTTAATTCAATTCTCACTTAACTAACCATGCTCCTTTTTTCCGGACTGCTCTCGGGCACCTAAACCAGAGGAAGTTCTGGAACCTGGAATTGAGTCTACTTTAGTAGTTGAAAGAATTTTTGGCATGTGTACATTCGACATCTTTCTTGAAGGTGGAACGCTTTTCCTGAGAAAAACAGAAGAATGAGCTTGAAACAAAGAGAACCTTACTATGACATAAAGGTTGTGAAATGAAGTTGTGGAAGGCATACCTTTCATCAAGCACTGACACTTCTCCTAGGGAACTTTGAGATGATCTCTTCTTTAGTTTCCCTGTTGGAAATAAAGTATACATCTAAACTTAAATTTTAAAACGTAAAGGCAGAATACTTAGAAAGGAAGTTCTAAAAGCCACAGCAGCTTCAATGCATGTATCCAATATCCAATTCTTAGTCTAACTGGAATTTGTTTGTTTGTTCGCTTTTTTTGGAGGGAGACAACCAAAAAAATGAAAAAAAACAACAAACAAACCAACAAACAAACAAACAATCAAAAAACCTAGACAAAGACTCCCAGGCTTTGTTTCCCGAAAAAAAAACACATGAAGGAACAAAGTTTACTCCACAAGATGATGAGTGCAGAGTGGAATGATAAGGGAAGAGCCAACTGTCATAAACATTTCATATGTCACCTTTTTCTGTCAGGTATTTTCTTTTTGAACTTACTCTCTGTTCCTCGAAGTGGAGCTGTGCTGATCTGAGTTACAGTTGCATCCTACAAGACAACAATCATTAAGAATTCAGTTGGTTAACCATTTATTAAATAATAAACCAAATGCCGACACAAATTTAAACAACAGATGCCTATCATCCAGGCCCCAGTTGTTCAAAAGGTGGATAGTGCTATCCACTGGATAATGTGTACAAGTTAATGTTTATTATTTTCACCTTTTTAGGGGTTAACCCTCTCACTCCCAGCATAAGTTATGGAGACATGTAGTTCTAAGTTTTGAGTCTTTGGACGAAATCCTATGGTGTGACCATTCAAATGAAATCTCTTTGGCAGTACTTTTGCATGGTGCATTTTGTTTAGCAGGATTTAAAATAAGGAAATTTAGCATTTTCTTGAATTTTTACTTTAGCAAGCGCTAGGAGTGAAAGGGTTAAATTAAACCTCTTGCTAGTTTATTTGTTTTCTTGCATGCTTTCAGTGGATTTACAAATCACAGCCCTCCTAGTAGGCACTCATCACACATCACGACAGTCCATTTATTCATGGAACAAGACCACATGTAAATAAGAAGTTTTTTTTACTGTGCATGAGCTTATGTAAACTCAAGTCAATCATCACACATAACTCTTTACTACCCTGGTCAGAGCCTTTAAGTCCCTCCTGCTGTGTTTCTAGCAACACAATAAACAATTAATAAGAATATATGAAATAATTATCTGTTGTTCACTATTTTCAGATTTGCACTTACCTCACTAGTGTCCTGTTGTGTCGCTTCAGTCATTTCATTGTTTGGTTGAGAAGAGCCTTGTTCAATAGCGGGATGTACAGGAGCTGTAATTAAAAGTAAAACGGAACTTAACTCTGAATCACATTAATATTCTGCAAGTACTGAAACAGCCTCATTCCTGGGTCTCTTCTCTTTCTGTGCCCTTGATCCAGGAGATGGGAACAAGGGGAGGGACACTGGGAATGAGGTTGCTACTGACAGCCACATGTATGTAGTTGATCATGATTACCTGACAAGATCTTCTTTGATCTATGATGTTTGGTCTGCTCTGCCCAAGCATCTGTAAAGACAAACAAAACAACTTGACCAACTGCCAATGGGAGGAGAACAGAGTAAACCTTGGGTGATACTCAAGCAATATTTTATCAATAACAGACTGCAGATAGCAAAGCAACAAACAGGTATCTTACCTTTAAGAACGACTTGAACTTTTCTCCCCTTGGCTACATCCACAGGTGACAGACCTGCACAAAAAATAATTATTTTTATGAACAGAGCATTACATATCAAGACTTGTAGGACTCAAGACTCACAAGGAAAGTGGTAGTCATCTAACCTACCATAGTCGTCTGTTACGGTAACATCAGCACCATGTTCCAGTAAGGTACCAGATGTTCTCTCATATCCATGAGAAGCCTGGTTTAACCAAAATACAACGATAAAACAGAAAATAAAAGGCAAGTTGTTCATTAAATAAACAAACTTTGCAGCATGAGACAGCATGCTACAATAGTACTGTAATCTACCTAAAATTCTTACTTCTGCTCCATGGGGGGGGGGGGGAACTCAAAAACGTTTTGCACGAGAGGCTGACCACCCTGATGTTCAAAGCCTTTCCCTTTCATATACTAAATTTTACTGCAACAGCACCTCTTCTACATACCTAAAACAAAACTATAATAATATTAATATTACACCTTTTTTACACCTCAATGTCAATCCAAAAACAATATGTCACTGTGGGCTTTTAAGTCCCTCAAGGATCCAAAATTTGTGATTTGCTATCTCGCTCAAGGATCCAAAATTTGCTATTTGCTATCTCGAAACAAAACGGAAAAAAACTCGTTCGAGATACTAGCAAGAGTTCCAGACAGCCAACAATACAAAACTGCTCAACAACATCCAATGCAAACAGGTTTCAGTTTAAGAAAATGGGCAATTCAAGATAGCCATGCTTCAAAATTGGGAGCAGGTCAGAACCCTTTTGGGCAGAGCTTCCCTACATAGTCACCAACACCTGGGATAATGTTTGACCTTCTCAGGCAACAAATTGACAGCTTGTACTTCAGTTGGCAAGTAGGCAGACGAAAAGTGTCTTGCTTAAGGCGAGTAGTAACTTTAAACTAAGCTTAAAATCTCAAATCTGATAATGATTACTGAGATCAGACAGAGTTCTATTTAAGCCAACCTTAGAGACCAGAGAACTATACTATCCAACTACATGTATAAGAAGATTCTGCTAGAAATGGCAAGGTGAATTAAAAAAAGAAATAACAAGTATGTAGGGTACTTACAGCTATATGAAGAGGTGTTTGTCCAGTATATCCTCTGGCATTTACATTAGCTCCTCCCTTGATAAGAGCCAGCAAGATGGGCTGATTGTCCTCTCTTGTTGCCCAGTGCAGGGGGGAGTTGCTAAACCGGTCTCGTACATCTGCAAAGAAAAGACAAAAGCATTTTGTTAGTTACCAGCTAAACAAAGCCGGTATTCAGAATGCAGCTTACAATTTGACAATCAGACACTACAACCCTCAGAACGTACCAACAAACACACACAGAAAACGGCCCGGGGGGGGGGGGTACTCCCTTATATAAGCTAGATAGGTATGTGTGGTGCCACAGGGTATAGTTTTCGAGCCGTTTTAGTCTGAAATAGGGTATAGATTTTCACCATTTTGGTCTGAAACAAGGTTAGGTTTTTGCGATCTGGTCGGGAATTAGGTTTGGTTTTTACAAGGAGATACTTATTGGACATTTAAAGCCCTTCTCAATGGTATTAGCCTGAGAAAACAGCCGACGTTTTGCGAGGTCGCCACTTGAGCCCTCGGAAAACAATGTCTGAGTAACAAGCACAGAAATTCCATACTGATGACGTGCACTATGCAGATCTTGGTAGTGCTTGCGATTGGTTGAAAGAAAATTCCCTCGCGGCACAACCGATCAGAAACGCTACCAAGATCTGGGTAGTGCACATCATCAGTATGGAATTTCTGCGCTCATTACTCAGACGTCGTTTTGCAAGGGCTCGAGTGGCAACCTCACCAAACAGCTGCTGTTTTCTCAGGCTACAAATGTATACGCAAATCGAAGCAGTTCCTTCCAAGGAGTGGGCGGCCCCTCCCCACCCAAATTTTTGGGGAGTAAGCCCCCCCCCCCCGCACTGGGGAAAACAGGGGATGGAGACAGGAATCTATGAATGTTCCCATGAATAGCAGGCCAGTTATACAACTCACCAATGTCACTTGCAGCCGTCGCTATCAGCACATCAATTACATCTCTGGCATGACTCCCTTTGCCATGAGCTGCAAAGTGAAGAGGTCTCTTCCCTTCACTATCTCTGGCTCCGCCATCACTAGAAGTTACAAACAAAGCAAACACATTTTTTGTATTACATTTTTTCCTGAGCAGACATAACATTTCTAGCTTAAGTTTGCCAAAATAGCTCATTTGGAATGACACCAGTCTACAGTGTGCAAATTAATGGGTGACTGTGAATACTAGTTGGAGAACCAAGTACAGTTGTGAAGCTGTAAACACCACCTTGTTTTAGTTGTGATGATTGCAATGTCACTAAGTAGGGACAAAAAGCAAGTTGAATGAGGGCTGTTCCAAATTTCATACTTATAGTCATTACAATTAATTAGTGCACGGGGGGGGGGGGGGGGGGTAAAAAAAAACCCCCCCACACATGTTTTAAAAGGGGGGGATAGAAAAAAACCCCCATTTTTGGGTTTGGGGGCAAAAATTTTTTTATAAAAGTAATCTTTATCCCCCAAACACAACACGCGGGGTTTTTTCTTCCCCCCTCTTTTTTAAACTATGTTTTGGGGGGTTTTTTTTACCCCCCCCCCCCCCCCCCGTGCACTAATTAATTGTAA
>Ga0126336_10000844_pt1 | contig 14305 bp, 8 predicted proteins | sample SidCmetagenome_FD_92530 | JGI IMG/M metagenome (GOLD analysis project Ga0126336, IMG submission 92530) | Coral microbial communities from El Islote,Puerto Morelos, Mexico - Siderastrea C C metagenome | ecosystem: Host-associated > Invertebrates > Cnidaria > Coral | place: El Islote,Puerto...
AATGAGCTTCCTATGAACCCCCCACTCCCCTCGGAAATTTCTGCCTTTGAACCCCCCTCCCCCTCGGAATTTCCAGTGACCTTCCGTGGGGGGGGTATGGATATTTTCTGGAACCACACAATGAGTGTCCCAGAAGGCAGTGCAACTTGTAACACAGAAGCAAACATGGTGAATGAGAATTGAACAAGCAAAAGCATAAAGACTACAAAATTCAATGGATTCTCTGTGTGTGAGGTAAAAATAGGCACATTTTCCACACATTTTAATCAATTCTGTTGAAAGTTGCAAATGAAGCTATTTTTGGGAGAGTACAAAACCTGGACCCTGGGACCATGGCCCCCCTTTAGGACTGGGTCCATGGACCGCTTATACCCGGTCTATTGACCCCTATTTTTGTTAAATCCCCTGGCCAAATAGTAAAAACAACAAATGACAGCAATAAAACATATTTGTGGTGGCCTTTGAGGGAAATATATAGTGCAAAAAGATGAACTGTCTTGTTTTGTTTTGTTATCGTTTTGGTCAATATTGTTGATGTTAGGTATCTGTTTTTATACTGCTAGACATACTTTTTTTAATCGCAACCGAATTCTAACTTCCATTGTTCGCAACTCTACTATTTTACTCTTTTCTGGTTCTTAGATATTTTATATGCATTTATCCTATACTTATATTATGATTGTAACTGCAGGTCCACATCAGCCTCTGGCTGACTTTTTTGACCTGTGGACCAAATTAATAAAGTGTGTCTATGTCTATGTCTAAATAGTGTTGCTGACGTACATATAAACTAGACTGTCAGAGCTTGTGTTTGAAAATGAAACTATTTTTTAACATTTCTATACTTCTAATCAGGGCTATGCTCTAGCAGTGCCCAGGGGCCTCAGGCTACTAAGTTTTGTCTTCAGGGGACTATATGCCATTCGTCCTTTTGAACTTGGAGCTTTCCCCAAAAAAATGCTGTTTGAAGCTACTTGAAAGCTGTTTTTGACTGCCATGCATCTAGGGAAAATGCAGCAAAACTGGCCAAAACTTTACTTTCAACTTTAAAACTGAATTTTCTTTCAATTCTGGGACAAATATAAGGACTAAGACTTGACTTTTACTTTTTTCTCCTTGTTTGTTTTGCTTATCTTAAAGTTTGCTATTTTTCTCCTTTTTCTGGTCTTTGACTAGACTCCTAAGTTTCCACAAGAACACTGAAGAAGGTGAAACTTTTTTTTAGCAAATGTTTCTTTGAATTTTCCAGTCAGATTTAATACTTGTCCTTTTGTGTGTATCTCTTGCCCATTTCACGGAAACGCTTTTGTGTGGACATTCTTTGGAAGATTCCCTCATCCTGCGAAAGTTGTTCACCAAAGTCATCTCTCAATATAAAAAGTAATGTTACAAGTGTAACAAGTCCCATCATTTCAGGCGTGGAGGTGTTGAATGATTTTTGACAAAATAATAATAATAATAATAATAATAATAAATATTAATAATTAATTGTTAATGAGATCAGGGCTTACATGTAGTACATCACAAGTGGGGTGGTTTACAGAAGGGCTCTTTTGTTTAAACATAAATTAATTGCCAAACAATAAAATTAGCACATATTGTAATTACCAAGTGCGAAGGTTATATGTATTTACCCTTACCTTATTCCTTGCATAAGGAGTTGTCTGGCAACTGTGATTCAGGTATATTGCACATGCATCTCATCTGATTATCCCATATAGGTAGCACCACTGGTTTAATTTTAAACTAACTTATGCAGTGATTAGCAAGTCATGCACTGTAAATTGCAGTCAAGGTCTAAGCATCATTGTATGAAGGGACCTGCCCAGTCCTGTCCTAACTGACTCGTGCTTGGTTCCAAATTACACTACCCCTAAAAATTAATAGGGTAATGTTGTATGTGAACAAAACTTACGGTGAAGTCCACCTTTTGAATTATTTAAGTTAATTAACACAATCATAGCAGTTTGTTTGTGGTGGTATTCCAATTAAAACACATTTTTTTTTCAAAATTTGAGCAGTCAGATTGTTAGCATTCATGGAATTGGCAAGTGTTACGTCCAGATGGTTTGGACCAGTAAACAGTTTAGTTTGTAGATCGATGAAATCTGTGAGATGGGAATGCCAATGTGCCTTTGGTGTATGAGAAAGATCTTATAATTTGGTTTTCTATCACAGGATCTGTTTGGTGCTTCGTTTTAGAAACACTTGAATGAAAAAAAAAACAGATTTTTACACTTTGAGTCAACCTGCTTCTGTCTACACTAAAATGCAAGAACATTTTGAAAACAAATTGTTGCAAGTATTGACAGTCGAAATAAAAAATATAAATTAGGAGCCTACTATAGCTGGACCATGCAACCTAGTTGAACTGACAAATCATACTGTGTCAAGCTAAGGGTCATGACCTTGACCTTATTTTCTCAAAACTGTTTCATTTCATTTCAATTCAGTAAGAGTTCTTTTGACAAAATTAGGCACAGCCTATACATTAATCATGCATAATCAACTGCTTTGATAATACTTTCCTTTTCTTACAAGTGAACTAAAAGCAATCGTTAATAGCCCTTGAGTGAGAAAATATTAGGTGTAATAATTAATGTATGGGGCTGTGACCTTTTTTTTTTAGTTTTTCTTCTGAGCCCTTAATCCTGCATGAACTTGCTTCAAATTCATTTCTTGCAGATGGACTACAATTTGTACAATAAACACTCTATATCTCCATGCATATTTTTAAAAATTTGTAGAAAATGTAATTTTGTGGGCACTTTTGTTAGTAGCTGTTGATGAAAATTTGTTTAAGAAAAATTGATCGTTGTTGTAAATTTTCCAGACGTATGGGCCCTTTATCCAGAGGTTAATGAGCCCTTTATCAGTGGATAGAATCCATGAAATGGATATATCTACTGATGAGGGGGTCATACCCAAAACGTCTGGAAAATTTATAACATTAATGAGCACTTTTCCTTACACAAATTGTCATTAACAATTGCTGTCCATATATATTTTCCCAGTAATAGGTTGCCAGTTTCAAAAACAAAAGGCAAAATGAAAAACACCCTCCAAAATTAGCGAGGACATTTATGCTGTCAGCCCAAGTTCAGTTGGTTTCTCTATTTCTTTTCTTTATTTTGCTTTGTTTGTGAGGGAAATTCTTTGATAAAAATAAAATGGCATTTCTGCTTACATAACTTGATACATACAGGAGGTTGTTTGACATCTGCTATGGAAAGTGACAACAACAACAACAACAACCATTTTATTTTGCCAAATTAAATAGGAAAAAAATTACACTATAAACTAAATTAACTAAAATTATAGGCAAAAAGCTACCCAGAATAGAAATAAACTAAACGAGCTGAGTAGTTACAAAAAAAATTAAATTGCTTTTTGACTAGGTTGTACATAAAAGGAGACAAAAGTAACTAAAATTATAGGCAAAAAACTACCCAGAATAGAAATAAACTAAACGAGCTGAGTAGTTACAAAAAAAAATTAAATTGCTTTTTGACTAGGTTGTACATAAAAGGAGACAAAAGTAAAATAAGGCCAACTAATAAGTAATTAAGTACAAATTATGCACACAAAAAAAATTAAGTACAATGTACCTAAATATGTATAAATAGTAATTTAGATAAAAAAGTAGAAAAAAAAGGGACATGGGAAAAAAAAAAGAAAGGAAAGGAAGAAAGAAAAGAAAACAGTACCAGACAGGTACAAAGTTAACAAAATAAATGTTCTAGTGTGATGACCGAATGTCATCAGGTAGTCAAAACGCATAATTTCAATTTGAATTGAGCTGGTGAGGTGATGAGATTGAAAGGTCGACTTATCAATGTCCAGAGTGTGTTTCAGTTTCCGTCTTGTGTTCTGTTAAGGCAAGATGGTAATTATAATTACTATTTACCCTAATATGTTAGGCATTATATACAGCCCCCAAAACAAACTGAGTTCAAAATTTCGAAAATTTTTGCACGAGTTTGCTCATATCGTCACTTGGGTGACAACAGTGGATTTGTGTTTGTTAATTAGATCTGATTACTTGTTTACGAAATTTCATGAATGAATATTCACAGAAAAAAAAGTACCAAGCTCTTCTAAATTACCAGTAAACGATTTATTAAGATGTGAGCCCCTATATTTGCCTTTGTTCACTTTTCACGGCCCCGCTCAATTAATGCGAGTCATTTTGTAGGGAACTCATTGACCTTAAACAGTGCACCTTTTTTGAAACTTTCTTGTGTATATAAGCCAAAAGGAATGCAATTGGAAGCGGTCCATTAAAAGAAGTATTAAAAGAAGAATTATGGAACATTTCCTAGAAAGTCAACAGCTCAAGTGCAGATGTCTTGCAACTGGCAGATTTCTCTTTGCTTTGGCAAAACAAGTGTCTGTCCTTGAAGAATAATTTCTTTGCTTTTAACTCTCTCTCTCTCTCTCTCTCTCTCTCTCTCTCTCTCTCTCTCTCTCTCTCTCTCTCTTTCTCTTTCTCTCTAGGCCTTGGAGTGTTCCTGAGGGCTTCTTTCGACTTATGGGTCTAAAACTACTAAGTCTTCTTTTCGAGATCGGTATACTACCACCTTGACAAATTCATGCTTGAAGGACACAGCAGCGATTTTCTGATCTTGTTCATTGGCCAAGATGGCCACCATCTTGGAATTTACCCAAAATTAGAAGTTATCAAAAGGTGGTGGAAATTAAACAATGTTGACACGATAAGACATATAACATTGTATTAAACACTTTGCTGCCTTTTGTCAACATTTTGCACTGTTTTCACAGAAAAGGGTGAAAATCACAGATTTTCATTCAAAAATGGCTTGACCACATGTTACTTATGGCATCATTTCTTGTAACCATAGTAACTGATTCTCACTATACCTGCACCAAAATGTGTCTAAGGAATATGTATACAGCTACTGAAATTGGCAGGTGCTGCTGTCAAATCCCCTGAAATATATTTCATAACAACTTATGGGGGGATGCCACACCACCCCCTTGCTTGCACACCCAAGGGTTTTGCATCATGACTAAGTACCCATGAGTCAGAAGCTTCGCTTTCCCCCTTATTACTTTGAATATTTAGTCAACTAGATGCGAAAATAAGAATTGGCCTCCAGGAGCTCATTCACAGAAGTATTTGAGTCAGACTATCCGATGTTAGAACTTTTCCGATGTTTTAAAGCAACTTTTAGTTGTTGTTGTTGTTGTTGTTGTTGTTGTTGGTCTACAAAGTTTCACTGATAGTATGCTAGCTATGTACTTGTATGCTTGACTTAAAAGATAATGCTGAGGCTGCTAGTCACCAACATCACTGTCTTTTTAAGGCTGCTGCTTATGAACTGAGATACCTGCACTTAACAAACTTATGTACACAGTAGTAATCAATGTTAGTATCGCATGAATTTGAAGCAGCTTTGAGATAACTCAGTTACTCAGGAGCTCTAATTGAACTGTCGACTTATCAAGTCCTTGTTTCAGTTTCCATGGTGTGTTCCAAGGGAAAATAATGCCCATATTGACACACACCACCCTTGGACATTATATATGGGTATAAGGGTTCTATTGTGCACAAAAATAGGAAAAATAAGAGGATACATAAGCATCAATAGCAACACATTCAATGAGGTATGAGATAATGAAATGCCTTGCCGTAGACAAGGCTAGGCTAGGCTTTTTGGCAAGGCTACGCTGTGGCTGGTTGCCCTGCCAACCACAGCCAATGTTTGCACTGATCGGCCCATGCAACACAGACAAGGAAGTTTAAGGTTAAGGATTTACAATTGCACTCAGAGTATATATACTGTGAGAAACAGCAGGCAAAATGCCGTTTTGTACAAATGATGATGTCACTACATATAAATACTTGCTGATTTTTATGCTGACAGAGTATGTTCTCATTGTATGTAGATGAGACTGCGGGTGCCATGGATGAAGTTATTCAGCCAGCTCTTAAACGGTTGAAAGTAAGGAGCAGTGGAGACCAAAGTGATAGTGATGGTAAATACAGAACATTTTATGAAATTAAAGTAAAATTTGCGGTCAAGTATTGTGTTGGGATTAAATTGCATGTAGTGTTACTGGGGCAAAAATGGAATAAAAGATGTTTTAAATGGCAAAAGTGAATATGTGAAATGTTCATATACGTGAATGGCGGCCTAAAATATGAAAAGTTATGCGACAACCATCGCAGTTAATGATATCAAATAAGCTACTCAAGTTGATATCATTAACTGCAATGGTCGTCATCATTTCTTAAGAAAGGTTTTTCTAACGTTTTAAGGAAAAATATTCAACAGTTGAAACTCAAAGTGAAAATAAACAGCTCAATAAAATACAATTCAATGCCACCTCTAATTTACCAGTAGATCACATCATTTGGAAAAAAGCAAACATGGCTAGACATAACCTCATGTTACTGTAGAATTCCGAAAGTAGCGGTCTTTGGGATTAGCAAGCCTAAGGGGCCACAACTTTCGGGCAGCTAAAATATTAAGCTAATAATTCATCGTAAACACAACTGTGGAATATTAGCAAAATGTCACTTTAATTCCCCTAAGACTTTCTTGTTGATTCCTTAGCATTCTTGTTCTATGCTAGGTTGTGCCATCTGCATTCAGTACGCTTAAGGGAACACAGTTTCTCCTTCAACGACTTTCTTAGATCTTTCAGCTCTTTCTTCACGAACACATCATACATGCACACTCCTTCCGGTGCACCCCGTGATTGTCCAGAGATCTTGCGTGTAATATAGTTCGAGTCCCTCCTGGTTACTTTGTTTGGAGATGACATTAAGGTATTCTGGACCGTTACTATCGAAGGGAGCTTTACTTTTGGGGGGCGGTGACATTCGGAAGGGGTGTTTCTTTCGGAAACTATTAGAAAGGTCCCAATATTAACGTTACTTTCGGCTAACCGTTACTTTTGGGGGTGGGGGGGCGCTACTTTCGAATTTTATTGTAATTTATGTACAAGCACGTTAACCATGTGTTAACGAAACCGTTCGATTTGTTCATTCCAAGTAGAGATTGTGATTCTCCAACAAGGTTATAGGGTGGATTGTGCATTGCATGCTAAAAGCAGAAACTCTGGCTATATTTCTTGTATCCCTCACCATCCAAGCATCAGTATCTCGACCCACCACATTCCCTTAACCTGGCAAGCTAGTTATTGCTGTTTGTTTTCTTTTATTTTTGTGGGCATGGTTTGTCCTGGTTTGGTACTGGAAATTCCGAAAGTGTGTTGACATAACATTTATTATTAAAAACTGGACTAGGTATATTGGATTTCTAGCATTTTGATGGGCTGAACGGAGCTAGGCTATCAGTTCATATACCTGCTGTGACCAAATATGGTCAATGAACACTCAACAACAAAGTGAGCTGAAAGTTTTTTCCTCGCGAGCAACCCGGAGAGAAAAATCACTTGGCAGCGAATTTAAATTTAGGAGAAATTCCAACAGCGTCACCAACAAGCATCACCAACAGCGTCGTGTAACACAAGTCAAAGTTGTTCCACTTCAAAATATCAAGACAAGACATAAAATAAAACACACTGTGAAATGTGAAATGGGGCAGGAGCATTTAATAAAAACTATCACACATTCATGGTGAGTCGGTGCAAAAATCATGAAGCAGTCTAAACATTCGATAACCAACGCTACGCGCTACGCGCCTCGTTGGTTAACTAACATTCGATATCCAGCGCGCCCTCGTAGAATAATTGTTAATTATACTAGTAACAGATTGTGCGTGAGTCAGAACCTTGCACTCTTCCTCCTCCATGCAATCATGTTGAATATTCATTACTGCGCCTACCAATAACTTGTGAACTCTGGCCTTCAAAACCTAGCTGACAAATGATTGAGTTTTTGTTTACTGTCAAAATAAACAGGTCGTATAAAGCAGAGTGGAATAAATCCTCCAATCATAGCACTTGAACGTGACCTCTTAAACCCATTCAAGTGAAAATTGACATGTTATTGACAAGTTACCGATGGTCAAACAACTGGTGGGAAAGTACTGAATCTTATTAGAATCACCACGTGAACAGGGACCCAGGCTCACAACACTAGTTCTCAAGGGCATTTAATAAAGGATTTGTGTGGGATTTTGGTTAGAGTTAAAATGCTAAAATTGTGCCTAAACATCCATGTACCGTATTAAATGACGTACTTCCAGAGACGAGCGACAGTCGGAAATGCGTCTTTGTTCGCAGGCTAATGATGTCTATGTGTTGTTCGTGATAACAGCATTTCTCTAAACAGCGCTTTAAAAAACACAAATCTTACAAGAATGCTGTTTAGAGGGTATGAAACAGTCAAGAAACAGTACATGAATATTTTGCCCTTGAGGAGTCTTGTTGTGAACCTTGTCCCCTTGTGAAGTCCAGTTTTTGTCATTTTTTCAGTTAGTGTTTTCAAGACTATGCTTCACTGGTAGTACACCAGTTGCTCATATGCTTGACTTAGAAAGTAATCATTTCTTTGTTCTTCTGAGGCTGCTAGTCATGAAATGCATCAACAACTGAGGGCTGCAAATAATTTTTCTTTCTTGAATTGAATTGACATATGTCCGACCAAGTCTCCATTTTGGTCGGACAAAACAGAAGTGTGGTCGAACGTTTTTTATTATTATTCTTAAGTGGAAGTTCTTTTTGAAATAATTACTTTTTATCATTATTTACTTATTATTTGGTAAAAGAATTTGTCTGGGCATGATGTCCGATCAAAGGTAGGATTTCGTCGGACATGGCCCGATTTTAGTCGGACATTGTCCGATGACCGACAGTTATTTGCAGCTCTGCAACTGTCTTTTTAAGGCTATTTGTACTAGGACAATCCCTTTAAATAAGCTTGTACACGGTAGTAATTGTTTTGTATGTGTTGTCTTGGTTTTGCAGCTGAAATTGTCTTTGCTTTGGACTCAACTGTGTCAGAGGAAAATTTTCAAAAGGAGCTTGACTTTGTTAAACATTTGGCTGAATCTTTCAATATCTTAAAATTATTAACTCTCGTAGTTTATGGTGATTCTGCCCAAACAATTCACTTTGATCCAACGTCTTCTCATCTAAATGGACGGATTCAAAGTAAAGGCAGAAGAATGGATTTGGCATGATCAGAGGCTGCTAGCAATTTTAGTGAACGTACCAACCAACATCAGCTAGTTGTTTTGATAACAGCAGGCAAGCAGTCTTCAGGTGCAGGAAACAAAGAAAATAACCAAGATCTCCTTGTATCAGCATCTGAAAAGCTCTACTCCAAAGATATCAAAGTCACAATTGTGTCAGTCGGTATGGAAACAGATTTCAAGGAGCTTGTATTAATTGTGAAGCGGCCACAGTTTTTGTTCCGGTTCTTCAGTTTTGATGACATGATACGTGACACAGCTACAACTGATACAGCTAGATTTAATGTTGCATCCAACATCAGGAGAGTTTTAGGTGAGTTCACTTTTATTTTGTGCAATGTATATTTTAAAGCAGTGAAGGTCTGATCCAGATTCAATTCTGCTCATGGTCCAAAGCAAAAGAGTGGCATCTGCATAAGTTTCAGTTTGCACAGGAATTTGGATTTGGTTGAGCAAATATCATGTATTTTGGCAGAATAACACAACAGCAGCAGTTGATTCATACTGGCACTTTTCTCAAGTACCGAACTTATGCATAAATAATGTTTTAGTGCACTGGTGGTGGCCGAAATCTCAGTGGCTTGGCAAGACATGCATGTCACCTTGAGGACGGTGCTTCCTATTATTACTACGCATACGCTCTAGGCATCTTGGGATGTTCTGAGAAACTCGGCTTTGTTAAGGATAGCACCTACTAATACAAAGGTATTTTTGCGCGGGTTATGACTATGCGGGAAAAGCAGATCCTAGCAAGGGCTGTTGGAATCAAAAAGAAAATTAGGGTAATCACGCATTGTTCAGAGACAGTTGAGCTTAAAAAAGGCATACATTGTTCTGTATTTTACAGCTTTTTTGTGCGGACGCAGTACGGATCTATGCGCAGCTTTGTCAGCATCTTTTAGACTTCGTTTCTTTGTTTGTTGCGGGTTTCTCAGTCAAAAGAAAGTCAGGGCAGTGGTTTTCATGGGGTGGGCAGGTTCATTCAATTGGGAGGTGTAAGGAAGGTGTGGTTTTCAAAAACTTCAGGCCGCTAGGTGAGGGATTTAGTGTCTTGGCAAGCAAACCGCTGACCAAAGTATTCTTTGAAAAAAGCTGCACGCTTCTGTTTTTCTTTGGTCCTGAAAATGCTGGTATAGGCTATCCTGTGGCCGTGTGAGTATGATACTTTGTTTGTCTGTTCCTCTTCACGATTACACGATTTAAAAAGGCAAAATAATACTTAATTCTAGAATTTCTCAGTTAGCTTTTTTAGCCAATGTCGTATCTGTCTTTGTCTGTGAGGCGGGGGGGGGGGTATTCTGTGAGATGTTGAGTGGGGGTGTGCCACCGGGACACTGAAACCCTTCTTATCAGCGGCACTTGCCCATACAGCTTTTTCTAGGGGAGTACGACCCCCCGGGCTTTGAAATGTTTTGCATTCGCGAATCTCAATCAACAGAAACTATTTAATGTTATATACTTCGAATGCACTGTTCTGTGTACTTCAGGTCTGGCAGGATTTTCTTCGCTTTGCAGTCAAGCGTTTACTTAGCCGTGGCGCAAATTTCCACAGCAGCAAACACATCAGAAATTATACACAAGACGGATTCGTCACATTTAAGCAACGAACCAACTTGACTTAGTGTGTTTTTCTGCGAAGAAGAAACACTTTGTAAATAACTACTTGTAATGTGAAGTAACAAAAGAAAAATCGGAAGTAACGTAATTTCCGGCCGATTGCCCGCATGAAAACCTTCTCACTATCGCAAGTATCGATCGAAGATATTTCAAGATATTTAAGGGAATAAATTTTACTCTCTAATTAAAACAAAAACAGTGAAACGAAGATATATTTAAAGCCCAAGTTTATAACGGTAGTGAAAAGACCGGAGTAAAACATCTCAAGCTAACAGCGAATTTAAAATTTGCAGTGTCATTTTTGCGTGCGTAAACAAGAAACCATTTCAAAGTAAAATCGGAATTTGCGGGGGCTTGTTCCTACCCTGTAGCTATTCCTAAAACTGAAAAACTTGAATGAAACTAATATTAGTAATTGAAGTTACAGTGGTGATCAAGGAATTAGAGTAGAATCTTCAAGATACCAAACTTTACTTCGGGCTTATTACGCGGGATGACGTAGTCAGCCAGCGTCTAGGTTTCGGTCGATTTTCATCGTTGTCACAAATTAGCATGTTTTTTTAACTTTCCCGTTTCCCGTGCCCTTGGCACAAGGCTCAAGGGACGTCCCGAAAAATTGTGCGATTTGTTGGCTGTAACCTCGAATCACGTGCAAGTCAGGTTGGGTTGAACACAAAGACAACGTAGTACAAAATCAAAGTACAAAGTCAAATCGATAAGAAACTAGAAGAGGATGTACAGTACACCCCAAAAATAATACACGCGCAAGAAGTGGCGCAAGAAGTTCTTGACAGGCAAGACAAACAAGACATTCACGTGCACAGGGTCACGGCAGATTGTCTGATGAACTCGTGGGTGAACTCGCCAAGAATCTCTGCATCTTTACCACTTAAATTTCCTAGCAAAACAGGAATGCTCGAAGAAATAGTATAGAAATATAATTTCAACAACACATTCACCTTTCAACACAGCTGCGAAAGCAATTTGCTCATTGCGTTACAGAATGTCATTCATGCAAATCATACTAAATTTGCATACGGCATATTTGTGTTTACTCAGGTTACATGTACTTGACAACTGTCCAACTCTGTTCAAAATAGTCCTTACATACACCAGCACATCCCGCGTAAACGCCTTCAGGCGTCTTCTTGTTCATAGTTTAAAACGTCGCTGAACAAATTTGCATAGTTGACAGCTGCTTGGAATTTAAACCTTCGGAATGCAACGCAACGCTCAAAACATCTCGCACCAAACGCAAGATTAACAACAACAAACATGTGACAAAGCATTCTAATAGAGAGCTATTTAATTTTGCAAGTTTTTTTCACGCCTGTCAGGACTTGAATACATCAAAAATGCTAGAGACAGACGTGTTAGGATATGTTGTCTTTGACTGAAGAAAAGGGAAACAAAAAGCTTTCTTTACTTCGCACGCAATTCTAATGTCACGCTATAATTAACTGTCACGTAGTCACGCTGCTCGTTACCCTGTTTTACGATAATTAACCTATGTTGAAATGTCAAGTCTCTTTCTAGCTTATTTGCGATTTTTAAGACAACACACGCGAGTATTTCCCCCTCCACTGTAGTACACTAGTGCATAATTATTGCTGCAATTGTTGCATTACGCTCATCTCAACTCACGTGCTGGTCATATGAACGCTGATGGAAAGTAACTGTTTTGAAAACAGCTATATCTTTTACTCAGCAGTACCCTTGGAATGCAAAACAAAATCCTGCTAAAAATCCAGTCGGACCAAAAAAGATAGAGCAATCATCGGGCTAGTAGGCCACAGGGTGGAAATTCAAACTGGCTCTAGAGCAAAACAACTGCGTAAAAGTTTCAAAGTAAATCTAAAACTGAAACCTTAGTTAAGGTCAACTAATAATTGTCCACATATTATTGAATAATATAAATCGAGGTCACAACAAGATGTAAAAGAAACAAGTGTAGTAGATAATAATTTGAGGAGAGGACAGCCATTGGCACTCACAGTTGCACGAACTTGTTTATGCAAATTGAAGACCAAAAGAGGGCAAAGGTCGTTTCTCAAATAAATTTTCATGCCATATGTTCCTGTATATGATAAAACCAGGAAAGAAATTATTTCTATGTCGGCTGGAAAATCTGTGGATATGACTGATACAAATCATGGATACAACATCATAAACTGAAACTTAACCTTATTTTGGGAAGAGAAAACAGGTTTAAAAACCTACAGACACGTTTGAACTAACAAACTAACAAACTAATTTTCATATATTCATAATTTCAAACTAATTTATGCAAATTGGACACTTGACACTTCAAAATTTTACTGACTTTTGTTTCACGCCCCTTTTACGTGGACTACAAATCACACATGCCTCAAAATTAGCCAAAATTGGCCAAAATTAGCCACAATGTAAATGTTACCCATTGAAGTTCATATCCACAAGCACAGTCCTCACTGAGCCTCCATTTACTCTTTAATTTACCCTCCTCTCCGACCCAAGGTCAACTTCTTCATAATTAATTAAATTATCTTTAAGGTGATTCCATCGAAATAGAAGGAATATATAAAATTTTCTAAAACTTGGTCCAATTGGTAATTATGTTTAGAACATTCAAAAATGCAATTAAAAAATAGGGATCACGGTGCTTGTTTTTCCACAAAATGGATAGCCATTAATAGCAACTATACGACCCGCAAGGTTCGCAAGGTAACCAGAAATGTGTACTATAATTGCTTTAAAAAGTCATTGTTTGATTGAAATATTGAAGCAGTTCAACAAAATAGACATTTATCTTGCATTGTGCACTGCTTTAGTTGAACAGGAATTAAAGAAGATTAAAAAAATTAAAGAATCGGCCGCGTGCGTACATACCCTGCTGTACCTAAAGATGTGTTCTTTTTGGCATTTAAATAAAAAACTCTCAAAGCAGAATTTTTAACTTTTGTTAAAATCGCGATATATTGTTGTCGACCGTGTGCCATTTGAATTTATGTGTTAAAAAATGGGGGTCACCGAGCTCGTTTAGGAGAAAACGACCATTTATTTCTCTGAACAGCTCCGCTTTCATAGAAAACCTACCAAGTTCCGAAGGTGCGCGCGCTAATCACGCAAAAAATAATGCACAGAAAGGGTGCGTAATGCAATTGAATGGAATCACGTCGCTATAAATTTCAAATTACCAAACAAAGCTGTTTCAAAAACCTTAAAAAGTACAATCAAAATTATCCACGTCCAGCACAGATACAATCTTTTCAACCAACATCTTGCTCAAAGATACACGACCAAAACAGCTGTTTCATAACTCAAATCACAACATAGGCCCGCAGTGCGTGCAGAACCGACGAAGTGTTGGTTCGCCTCGAAAAGAAAGCAAGCGAGCCGTGCGTGACTGCAGCTTCAATAACATTCAAGCATCTGTAACAGCAAGTTGCATTAAAAGAGTGTAACTGTAACTAACGCTTAAATTTGACCAACTGAAAAGGCGACCAATACCCTGGAAAGGAGGTCAACTGAATTATTCACCCTCTCCTCACCAAACATAGCTCCACAGACTACGCCCATGA
>Ga0126336_10000845_pt1 | contig 14292 bp, 8 predicted proteins | sample SidCmetagenome_FD_92530 | JGI IMG/M metagenome (GOLD analysis project Ga0126336, IMG submission 92530) | Coral microbial communities from El Islote,Puerto Morelos, Mexico - Siderastrea C C metagenome | ecosystem: Host-associated > Invertebrates > Cnidaria > Coral | place: El Islote,Puerto...
ATTTTTTCCAAGGTCTTTGCATACTTTTCGTTTTTGATTTTGTGTCCCTTTTTGTACCGGTAACAACATTCATCAAAGAGCAGTTCTCTAGAAGAAACTTGAACAGTGACTGAAAAGAGGAGAAAGTTCAGCCTGTTTCAGGCTCTCAATTGGGAAAACGCGTCAACCTGTTCCCTTGCAGAATCTTAGCAGGGGCTAGCTTTTGGAATCCAAAAAGAAAGATGGGGGTAACCGCGTAATTTTCAAAGGTAGTTGACCTTAAATTGAAAAGAAAATGCAAACGTTGTTAGTTATCTTAAAGCTGAAAAATACGTGGTTCCCACAATTGCCTTTCTTAATTCCAATAACCCTCGCTAATGATACAAGGAATTCCGTGACGTTAACTTCTCTTCGACGAGAGCAAGCACGAAGATGCCAGCGAGCTTTGAAACCCAAAGTCAAACTGGCATGAATGCGCTTTTTGATAGCGCAATTGGCACGTAAACATTACATCATTCAAACACAAAAGCCGATCCGGATAAGTTCCCTGCTTGGGCAAATCACTCATCAAATCATGGCCTGAAAACAGACTTTGACGGGTTTTTTTTGGGTAGATACCCGTTTCTTTTAGATTTTAGGATAATTTCGTCTTTATCAATAAAGCTATTTAACTTTCTGTGCCCTTGTTATTCAGAACAAGAAAGCCCACTAGGCATTTTAACCGGCTGTTCTGACCCAACCCACCCCCAGGGTAACAAATGTTAGCGCCATCCCGTATTTATAGGAACTATCGTGACGAAAAGTGTGACTGTGTGACACAATATTTTAACTATAGCGCTAGTTGATGCAGACTCAAATTTCTGCGTAAAGCCTTCCCGATGCTTGCTGAATCGGAGTGGCTGGCCGATTGTCCATCGTGAGAACCGTTAAAAAGCATCCGATAGTTATGTTAACATGCTTAAAAACGTGTTCAAACCTACAAAGTTGCGTTTTCAAACATTTTTCGAAAATTATAGCGCGGTTTTGTTTCAGAACTTCTTCCACATTAATTTTATGGCACTGCAACACCTTTACATTAATTTTTGCCGCCGTGCAGTGCATTATAGAACTGTTGTTGGGATTGGAAGCTACTCCCCGACTCATGGATTAAAAACTGAATTATGTGTGGCGCGCTTGCTTCGATTCATGGAATAAAGAACTAGCGCCCTTGTTTATAAAACTTGGTATACACCCATGAACAGCTCGTTTGTTTCGGCTCATAGATTAAAAAGCAAGGTATGTATATGTGTAACGCGCTTGCTTCGGCTCATGAATTACAGAACAAGGTATATTCATGCGTGCCGCGCTTGTTTCGGTTAATGAGATGCATTTCTCCAGTCAACAGGTTATTTTGTCGAGTCGTGACAATAGTTTTGTCCACACGTACAACTCGTTCAATTGGACAACTTATCGCTGCAGCTCCTTTATTTTTCCACTGGACAACTCTGTGTGTCCAGACGACACAACTTCTGATTCGGACAACTTGTAAAACGTATTTTTCATCAAGTATCAAGTCGGCAGTATTGGACATAAGAGATCGACTTTATTTGTTAGTGTACATAGTAAGGAAACTAAAGACGCGTTTTGAAAAAATTGGCCAACGTTTGTTTTATAAGGGAAAAAGACTTCTGTCTTTTTTGTACTTGTTTGCCACATTTTGATTTCTAAGCGTTTTACTTGAATAAGTGACAGTGACGTCTAAGAGGTACTTCTACTTAAACAGTGAACTTAATTAATCAAAGGCCCTTTGGGCTGTCTCGTGTCACTCTTTTCAATAGGTGTAATTTGCGAATATGTGTAATTTGCGAGTGTTGAAACCACGAGGTATAGCCTCGTTTTGGTGATAAGCTTGTTTTCGTTCTATAATTTCATAAAATGATTGTTCGTTTATAATTTTTTTGATGTATTGACTGGGTCTTGTTTCTTTTGTGTTTGTAAAGTTCTCAGGCTCAAAGGCTAGTTTCTTAAACTCAACTTGACAGTTTCAATTCGCTAAGCCGGTGCAGAGGATTATAAAGAAGGGGCATTCCAAATAAGGAAGAATGTGGTATATGCTGAGAAGTAAACAGATCAATGCAAGACATTGACTTTGATCAGTAGTAGAGAGTATTCCTTTCTCGAATTGTCACTATTCGTTATCGTCGCTATTCAGGACTATTCGTCACTATTCGCAACTATTCGTTAGTATTTGCAACTATTTGTCACTATTTGTTACTATTTGTCACTATCCAACTACTATTCGCTACTATTGGCCACTATTCACGACTTATCACATACTATTCGCGACTATTCGGGAGTACTCGTACTATTCGCAACTATTCGCTATTCGGTTTTTCCAGACATATATTTAGACCAAGCCACCATTCAAGACAGGAGAGGGGACTGCTCAGAAGCTTATAAGTCAGAGAAGCGTGTACTCGACATCAGACTGAGGCTGTTTGGGGCAGGGGTTACACAACATTCATTAGGCGACTACATCTCCGTTCTTGAGCCCAAGAAGCATATCAGACGGAAACTGTTTGGTGAAGAACATTCAGAGACTGCTGACAGTTATCTTTCAGTGGCGGCTACACAACATCCAGTTGGAGACTACAACTCTGCTCTCGAGTCCAAGAAGGATGCACTTGAAATAAGACGGAAACTGTTTGGTGAGCATCAATTGACCACTAACAACAACCATGAAGTGAGGGTTACACAACATTCACTAGGAGACTACACCTCTGCTCTCTATGATAAGTGTTCACTTGATATCATACTGAGAATGTTTGGTGAAAAACAACCAACGACTACTTGCAGTTACCATTCAGTAGGTTTAACACAGCATTCACTTGCCGACCAGTACATGTCCGCTCTTAAGTCCAAGAAGCGTGCGCATTCACAACATTCACTGGGCAACTATCATCTCCACTTTGTAGTCCAATAAGCGCGCGTATGATATAAGAATGAAACTGTTTGGTGAAGAACACTTACAGACTGCTGACAGCTACCACTCAGTAGGGGTTACACAACATTCACTTGGAGACTACATTTCTTCTCTCTAGTCAGACAAGCGTGCACTCGAAATCAGAATGAAGCTGTTTGGTGACTGAGGACACCCAAAAACGGTTACAGCAATCATTCAGTATTGTTTATTATCAGTATTGTTTCTCATTTTTAGCTCATTACCGGGTGAGTGTACTAAATCACTACAAAAGTAAGTAATTATATGAAACTTTATTTAAACAGGGTGGGTCATTCAGGTAGAAAAAGTTATTATAAAAGAAAATGTTATGCTAAGCTGTAAAAAGCTAGTATGTTATCTACGCTTTCAATATTTACAGGGAGTTCATTAAGACTTTCGCGCCACTAAAAAGAAAGGTGTTTTAAGAAGATATACCATTTCCGCGGATGGGGAAAGTAGAGACGGGGGAACATTTTGCTGAGATAATTTTTAGTCTTCTTTTTTCATATGGGGGAAATAAAAATGGCGAACATGCGGGAAAACAAAATGACAAAACACCCGGGAAAACAAAATGACAAAACAAGTGGAAAGACAAAATTACAAAACACGCGGGAAAATAAAATGAAAGAACACATATTATTTATAATTTTTACTAAAAAAAACGTGCTCTCTATTTTGGACGCAAAAGAACGCAAGAGGAATTGAGGGTTACTAGAATTACTCGTCCCCTACGTCACGTTCTTGCGCCGACCGTTTTGCGCTGTTTTCCATTTCTTTTGTGATTCGTTGCCCGCTTTTAACGATCAAAGAACAATATAAGAAAATAGAGTACAGTCGAACCCCTATTAAGCGGCCACCCCCTGTTTAGCGGCCAGTTACTGAAGTCCCGAAACTACTGTCAGTAAAATACTGTAAAGAAAAACCCCTCTTAAGCGGCCAACCCTACAAAGCGGCCCCGGCCACCTTTTTGCTGTCCCGATGAGCGTTTTTCTATTGCTTTTGCCCCTATTTAGCGGCCAGTAAGAATGTAATTTACGATGTTTGGTTTTGTTTTCAACAAGCTCGGACAGATAAGAGTCAAAACTGAAAGTGACGGCTGATAAAATCATTCAAACACAGGTTTATTGTCGTCTTTATGTGATTCCGTTATTGGCTTTTCACGCTATATTGTATCAGAAGACACGTAACCTTTTTAAAATGTCTTATGCTAATTTCTGACGAACCCCGTTGCCATTTCCCCGAGGATGGCCGCTTATAGGGGTTCTACTGTATTTCATACATGTTTTTTTTTTTTTACGAAAACGCTGAAAATAGAAATTCCGGTATGTTTGTAACGAACGTTTTACACATACCCAGGTAAGTAACATTCCCAAGGTAAATAACACCAAGGTAAACTCACCCGGGAATACGTTACCGAGGTGTTTGCGGACACACACTTAACACTTTACTAAGGTCAATCTTTTATACTGTTTTCGGCGCGAAATGCAAATGCGAAGGTGGATAATTCGAGGGTGCTTGCTAGCATCATCTCGCATTTATTATTCATACTGTTTCGACAGTCCTCTACTGCTTTGTTATGTCAGTGTTTCAGACACAGAAGAACTAGAAAGTGAAGACTCCGTTTATAAGAGATGAAATCGAAATACATATAAGAAAATGCGCTATAGATCTTCTTGACTTGTGTTGTATGTATTAAAACGCCAAATTTCCAAAAAAAAAAGCTTGTACACTTATACTATGAAATCAGCAAGCCATTTTATAGCTTTCCACATTCTAAGAAAGACCACGTTTTTGTTGCCTTGACCTCCGGAAATCTTAACCCCGCGCGATCATATTTAATTTCAAATTTCTCTGTTTATTTTATTTGCTTATCTTTGAGTTTGCCTCGCGATCGGTCATTTTATCTTGGGGTACTTGAAAAACCTACCTACGGTATTTACCTCGCGTGACTTTATGGATAGTATCCATGGTAACTTTCATGGGCAATTCTTTTGTTCTTTTTTATCCATGGAAATACACCGCGATAAATTTACCTTGGGAAATGTCGGTCACACACGATTTGTGAGTTTCCCGAGCTAAAGAGCCCTTTAACCACGGTAAAAGGGCGATGTGTAATCGCAACTGTATAAGTTTGACACACTACACTAAGCTATTCTTTTCTTGAAACCTTACACTGCTACACAATGTTCACGGCAAAGCCACTGCCCGGCTACTTTTCGAACAGAAATCAAGTTATCGCCGCGTAGAACACACAGCAAACTACTCCCTGGCAGTTAGAAAGGACTAATACAAAGTATAAACGAAAGAGATAACTTATATTTGACGAGTTCTATTAGATTTGGTAGACAGAAATTCTTACATCGGGTCTAAATTCGATGAAAAAAACTGACAAGACACCTTGTATCGGTATATTAACTGTTTGACCTTAGCTTGTATCTTATATCAACTTTTGTTGAACAATCATTCAACACCGCATTTGTCAGCCTCTTTTATTTGTTAATTTTTTGAAAAATTTCCTTAAAAGTAGTTGGGTTAATACTCTAGCTTATTAAGTAGACCTAAAGTATACTAGCCGGAATATTTCTTCAGATGTGAACGGGTCTATTTTCAACTTTTAAAAAACAGTTAAAAAGTAGCCTACTTTGTACTTTGTAAAGAACCGAAGTGCACTTCCAAGTCGAGTTCAACCCATTCTTACCGGTGAACTTACGCACTATCAAAACAATTTCAGGAAATTGAATGTCAATCAAACGCGTTATCAGAACACGCAAGACTTGTACGGCACGCTCATTTCTTTTTGTAAAAAGAAAATTCACACAATCACAAATCACGCATTTTGTTCCTTTCGCGATAACTTAAATCGACGGTTTGCAAGAGGAGCAAATCCAAATCAGCCAATGAACCGCGGTCAACATTTGCCATTTCCATAGACAAGCGCCACACTTTATCATCCAGCTGAAGTGCGAAGCCTGCCAGCAGGTCCAGAGCCTGTACATAATAAAATTCGCATGCAATCACCAATTCTACTGGCAAGAAGCACGCCATCGCCTCAGTCTTCTGTTGCAAGTGATGTCAAAGTACTTGCTACGGCAAACACAAAACGAAAAAAAACCTCGCGTTAAGTCTGCTGACAGGCCTGAGAAAGAAACGCACGAACTTCTTGAAGCGTGGGCCCCCAAATTCAGTAAGCTGTGGGGAGAAAAAAACCAAATTTTGGAACGATATATATTCTTTGTATAAAGAAAGGTGTCCAAAAAGCCAGCCAATGCTACAGCAGGTGAAGAAACGGCAGCAGAGTCCAAGTTCAAGCAGTTCAAGCAGCGATCTCGCTCGACTGGAGAAGATGGAATTCAGAAAATTAAAGAAGGCTTCCCCTATTTCGACATCTTTGTTGAGGTGATTGGACACCGCGACTTCATAGATCCTTCTAAAATGGCCGATCCCTATGGCCGGTTATTAAAATGACAATGAGTTCTACCTTTACCTCAGAGCAAAGTGTAAACGAGGGTTCGCAAATCGAAAGTGTAAATGTTTCTCTTGATGAACCAGAACCGCCTGAGAAAAGAAAGGCTAAAAAGTACGACTCCAGACTGGCAGAATTCTTTTATTGAAATGTGGGGAAAAAATATGGAACAGCACAATGCAAGATATGAACGATCGGCTGAAATGTTCCATGACGCTGGCAAATGGAACAAAAAAAATGCCACAGATGACATTTTTAAAGATTTAGCATCAAAATAGTTGTCTAATCGTTTATCTTCTGTTATTGAATCGTTGTCATTCCTTTCAATACAAATGTTGTGCAAACTCACGTAGCAATCATAGTCTTTTTAGGATGCTCGTTTTTTGTTCAACCACTTTTAACGCAATTCTCCAACGTACTTTCAACATGCCAAATGCTCGTTCCACTACAGATCGTAGCGCACCGAACATTAGGTTTTAAACTTTCTCTGCTCCTGAGTCAGGCGTCCGGGTAGGGTTTCACTAGCTAGTTCGTCAGTGGATAGGCACTGTCGCCAGCTAAAAGGGGCCTTATTTCTGTTCCATTTATATTGCCTGATGGACCACTAAGAATTTGCTCGTTTGCTGCAAGTTCAGAAAAAAACGTCATCTCTTCTGTAACAGTGCATTGCGTGTCGTTTATTAACAGATAAGCTGTTGCGCTTGATACACCGATCAGAAGACCCGTATAGGCCTAGGACTGTAAACTAACTACAGCAATAAACGTAAAAAAGCCCTTTACAATAAATACTCCTAACCTACAGTTTGATAAACCAGCGCGACCTTTGTAAAGAAACATTATCTGTTGTTTGATATGAAATTCCGGCGGCCTCAGATCACAAAGCAAATGTTGACATGGCGGGAAAATTCTGCGGCCTCACAAAGTAAATGTTGACATGGCGGGAAAAATGTTGACATGGCGGAAAAATTCGGCGGCCTCAGAAAGCAAACACGCATGGAATGCACCTTCTCCCCTACAGCATATTCTCGTGTCGTCATGACAACGTCATGACGACACGAGACAAAAACAACAATTATTGAAATCCAACAAATATTGTGAAACCATCTTTGTAAAAAAAATATCGTAGTTAATACATCTAAGGAAAATTGGCTACTGCCATAAGAAGGACATTAAATTAAACTCTGAGGACGCTACACGTCCCTTCTAGTACGTGTCCCCTCAGTGTGAACAAGACATGATTTTGTCGCTGCTATTTGTCGCTGTGACATGTCTCTGCGTCATGTTCCCGCGTAAGTAGCCACCTTTATGTCGAATTTAATAACTCGAGAAAACAATATTGGTTACATGAGCGCAGACTGGGGAGCACGTCATTTCGCGCCCGCGTAGTACTTTTTCGGCCCTCTTCCCTCACGGGGAGCACGTCATCTGGAGTGCGTGTAGATAGTACTTTTTCGGCCCTCTTCGCTCACGGGAAGCACGTCGTCTCGTGCGCGTGTAGTACGCGTCTCTCTCCTCACTCGCTAATTTGCAGAATGTGAACGTGGGTACTGCTAACTGATTATACTTGAGAAAACAGGCTGTTTCAGGTTTTTGTGATGGTTTTTCTTCTCTTCTTTGCCAGTCTAGAACCTTTCTGTTCAACGTATTGTATTTCATTTTTAGAGTAATTCCTTGCTTTTCAAATGTTCTATACGCGCCTTTTGTCAGCTAAATTTTAATAATCATTAAGAGCTTCTCCTTTTAAAGGCCCTCCTCGCAAGGTAGTCTCAGCATTTTATTTCTCCATTATTTTCAATCAAATTTGATGCGACGTGGATGCGACAAAGGTCCAGAAGTAAAGAAAATACGGAAATTAATGCCCCAGAACTGAAGCAGAAGGTAGACACATTTAAAAGAAGCCTAGGCGCACTAAAATTTGTTAATACTATCTGCACTTTCTACTACTTAGGCCATCCCAATAAAATGTTTCGTTTCCCATCGCCCGACCGACCCATTTTTTTCGAAAAGTAAAAAAAAAACCAGATTCACTAGTCCAAGAAGCAAGTACTTTAATTTACAAGCACACAATTCGTATGATGTGATGTCTGTCTTTAATAGACATCGATACTACGTTGTTTAAAGACTGTCTAGACATTTGATAAGGAATAACGAACGAAAAGACCACGTTTTCCAGTTGACTTTGTAATCAGGCTTTCTAACCTAGCAGCCCAGCCTTTGCTGGAACCCAGAACCCTTGAAGTGTTCATTCTTTTTCTTTTTTTTGCCCGACCGACCGACCCACCATCACAAGAGACGGGGCGATGGGAAACGAAACATTTTATTGGGATGGCCTTAATGCAAGACGAAACACAGCAAAACGAAACATACAGGTGATTTGTTCTGTTCTGAATGGTATGAAAAATTAAGCGACTTTTGTGCACCATTCATGAACTCATCAACCTATGAAATAAAGGGAAAAAAGGGATTTAACTTGTGTTATAGATGATAAAGAAAAGCTTAAAAATTCCCTAAAATTCCCGAGTCCAGCTAATTTGAGTAACGTCAGTGAGAAATCCGGCCAACTTCTCTATTATTTATGCCGTAAAGTACGGAAGGGGAAGAACTTTTGTCTCCTAAAAGGAGAATAATTTCATGTTCTGTTTTGTAAAGGGGAAATTTTATCAACAGTTCCACATGGTTCCCAACACCTTTTTTTTTTATTCCAGCAAGCAAAGATTACATTAATTCCATTTTTGTAAATCATTTTGTTTAAAAACATAAATTCGCTTTGAAAATTCACTAAAAACACCTGCATTGAATTCTAATTTCTTGCTACTGTTTGATCATTTAGTTCATCAGTTTATTTTTTTAACCACCAACTAGCAAATTCCTTTACTTGTTATACTTCTCTTATTTGCTTACATGTTGAGCTGCTTAAAACCTTGCCTTGCATTTTGTTTTTTTTTTCTGAAAAGTTCCTTTTTCACACTAAGCATCTTGAATGACAGTGACTTCAATGTACTTGATCCCAACCCTCTCTCCTTTGCTCTCTTTGTAGACCTCAAGAGTGAGACCTTTGTTCAGCATCAGTCGTTTGCCGCGGTTGTAGATAGCGGTATTCACGAGGCCTGCGTCTTGCGCAGTGTAGCATGAGCCCCAGCGTTGATCCAACTTGAGGGTGAAGACAAACTGACCGGGGTAGTTGTCACTTGTTTTGGGAGATGAATTGCTAATCTGTTTTATTTCAGTCAGAGTCGTACCAGAGGTACCCTCATAGCCATGACATGGGGCAAAGCGGTCGTAATTGATTTTATCTCTTGTGAGAATCCCAACAAATCTTACTCCATCTGACACACCATAGGAAATGTCGCTGTCATGTGATGTTCCGATACTGACGTCATGTGAAACCACGATTTTTACGGTCAGCGGGGTGGAAATTTGCAACCAACCAGCAGGAATCATGGGAACTTTTAGGAGGGCGGCGTAGTAAACTGAGCCTGCGTTGAATGTGAGCTGTTTAGCGGTTACTGAATGTGCACTGTCTATGTAGGACGCATGCGCCACCAGCCAGTTAGGGGTCATGGTCTGATGGTAAATCACTTTCTCCTACAAAATTAATTTGTAAACAGAATCAAAATTATTAGCATTTGGTAAGGCTAAAAATAACCAACGTTAGCATAGCGCAAAACTCACTGAATTCTTAGCTTTGCTTAAGAGGGGAAAATATAAAGTATATAAAGAAGCTGTGTGTATATTCCTACGTGATTTTTGGATGAAAACCAAGTGACTCACCAGGAACGGGTTTGTCGAATACGCTGACTGCAATAAAAACAAGAATTAAAATTACATGATTAGAGTCATCACCACAGAAATTTAATATCTCACTTTTTACGGTATTTTTACACAATACAATTTCACATTATGCCTTGAAGATTCAATTGTTACTATTTTGATGACACGCAAATTAGACTGAGTGTCTGAATAGGGGGGGGGGGGTCATGTCGGTAGTCAGTTATATCTTTCGCCCTTTGTCTCTAGTCGGGTATGAATTGGAGGGTCCCCATGTTGTTAGTCAGTTCAAATTAATTTTTTTGTCGTTTGTGAGTTATATTGGTAGTCGGTTACCCCATTTAGACCCTCTAAACTGCTTTTACCGAAGTTGTTCCTTAGACGTTTCATGCTGAATGTCACTGACAATAATTATACTGTTCCTTGGTAGGATGTCTAAATTTAGTGATAGCATTTTTGGTTGCTGCCCCGTAGAATTTTCTTCTCATAAATATTTTCCTCTTTCATTTACAAAGTTTTCATGTTTCAAATGTAAAATAGTTTCAGGGCGAGGCTGTGAAATTCATGCTTGGATGCGCGAATTACCTTTCACAATTCTTGGGTTTGTTATACAGTCTTTTCTATATATAAGAACGTCTTATCTTGGGACTGAGGCTGAGCGTTTTTTTTTCGACTTTTTCTTAAGACGTTCTTAAGTTACATGTTTTTAGTATTTCAATAAATCAATGCGGACGTGGACCAGGAAACGTATCAAAGAGCGTTGTTCGCTAAATGTGGCAATTTTTCAACTTTTCAATAGTGCTAAACAAAAAGAAAGAGGTAGAGTCTCAGTTGAGATGTTCTACATCGTGTATGTATCATGCAATAAGAAACAACATTGTTAATGTTAGGGTATTCCTTTTAAGCATTGAGCTTAGTTTAGACCACAGTTTTCAATTTCCTTTCTTTAACAAGCAGTTAGCCTAAATGGGCAAATTAAAGACGTTTTCCCACTCTCAGCCTGGGGTTTGGTTTTAGCATGTTCGTAAAATTTTGGTAAATCTCAGCCTTTACATTCTTATAAACAAGGTTCTTATAAAGAACCGAGTGTACACAAATTCAGTTGTCTTTGTGCCAGAAGGAAACATTTTTCAGAGGGGTAGAAAGGAGTTCTAGGACCGAACTAAACGATGCTCTCACAACTTGCAACGCTATTACCGTATTTATTCGTTTAAGCGCACTGGGCGCTTATTAAATTTTTGAACCTTAAGAGTGGGCGCTTATTCGAGGTTGGGCGCTTAATCGAATAAATACAGTAATTCATGTTCTTGTTAGCGGTTTTTCGACGTTGCCGGGAAATGGAAGCTATAGCATACTATTCGCGACAGTCCTTTACACGCTCGCTAATAAGAGATGGAGATGTGCGACCACCGCGCTTGTGTTAGTTGAAAGTGGAAATTGATGGGGTAAAGGAGGAAGGGCAAAGGAAAAGCACGGTGGCATATAAGGAGGCAAGCATAAAAGGAAGAAACAACATGTCTCAGCTGCCCACATCCCACATTCTAACGCGAACTGAGCCGAGATGAGATGCAGAGCTCTGAGTCGCCTGCTGTTTATATTTAAGGTGGCTCGATACAGTTTTTTCTGGGCCACACCTACAATTTGCAATTGGCCTTTAAACGATCTTCCCTGACTCGGATCGACATAAAAATTGCACCAAATATTGGTTTTAGATTGAAGTTTTCTTTGATATATATTTTAAGGTAATCGTTCTTTTCATGGCAACGATAAACAGAAAACCGCCAAATCAGTAGAACTTGATTTTTGCGCGAATCAGATTTGCCTTGCCTTTCCCTTCAATTCGCGTTAATTTAAGTGGCGTTAATTTCCAATACCCTAATTAACACATGCAAGCGTTAATTTCCCATAATAAGGTATAACATGAAACTTCAAACGCAGATTTTCTTATGGGGAACGCTTTTCATTTGTACAGAGAAATCATTTATTCAGGTTAAAAATCAAATGGAACGGTCCTTCCCACTGAAAAACTTTAGGTAAAATGGAATACCTTTAAAGGCATGCCTCTTTTCTCGGTTTCGTCGGAATGTGTCGGAATATCACTACACCATTTTATATTTCGCACTTTTACCTACGAACGGTCCTTTCCGCTGGGCAATTTTTCTAAATGGTACACGTTCGTCTCGTGTCATTGTGTTTGTTAAAACATTGTACTGTTCTTACCTGGCTGAGTAATGCAATCAGACACAGAATTGTCAGACCTTGAGTGGTTGAAACGAGAGGAAAGAACTTCATCTTGATTTTTCAGATTCGGCTGTGCCAAAAACGCGGAGTGTGGACTGTGAAAAAAATAATAATAAAATAAAACAAAATAAAAATAAATAAAATGGAGAAATAGAATTAAGATTTTAAAATGAATTGAAAGAATAATGTAATACATCGAACGGTTCAGTTCGCGGTCATAGCAGCTCTAGTTTCGCGCGACTTGTCTAAAATTTGCACAAATTCGCGCAAACAGAATAATTATGTCTAAGAGCGATTCCATCTGAGTTAACAAAAGCGACTACTCACTTTACATCTTAAAAGAACCAAATTCTGAACAGTTTTTCATGCGATCGATTACCAAACAACTGGCTATCATAAGCTCGATACACGCGGTGCTCGAGAGAGCGTCGAAAATAGCCTGAGAAAATCGTCCATGGAAATTGAGCCTATAACGCTACTAAAATACCAAGGCTGTGTTTTTTCCAATCCTTCGCATTTGCAGTCTACAAATTCTACAATAAAGAATGGCTAGCCTGTGTACACAGCCGTCCCACTCCGCATAAATTATCGCAGCGGGACGGCTGTACACAGGCTAAAGATGGCGCGCTTTTTGGCTTAGAAAGTGACGGAAGGAATGCTCTTTATAAGTGAGTAATCATAATCCTGCGATATTTAAGAACAAAATTTCCATTGGTATTCAAAAAGTATATTTAAAAACGCGCTTCTTTACAGACTTTTCCACAGTACTCACCTTGCCAAGCCTCTATACCAGCGAAAGATCTTTTGGTAGCTGAGTGTATCACCTCTCAGTCAGTTTTCAACTGAAGGTCCAGTTGTTTTGCAGCGAATTTATTTTCCTCATTGCCTTCCCGTTTTCCTGGAAAGGAACTCATACTTTCACACAACGTTGAAGGGACTGGGGAATTACTGTTGTTGTTATTAGGTGGGTGTTGTTTCCTGCATGCCCTACCTAACACTGTAACATCCTGTTGGCAGGTAGTGGCACTGATGAGACAATTGGCATGCCCGAACAAGCCACCCTGTTCAGATCAATTTACCTTATTTTATTGATGACTTCACAAGATTATAAGGACAAAAAGTGTTTTCAAGGACCGGAAGTTCTGATTCTAAGAGCTTAATTGTCGACGTTAGAACCAGAACTTCCGGTCCTTGATACTTGTTTTACAAGCCTGCGTGACCGGCGTTCAAATTGGGCTCGCATCTCGCGCAGCATATCGCGCTCGAACTCCCCTCCTTCTTCCCCTTTGAACGCCGGACACGCAGGCTATTATTTTACGTGTAAAATTATCCAGACGTATACCTAAGTCTCTCAGGTGTTAAACATACATCTTCCTCGATAAATACGGCCAATATTGTGTTTATATGATCAGTTTTCCGATAAAAAAGAACACATTGTGCAGCGGTCTGTTCTGCCCGTGTTCAGCAAAACGGAATCAGAACACAGGAAGCTCGAGAACTGACTTCTGACCCAGAGGATGAGATCGCCTTCCGGTCAAAACAGATTATATTGTCAGCAACTGGCATCAAGCATTATCAGTGTTGACACGGGCTAGAGGTAATATTTCACTGAACACTTTGGAAGAAGGCTCTGAGAAGGCGAATTTACTCTTTATTTAGCTTTGTTTCCGTGACCGGCCGCGCTGAAGGATTGAACCAGTCTGAAGCTTGTGCTTCCATTATCAACACACTGAACTCTTCTTTTCTGTTTTTTTTTTTTTTTTTTTTTTTTTTTTTTTTTTTTTTTTTTTTTTTTTTGGATATTATTTTATTTTGTATAAATATAAAATTTTTTTCCTTTTTAACTTAAGAAAAAAAAGCG
>Ga0126336_10000846_pt1 | contig 14281 bp, 8 predicted proteins | sample SidCmetagenome_FD_92530 | JGI IMG/M metagenome (GOLD analysis project Ga0126336, IMG submission 92530) | Coral microbial communities from El Islote,Puerto Morelos, Mexico - Siderastrea C C metagenome | ecosystem: Host-associated > Invertebrates > Cnidaria > Coral | place: El Islote,Puerto...
ATTCAAAATTCAATGGCTTTCGTGCAGGCTCACTTTTCCTCGGCCCATTCTTCTCGCCGGCTCGACTTCCACCGCCAAGATACTCGCGCGAATAACACACTAAGTGAGCCCGCTCGCAGGCTAGTTTTCCTGAGCTAACCAATCGTCCCTACTATTCCCACCGGGGCTCGCGCGAGCAAAGACCCAAATTTCATTCCAGGGGGCCCTGTTACTTTGGGCAATGACAGCTTAACGATTTACGAAACTGAGTTAAAATAGATAAGTGGACACTTTGCCACACGGTAAGGAAAAGGGAGTCGGAACAAAGGTGTTTGTCGCATTTTTCGCAAATTGCAGTTGACAACGACATAGAAATTGTTTTATGTGGTCTACCAATATCGGCTGGGGTGCTTAAATCCAGAAACGGCAATAAAGAGAAAAATGTGTCATTAAAGCTAATAGACTAAGAAATGGGCAAATTTATGGCACCTTTAATAACAACTAATAACAACTTAATAATAACCTTTTATTTAAGTGTCAGGAATTCTAGCCGTAATGGTATGCACCGTCTATTTGAGACACTAGGAGTTAAATTAAGACTAATATTACATTAAATTAAACTAACAATACTCAATATTAACAAATTTTAAGTGCCTATACTAAGCAAAAAAAAAACAATAAATGGATAAAATTATCCGCTGAGAATCAGATTAACATAAAAGTCAGTTTTTGCAATCATTGCCGACAAGCTGACTGCATACCGCTGACCATTTAGATACGTGTTGAGCTTCATAGTCACTATCACGTGTATAGCATCGCCGTTTTTGGTCCGCCACCGTCATCGCTACGCCTCTCTTTGTGTCATTGCTCCAAACCAAGCCTTTGGCTGCTCGCCTTGACGCTCGGGTTGTTTATCCGGGTGGTAGACCGATCCGCACCCACGATGACTCTTGTCCCGTTGTCACCGTCGAGCAACAGACTTTTTTGTTAGACTTTCTTGGCTTACCATAAGCTACCTTCTCCTGCATGATTGTCATTGCCTACGGATGCAATAGTACCTTTAATGTCGTAGCTAATTCTCAGTGGTTCAAACAGAGAGGGAGGAAGCACCTACATTCTATGTATTCCTGTTTTGTGTTTTGTGGATGGAATCGGCAATGCTCTTTTGCTTGTTCGAGGCGTAGCCACGAACAATGATTGATGATGATTACAATCATGGCTCCGCCAGGGGTAACTGTCTTCATTGTCGATGATTGACGGCCATCATGCCTGGTTGAGTAAAGCCGGTGTTGTGGTAATCCCTGAGCTTTACACTGACTTTCAAACTGGACTTTGCAATCCCAGCTGCAGAAAGAAGAAAGCAAACTGCTCAACACGACCTTATTCACGTAACAACCATAGCTACAGTAGGGGCTACACAGTCTGGTTTTGATTGCAGAGCGATAGCGTGCACTCTTCTTCACGGTAGCTTTTGGAACACGTTCCCTCTTTGCATACCACACAGTGCAGGTGTGCTCCATATTTCGCAACTGTTACACGTGAAATCGAGGGTCCCTTTTAATCTGGACAGTCTAGTCAAGCCAGGCACGTGTCGTTCTGTGCCTTATTATCACTTCGCTACGTATATTATCATTGCAACCAAGCGTCTGTGTCTGGAGCTAATAAGCAAATTCACAATTTTGTGGTCAGGAAACATTCTATGGATAACATTAGTGAAATACGCAGGATAAAATTCCGTGAATGTTTGACATTAAAAGCGACCCTGTACCTGCCTTTTATGATTACTGGTAGTTCGGAAATAAAACTGACTCTTAAAGGGAGAATAAATTTGTGTTACACTTACAAAACAAGTTTCTCTTGTCCTTTTGGGGTTTTCAGTGGTGGATTTCGACTTTTTTGTAAGGTAGGACCTCGAAAGAATGCGGTTGAGTAGAAGGGGGGTTGAAAATGTTTGAGTGGAAGTAATTTCGGCCCTGGCATCATGGGCTCTCCCATAGATTTGCCACTGCATGGTGCCTTGTATGGAGGACCTTGATGATGGTGGGTTCGAAATTCAAAATCATTTAAAAGATCCTCCGACGTGCCTCCGTCTTGAATGGACAAGGAGTATTTAGGCAACCGCACATGGGACAAACATATAATTTACTAAATCAAATAAAGCGGAAAGAATGCTAATCTGCTTTGCTAAGGATTGTCTTGATTCTCTCTTTCAAGAACGCCCTTCTCAATACGAAAAAGAACTGGTTAGTTACGACAAAAGTTTCATGTGTCAGAGTTTCAGTAGCCCACGCAATTATAACATCGTTGCCATCATTATTTGGGGGTTTCGTTTCGTCTTCTCAAGTGTTGCGAATATTCCAGGCGATCCCCGCCCATGGGAACATATGCATCACAAGACCAGAGTTGCACGAATCAGTTTTGTTTTGGCTTTGGAATCCGGCCCATTGAGTCCAATTGTGCAATTACGACGTCTATAACATTATATCAGGATAAAATGAAGCAAGTCCTTGCATATTAAGTTAGAACTGTTAAGATATAAGGACATGTATAAGCTATAGCGTGCAAAAAGTTTTTTCAGTTGCGGGGGGCTAACAAGTGTATCTGCAATGGATGCTGGAAAGACTGCTTTCGTAGAAATTCTTACACAGCAAATGAAAGGATCGGTTGCTTTAACTGCATATCGTTTTATCTGATGCTGCTGTTTTAAATTCTCTGTCCCAAAATGGAGCGATTTCTATAAACAAGATAAAAGAATTGCATATGTTTCAGGCAAGAGATTTAGAAGATATAAATGACAAATAAATTACTGAGTATTAGCATACCTTGTGAGCTTTTAATTTTTATGAAATCAGTCAACACTTCTCTGAAGCGCGGTTAATGACCAATCAATTTCAGTTTCTGCACTGCAAACTTCCGTCGAGGTAGTAACACAAAATGCTGTTTTTCCATGTTGAATAAGAGTTAGGTCAACTGGGGACACACAAAAAAAGAAACGCAATTTAGTCTGTAAGCAATTACTGAAAGCAGTTTGATAGTAAGAAGTTAGGAGGTCTCGTGTCCCGTTTCTTTTCACTTTGCTTCCACTTTTCATTTGTTGTCTCTGAACGACTGCATTATATTTTTATTTAGTTGGCTTAAGAGTCACGTATTCCCCCGGCGGAATTTAAATCTTAGAGGGACAGAGTTTGCCAAAACAAAGACTGACCGAGGGATTTAAAAACTGAAAGGATAGACGTCGCTTACAGGGACGTTGGTGGGTCAAAACCACGAGGCGCAGACCTAAAGGCGGGTGCAACTTAACGAAAAGAGCCCAAACGAACTGGTTTAGATAAGGAAATGACGCTCCTGGTCCTTGGGGGATCGGCGGACTCTACACTACCTGAGGGCTTATGAAGGACAGCACGTGACTATACCAGCAATGAAAGCATTGTAACAATTCATACCACACCGTCGGCAAGGTCGAGCAAGCACGTCTAGTTTTGTCCAGTTAAGTAGGTAAGGTGGGACCAATAGGAGGGTGCGATGGGGGTCGCCATAAGGAGGAGGGTCGGCAGGCAGGTATAGTAGAGGCGTGGATTCAGTCCATACATAATGAAGGAAGGAAAAACCGAAGTAATCGTTGAAAAGCTTTATTAGCGACATTTGCGAGCTAACGTCTTAGAAAGCGTTGTCTCACAAGATTTAAAATTCACCACCTCTAGAATATCTCAACGTTACATTAGAGACATAATCTTTGGCAATGGGTTAGCTGTTGGTGGATGTACAGGTAAAATGGTTGTTAGGTGGCTATATGTAAGTAGATTTGCGAATAGGTCGAGTTACGGTAGTAGATGGATAGGTAAGTAGGTTGGTAGGTGGATGGTGAGTAGAGGTTAGGGAGGGTGGGTTTGTATGTGAATACCATATATTTAATGCGAGGTATCACACGACGCATAAACTGTTCTGGTTAATGCGAAGTATCACACAGCGCATAAACTGCTCTGATGCAGTTTGTGCCGGATCTTTTATTGTAGGGATGCTGGCAGTACGTCACAAGGGCAGATTTATTGGGTTTTTTATGTATGTAAGTCTGTGGATATGTAGCTGAGCGGGTTTTGGTGGAAACAAGGAAGATAGGCGGGTTCGTAGGCAGTGCCGTGCCCTTATCCATCAAGCAGTCTCGAAAAGCGGAAAACAACATCACTTTAAAAAACTTGTTTATTAAACATTTTCTCAAAGTACGACTACCTTCCAAATAATGAAAAAAGTTTGATACATGCTCAACGCTGTTGTTAATTCGAAATTAAGTATTACAATTCCAAACTTTAACTGTAATGGAGGAATTGTTTGCATTTTAATTTTCATGAAAAGATAACTTAATTTACCCAAACTAACTTTTACTAGGGAACAACTTGAAATTCAATATCACCAAAAACTGATGGAGTACCTTAAATGGTAGAACGCAGCTCTCTACTTTCCCATAATTTTTTACAAGTTGTGATATAAAGAAACATTGTGGAAAATTCATTCAAGGAATGTATTATTTAACTGGTATTTATACTTCAGGCAAGTGGTACATGACTAAATTATTTTATAAAAAGCTATCTCAGCCGCAGGAAGCCAAAGTGGCAGTGCTGCAAAACAGCTTAATTAACGCAATCATATTTAAAGAGCTCATCTCAGTAAATATATCGTTACCGAGAAAAAACAAAAACACCTTTTAGGGGACTACGTCACCGGATTTTCACTTTAGGTGAAAAAATGTGCTGAATTTCAAATTTAATACCTTTCCTGGTACACGAAATGCTCTTAGAACGTGAAGAGAAAAGAAAACGAATTATTTTGGTAAAGGAACAGTTTGAGTTTCCTTAATTTCCAGGATGTCTTTTACCTTTTTAAGTAATACTAAAAATAGGTGACAGAGCCCCTTTAAAAGTGAAAAAAATGCAGTTCAAACTAAACGCTAAATGCTAGGCAAGCGTATAAACATTTATTTTTTTTAACAGAGATGTCTGAGCTTCCGTGTGAGTATCTTTGCGTTGCGATTGTTTTTTTTATTATTATTATTTACATCTTAATACGCCTAATTGCAAGTGCTTCAGTTTGATTTCAGCTGAGTTGATATTAAAGTAAATTCCCTGTCATGAAGTGATTCGAAAGCCGACGTTTCGAGCGTTATCCCTTCTCGTTAGCGGATCGAATTCGCTCTGTCTCTTCCAGTCCGTTTGAAAACGAAGAAGACCTAATTTTACTTTCTTCAGGATAAATATGATAAATTAACATTTATCCTTTGTCAGGTTTTTTATCGACACGATAAGGAATAATAGGCTAAATTCTACTTAATAAACTTTGTGGAAATAGTGATAGCTTTCGCCCAATTTTTGCGCCGCCAAAAAGCGAAAAATGCCTCGAACGGGCGGAAAAACCTACGGAGTTAAATAGAACTCCTTCTGATATACAATACACGTACACCTTCCCTCAAAGTGGTGACCAGCATAACATCTTCCCACAAAATATCCATACATTCTAGGGATACGCGGGCTAAAAAGTCACGGAGTATAAAACGACGATAAATTAAACGAGGAAAACAAGAACGAAAACCAGTACAAGCACCGAGAGAGTCATATTTTTTCTCTCGAACTAGCTATAAATTCATCTCTTCCCGCAAGTATATTCGACCAGAAGGTTCGTCATCAACTGAGTTCCATTCTTGGGAAAGTTACTACACATACTGAAATCACTGAGTTATTATGTTGTATTTTTGTACTGTTCAATTGAAACTCATCGTACAGTGATTAAAACCATACCGTAAAGTCTTGTTCAGTAATTACCATAGTAGCGTTAAATTAAATACTTCAAACATATATTTTTAGACCGCGAGCAGTTCTCCTTTTTTCCCCAGATCCTGCGCACACCATGTTTCTCGCAACTCACCGCTTCGATGCTAGCGCTCGTTGCTCGATCTCGAATTCTTTTGCGCGAGAAGATCTTGCGATGGAGAAGAAAGAAACTGTTCGAGTTCTAAAACATTTATTAGCTTTTTAATGTCCTGTTTTTCAAGTTACACCCCAGTTCTCAGTTTATCATTCTGTCAGTTGCCTGTACCACGTGCACGTGTACCACAAACACAAATGGTTAAACTTTGACGGCCTCAGCATCATAATTTTCAACACGGACAAAAACCTCCACAGGAGTATTGTTAGGGACCACCTTCATGTGTTTGCAATCTTCCTCGGTAAGGCTAGTCCATGGCTCTTCATAGGGAGCGTACTGAATAAACTCTAAATTAAAGAGTCGTAGATTTAGGTAAAAACAAGAAAAGGACCCCAAAATTGATCAAAATGTTATTAACGTGTGAACAGACTCCTTAACAAAGAACCTGTTCAAAGGCTAAACTCATTGCACTCTTTGAAAAGAGACTCGAACGTTTGTACTAGGATAAAATGGGGGAGGGGGAGTGCTTAGTCTTGGGCGTAGAGTGAGAGATCAGAGTGAAAATGTGGAGATGGCTGAGGTGACTGAAGTGAAGCCCATGCCTCTTTGACACGGGAGCCCACCCGCCCTAGCTAATAAGTTCGAATGGACTAAAAAATGTACACAAATTAGAGAGTTAAGCCCGGGCTAAAGGATCAAACATTTCTTTCTAACATGATGTTTGTCACACAAACCGTACGGTTGGTAAACGGGCAAACAGTGTTTGACCAAACGGATATGTTTGACCGTTTAGCCGGGGCTTTAGGCCTTAGGTTAGTTAACAGAATACATTAAATGAAAAGGGCCCGTCTTAACAAATGTAACTCTTTTAATCCATGCTTTATGTATGAAATTTATATATATAGGTAAGTCCCTGTCAGTCTACTCAAGTAGTTTTCAGAGACAGGGTAAGCAGTAGGCTTAGAGTTTATTAAAGTTGCTGGGTGCCGAGCTTAGTGTAGAGGCTGTGTGCCGCGCTATGTAAGAAGAAAAGTCTGTGTGAGAAGCTGTGAGCTGTGAGGACTACTTCAGTTTGGAATTGTTGCTGTTACCGACAATCCTGCGTTCTGTCTACAAATGAATTACTCCTTAAACGAATCTCGTAACAGCACTCTACCGAGGTTGTTTGACTACTGAGCTGTCAGGGTCAGGCCAAGGCTCTACCCAGAGTAGAATTATTCTTAATAAGGAACATTAGCAGCATAGATGAATTGAACCTAATTTTTAAGTGTTAATTCTCTCCATTTTTCTACTTGCTATCTTTCATACTATTTTCATTTTTTTTTTCATTTATTTCATCTTATACAATGTGCGCAAACGATTTCTCTTGACGCGGGAGAGGCTTAATTCTGTGAATCCTGAAATCTGGTTTCCTGGAGAGGGTGGAATTTCTTATCTTGCCCGCTCACAGACGGTGGATAACACACATCACAATACAGCTACAATAAGAGAAATTTATGAATCAAGTGAAACAAGAGCTAAGAAAAACGTTAAGTGTACTTTTCTGAACAATATTTCTCTTACCTCTGTTTGTGTCTTTTGATATCAACTCAGTGTTGTCTGCTCCACCTAGTACATAAAATGTATGTATTTACTTTTAAAGTAAACGAGTCACTGTAGTACTGTCCAATGTTCCCTAACAAATAATCATGGAGTGAGGTCGGGCATCAACTGCTGAAGGCACCTAGCGGCCGTTCGTAGAGAAAATCAGAAAAGCACTACTGGAGCACTCTTCGCAGTCTATTAACTGAAACAACGTCCCTCCCCTTCCCCACCATCTCCCAAACCAACATGTTTTTCTTTGTCCATGCTCGTGACAAGCATACTGAATATTAGAACAATGAAGCAAGTGGCACACACGAACACCAACCTGCGGTATGGCCAGTACCTTACGCATGCGCACAGCCATATCACCCGGGCAGTGGCAGCCGTGGACAGCTGTTTCGTCCTTGTTAGGACTCATCAGCACGGAATAGCCCCAGGCAGAGAGCCGAACTTGAAGTCAAGCGTATGCCATGCCCTTTACTGCCGAGGCGAGTGCAAAGCACTCTTTTAAGCGCTAGCTCGACCGTAAAGAGCTGATCCACCTTCTCATATGACGGATACTGCGGGAGGACTGCCGTGCGGTCCCCAGCCAACAGTTACACGTTTATGGTGGAGATGGCGCTTAAGGGAGTGCACCTCGGCAGCAAAGGGCAAATGATACTCTGGACTTCAAGTTCGGCTTCTGCCTAGGGTTATGCCATGCTGATGAGTCCTAACAAGGACGAAACAGCCGTCTATGGCTGCCACTGCCCGGGTGATATGGCTGTGCGCATGCGTAAGTAATGGCCATTCCGCGAGTTTGTGTTCGTGTGTGCCACTTGCTTAATTGTTCTTTTATACTGAATATGCCATCTTTCTTATTTCTTCACCTAGCTTAGCATTCACCATCGTTCTTTCCTCTTTTTATCATGACACAGGATGCCTTCGAGATTACGGATCCTAGTCGTGTGAAGGACGTCTGCTATAACGAACCTAATAAATATGACCCGGCTTGCTACGAGTCTCTCTACGAGGCTCGATTCCCGTTGTGGACTCGGTTTTTTTTTGTCCCATACTCGCGGCAGACTAAATACCCTCAACTTTCTTATTTACTGAGCTTAAAATCCACCATCTTTCTTAATCCAAAAAGTATAAGAAAACAAATTTAATGAACAACTGAACACCTTCTTTTTATCGGCCACAGACTTTCACGTTTCTCAAAAATTACGATGAAACATTGGAGACCAAGATTAGCCTGTTCCAGGAAATAGTGGTGCGAGAAACAATATCGTTCCCGCGCCACCGTCAGAACCCCTGGAACAGGCTAACCAATAAATTTCACATGTAAGTTAGCTTCCTCTGAAATCAAGACCCAAGTCGTTTACACTGATTACGAGGATCCCTGTTAAATAACGTCCTAACTGGGCTCATTGGCTCTGCTTAATGTACATAAATTTTCCAAGCCTACACTCTAGCTAGTCCTAGCTGCATGGAGGTGGAAAACGTTGATTCTGCCCGATTTTCAGTAAACGTCACGGGCAAACAATTAGTATAATTACCTTGCAATATCAGCGGTTTAAGTCTCTTTGCTACGTCATGTCTCCCAATCTCTTCCAGTGACCGTGCAAGATGGCGGAGAGAAAGACCGGGATAACAAACTTGAAGAAGGCTCATTAATTTTCTGGTGGGACTTCCACCAGGTATACGAAGCTCATTTTGCAAGCATTCACACTGTTCGCTAGTAATTCGGTCGTATATGAAGGCTAAACGTTTGTAGTCCCTCCTGAACCCCCATTTTCCATTATCAAGCTTGCGACACATCCAATCAAACGTCTTCATGTGCCTCGCATCGAGCTCCTCCAGGGTCATCTCACCTGAGAAGAAGCCATCTAAATTTCAATACAATCAGCATCCGCCTTGCAACGGTCAACGGTATTTCGCCTCTTTTCACCAACTTTTTTTATGAAATCAAAACACCAGAAGGCTTTTATTCTGACAGGATTGAACACGTTTATGGGGTCGAGAAAAGTAGAAAAATTAAACACTGTACCTAATTTACGAAATTAACCATCCATAAATAAAAATAACACAAATTTACAAAACTCGCGTTAAATTTAAGTCGCATTAACTTCTGGGGGCGTTAACATGCGCAACGCTACTTTCTATGATTTTGCTCCCAAATACTGAATGCTGTCTAGCATAGGCAATTTGATAAACAAGGACAGGAGCGACAAGGAGCTTTCTTTGCGTGGCATATTCCAATCTTCTAGTATGGTGTGTATGATACACATTTCAAGTTCATTCTCGCCCTCAGAATATTGTCTCTCAACGCATGGTTCAGTGTATTTAGACTTAATTCCTTTGGAATAATCATCACATCCTTCCTCCACACTCGTGATTCCAAAACTTTACTTTCTCTTTGACCTTAATATTCTTCAGTCTAAAGTATTTTCCTCTTAAAATTCACCATTAATACAAATCGCGTTAATTATAATTTCAAACACCTTAACAAGAAAAGCCCCAGGGGCATTAGACCCCGCCGCTGTTTTCCCTCCCCTCAGGTTACATAATATATTATGGTCATTTAAGATACAAGCCCAAATGGTGTAGCGAAAGTTTGCGACGAATATTTGTTTGGCAGAGCGAAAACCGGTAGTCTGGGGTTAGGACCTACAAAAAAAAAAGACGAAAAACACGAAAGAATAAAATGGGTTTTACTGACCCCGTCTTGACGGCGGGGATGACAAATTCCTTTAGCTTATGAACCTAGCGCTCACAAATTAACTCCAGCTTTTGAGGACCCGCGTCCTCCAAACAACATTTTGAGAAACCACAAGTTTTCTTGTTTAACTGCAAGTGCCGTTTCATGACAGAAATTGCTGTTATTTGTGTGTTTGTACACTGGTTCAAATGTTAATTATCATATCCTTACCAAGTAAAAAATGTGAAGCCAAACTTTTACATGGTGGAAATAGACTTACTTCTACAGTTTTTCATAGCCGGCCGGCATTCGACAAAATCATTTAGACAACTGAAAACTTCTCTAATTGCTAAAACAAGAACAAGAAAGAAGACATTCTAGTGAGTACTGAAATTGGCGGACATGATACTTTAACCCAACAAAGTTGAAGGCTAGCAATTGCAAAGGATAGGTTTCGCTGCCGCTCTCTGTCAGTGTCACTTTAAACATAACTTGTTTTTAATATGGCCGAAAAATGTCTGGCTTATTTTGTTTGCCTCTTTTCTTTTGTTGCCAGTTCTTCTGAAAGAGTTGGGACGCAAGTTTTCTTTTCGAAACATTAAAAGCTCATGTGTTTGATCTTGGACTGTAATTATTAGCAAACTATTTCGGACAACATTTTCATTTGTGCTTCGCTCAGAGGCATCCGTTTTAGTTATATTCTTACTGCTTAAGCTATCATGAGGTTAAACTTATAATTGTTTTCGTCAGCTTCTTTATTTGATCTAGACATCTGTGCGTCTCTTTGTCCATGAAATGCCTCAGTGTTTTCGTCGGGAACACTGTTTAAGATGGCTCATTTTGATTTTTCCGAGGCACACCAACCCAACTTTGAACGGCTAATACTTTACGGTCTGAGCTCGGCGAGGCAAGCTGCTTCACACATTTACTGGAGACTTAATAAAACTGTCAAAAAGGTAGGCTTGTTTGTCATCAGTGTTACCATAGCGAGCCATATCAGCGATTTTCTCGACATCTAGACCTAAACTTTTCAAACAACCTATTGTCTCTTATAGTCTAGGTGTAGATCTTCAAGACTGCAAAGTTAAAAAAATTCTATGAGAGCGTTTTCGAAAAAAATCGGGTTGAATATTAAAAAAATATATAGTAAAAAATTTCAAATTTACGTTATTTTCTGTTGTTTCATCGGTACCAGTGTTTTCCTGACAGACTGAAACGATGTTTCTACCATATGTCATAGCTGTAGCATACAGCTACTTTTCCTGAAGGCTTTATCCGGTTTGCTTTACTAGTTTTCAAATGACGTAATCAAAAGTTATGTCTTAAATATGCTCATTTTACACAGAGAAGTAACGTCTTTGTTAAGGAAGCTTTTATTCAAAAACTAGTCGACAATTTTTTTTAAAGTAGTACTACGATAAAAAAAATCAGTTTTATTTTTTCTTCGGATTTCGAAACTATGTTTACTAAACACTCCCCAAGCGAAATTTTAAGCCTTAGCTTTAAGAGAAAGACCGTTTATTTAAACTGCAATTTTCCGTTTTAATGGTTCGCCATTATAACACAAGAAAGGATACAATGACGTCATTTACTCAAGAGCTGTAGAATGCAGTGTGTGAACACAGCTTATAAATTATGCAAACACGAGTTTGAGAGTCTGAAAGCTCAAAACTCCCGTGCTGCATACTGAATAAGGCACTTTCACACGCGCTTAAAATTTCGCTTGGGGAGTGTTTAGTAAACAAAGTTTCAAATCCGAAGAAAAAATAGAAGTGATTTTTTGATCATAGTACCACTTTAAATCTTGTGATCTCAAGTCTAACATATGCATGTATTGCACTATCCCTGTAAATTTCAAGCGCATTAAACCATTTTAAGGGCGTGAAATACAAATAACTGGTATAGGAGACGTATACACTCGCCTCTAAAATTTTCACTGCAGCATCATTTGTTGACAGCCAGTTTATTTCAGGAGTTTTTCTTTTGTCTATATTCTACATATTTGTGTGCTTAGGAATCAACAAGTTTACCATGCCTGCTTGCTACGCTTCGCTGCACAGGTAGCCCAAGCTCACTATGAGAGGAGCGCAGATATTAACCTGTTCCATTTTGCATATATTTTGACCTCTACAAAACATAACAGTTTGTATGAAAAATGCAGCAAATAGGTTTTAATTGCCATAAATGCGAAATAATTCACAATAATAAATGGTTCACCTTGTTTCTGTGTTATATTACTTGCTATATAATGGCCTTTTGGGGTGATTTGAAGCGTTTTGACCGAGAATAAGTGTCCTTGATTATTTGCACCTAACACTTAATAAGCGAAGCGAAAGGTGACACATTGATGGCCGTCACGTGACCGATTCAAAGTTATTTATTTGCTGTGAATCTCGAATTTTGGCACCTCTCTCCAAAATTCTTTAAGAGACCAATGGCCTTATATCGTAACAACAAATACATACCAAAAAAGTCCAACATTCGCGTTCTTTCCCTTATCAAAATCGCCATTTTCAAGCTCTCCACCATATCGAACCATCCGTGTGACGAACTGTTCGCGAATGCAAATTTCTGAGCTCTTTTCATTGGAAGACTTGCACAATAGGCCCTCAAGGCAAAAATATTCCGTGTATGGGAGGTGTATTTGACAAATTACATGCGAAATTTGAAAGTCGCACGTGAAGCGTGGTCGAAACGGCCGATTACTTTTTCCTTTTAAAAGTTTAAAACCCCTTGCTGATAATACTGGCATTTCGAATATCAACCTTCAATAGTATCAGGGGGAGTGAAAAAAGACCACCGTTTGACTTCTTAGTGTTCAAAATAAAATTACAAAAGTAAATGTGTTTTTGTTGTTGAATTTATTTAACCAAGTGTGCTTTTCCCGGTAAGGTCAAGGTGCTAAACTGGCGTAAATCACAAGTTCTGCATTTCGCACGCTTCGCGTGCGATTTTTAAATTTCGCATGTAATTTGTCAAATACACCTCCCATATACGGGATATTATTGTCCAGAGCGCCTATTGTGCAAGTCTTCCAATGAAAAGAGATCAGAAATTGTATTTGCGAACAGTTCGTCACACGGATGGTTCGATGTGGTGGAGAGATTGAAAATGGCGATTTTGATAAGGGAAAGAACGCCAATGTTGGACTTTTTTGGTATGCCATTGTTGTTACGATATAAAGCCATTGGCCTCTTAAAGAATTTTGGAGAGAGGTGCCAAAATTCGAGTTTTACAGCAAATAAATAACTTTGAATCGGTCACGTGACGGACATCAATGTGTTACCTTTCGATTCGCTTATTAAGTGTTAGGTGCAAATAATCAAGGACACTTATTTTCGGTCAAAATGCTTCAAATCACCCCAAAAGGCCATTTAATAGCAAGTGATATAACACAGAAACAAGGTGAACCATTTATTATTGTGAATTATTTCGCATTTATGGCAATTAAAACCTATTTGCTGCATTTTTCATACAAACTCTTATATTTTGCCGAGGTCAAAATATATGCAAAATGGAACAGGTTAATATATGCACTCCTCTCATAGTGAGCTTGGGCTACCTGTGTTCGCTAGTGCCCGGAGGGATCGTGAAAATTCTGTTCTTGGTACAATGACAATTGTAAGGGGACGGATGTTGTGACAGATTTTACCGCCAAGAACAGGACCACTGTTTGAGTGTCAGAGTAGTTTAATGTTCCAGAGCAAGCTCAGGTCTGAGAACTCAGAGCATCTTCAAGCGTATCTTCAAGTCCAGGTTGCTTACACGTTGCTTGTATTTATGCAAAATTCCCTAGAGTAATTACATTTCACAAGATTGATTCTACTGCAAACAGTATTGTTATGCAAGGAAAGAGGCATTCCAGCTGCTTTTCGCTTAGTGAACAAAAGAAATTCAGATTTGGCTCAGTTTGTTTACTTGTGCAAAAATTTGAAAACCTTCGGTTTTCTCAAGAGCCGAATTCCGATACAAGAATGTATCTCGCTAGGTTGGGAGATAATGAGTTAAGGAGGCTCGCAACAGTTTTTTTGGCCTTGGAGTGTATCTTTTGAAGTCAAAATTTCGCATAGAAGATAAACTTCGATTTCCTTGATACTACACCACCTTTTCAACATATGATCAAAG
>Ga0126336_10000847_pt1 | contig 14272 bp, 12 predicted proteins | sample SidCmetagenome_FD_92530 | JGI IMG/M metagenome (GOLD analysis project Ga0126336, IMG submission 92530) | Coral microbial communities from El Islote,Puerto Morelos, Mexico - Siderastrea C C metagenome | ecosystem: Host-associated > Invertebrates > Cnidaria > Coral | place: El Islote,Puerto...
AGTTCAAACCTGCATGACTGTGATAACATGTTCATGCCATCCAAGCTCAACAGATGAATGGATTGTCCTCGTTGCCTTGTAGCTAACAAAAGCAGCATGAGAAGCTTCAATGTTAAGTCCTTTAAGGAGAGCTGTTCCAATGGCTGTAGCGTCTTGTTTAAGTACTATAGCAATATCCCAAATGGTTTTGTATTTAGGCTGTGGTTTGCGTGTCTCATATATACCCTTTCAGAACCGGGACACAGCGGATGGGAGCCAAAGGGGTTGGGACCTTCAATAATGAGGATCAATGACGATGCAGATCTTGCAGTGTTTATCGTGGAATAACTTAATCCCTGATTGTATAAACCCATTAGAAATTGAAGAGCTTCACCTAATTTTGGGAAACTGTGATTGATTTTCCTTTCACTACAAAATGCCAGCCATCTTTCCACATAAGTTTTGTACTGAGTTTGAGTTCCTTTCCTCCATGAGGCCATGAGTATGTTGGTAATATCTGGAGAAAGGTCTTGTTGTGCAACAGTGTTCCTGATAAAGGACAGACTCTTGTGTAAAGGGTGTGGTTCCTTGAAGAGGGCATGATGTAGCAGGTGTGGTGATGGTTTGAAAATCCACGGTTGGCTGTACAGTAGTTGAAGAACAAGCGGAAACCAAGTCTGTGTTATCCACACAGGGATCAGTAATATTCCCTGTGCCTTGTCTTGTATTGTTTTTTGAACACATCTTGGGATCAGACTGAAAGGTGGAAATGCAAAAAAGCTAAAAGTACTCCAATCTATGGTTTCCATGAACAATAAACATCTAATTGGTTATTAAGCCTACTGGCAAACAGGTCAATGTCTTGCTCAGGAAATCCTGAGATTATCTTTTGAAAATACTCTTTGTTCAGTGACCACTCATGTTTGTCTGAAAAGTTACGTGACTGATTGTCAGCACTTGTGTTAAGCTTTCCAGCTATGCGTACTCCCGACACCCAAATATTCTTAATTATACACCAATTCCAGATTTCTTTAGCTAAGGTGTTCAGCTGGGGTAACTTGCTACCACCCATGTTGGTAATGTATGCAAAGCCGTTGTGTTGTCAATCTGCAATTGTACATGAGTGTTGCTAGTGTTGTTGCAAAAAATGCAGCCTGTAGTTCTAGAATGTTAATGTGCTTTGTGACCTCAGCGTCTGTCCACCTTCCACCTATCTCCTGATTACCAAGAGCTGCCCCCACCCCTTTTCTGAAGCATTTGTTGGTATAACCATGCTGGGATTGGGGCGTACAATATCTCGTCGGCATATTTCCAATCCACCATTCCAGCTCAGCTATGGAGCTACCTGTTAGTTGCATATGGGCTTTGTAGTTGCCTTTGTTTATTTTTAGTGCTTGGGTTTTTTCAGGCTCTAGGGAACGAATATGGGGTGGCCCTTACTGGGCTCCAGGAAAATTGGATACTAGAAGCTCTATCACTTCTGCAACGTCTGCTATTGTAGGGCTGCATTTAGTTAATAAACCTTGACAGGCTGTAACTAGTTTCTGGATTTTGCTTTCAGTAGGAGTTACTGTCATATCAGCGGAGTAAAGGAAAAACCCCAAAAATACAAGTCACTGAGTAGGGATTATAACGGACTTAGTAGGATGTAAATGAAACCCTAGTTTCTGAAATAGTGATGCCGTGACTTTAACATTCTCAAGGCACTCAGATGAGGTGTCACCTTGTAAGTAGGAATCATCAATGTAGCCCAAGCTCAGATACCCTAGGTTGTGCAGCGTTTCGTAAACTGGTTTAAGGAGCTTAGTAAAACCTCGTGGTGCACAGATGAGTCCATTTGCCATGCATGTATACTGGTAAAGTGTACCATGAAATATAAAGTTCAGGTATTTCTGGTGGGCGTGCGAAATGGGTACAGTGTAATATGCATCTTTTAGGTCAATTGAGGCCATGAAACATCCAGGCTCCATCATCTTTACTGCCGTTTCTAATGTGGCCATTTTGAAATGATGGTACTCAACAAAGTCATTGAAAGCCCGCAAATTAAGTATCATCCGGTAAGTGCCATCAGGCTTAGGTCGGAGAAAGATAGGGGAAATAAACTCTCCTGGCTCATGACTAGAATGTTTAATTACTCCCTTATTGACAAGGGTTTCAATTTCCTTAGCCACAACAGACTCACAGTAGCATGTTGTGTACGATTAAATACGCTTGACCGCACGCAGTCTTGTTCTGGCCTTAACCCAGAAGAGAAATTGATTTTCACTCCCTTAACAAAATTGTAATGTTGTGGGGTCTGAAGTTATGGTACGCCATTCAGACAAGGCGTTGACAATTTGGCAAGCTCGAAAGCTTGTCTGAGTGTGGAATAAAGCGTGTAGCTCATTATTAATACCATCAGCAATTGTTTGTTTTGTACATACCTTTGTTTTGGGAGTAATCGGAATTAATTTAGTTTCGCTCCCCCCCCCTACTTCTTGAATTTTGATCTTGGGGGACGGCCTTTGGATAAAAAATCATTTCGTGGCCGCTGGTATGGTTGGAATCGCCGATTACTTAGATGCCCCTGACTGCGCTGGGAACTTAAGTTGTATTTCCTGTTAGTCACTCGCGCTTGTTGTGGCCTGACTTTCCGTGCCAGTTTGTTTGCATCAGAAATATCTTTGGTTAGTTTGGATAATCCCCAAAGAAGTATTCGGAAGTAGGAGGGACTGTGATAGAATTACAGAGGGCCGAGTAGTCGCGACATAGGTCTTTTTTCATTGCTTGGCTCCTCGACGAATTCATATCAAGGAAGCACTGCATGACCAATGTTATGGTAATGTCAATGTTGACACAACGTCTTTGTCCTTCGCTTTGGTGTCTTCATTTTCGTGTTCGAGCACCAAATTGGTCGCTTTAATCATAGCCACAATGGAGGCAACAAGTGCGTTCTGTGACTTTTGCGATTTCCAGTCGCTTGTGCGAACTTGTGCGGGAATTTGGTTCCAGATGAGTGGGTTCACTCGCGGTGTGCGTAACCCCTCGACATTCCCGGGCCGTGGATATTTCTCAATTCTGGCTTGGACTTTGTCCTCCTGTAGTTTATCCTTCAGGAGTCCATTCATGAGCTTTACAAGCCCTTCATCCACATTACCGCCAGGTTTTTCCTCGATGGCTAGCTCCTGAACTATTTCAGCGAGCGGTTTTGTGCCTGAGGCTTTTGCCGCTGGGCTTTTGTTGGTTTCATCAGCCTTCGGTTCTTTCTCGCCTACAGCGGTTACCGCGTCACTCTCCTCGGCAATATCGTACTGTTCGTCATTGTCAACGGGTTTCATGAGAGCAGCGACTGTTTGTTTCAGGTCTTTCAACTTGCTCATCACTGACTTGATCATTGCAGTGAGAGTTGGTTTCTCTGAGGCAGGCGAGTCCTCGCTCACCGTGTTCGTGTCACTTTTCGCCGACATTTTTAAGAGGCGCGGCGGTTCGTAGTTTGGTGCTTCCAACTGCGTTGGAAAGCTAGCTTTCGTTTCAATAACCACCAACTACGTTGGCGTTATGTTGTTTCAACTGAGGCCCAATAGTTTTCAATTCTCAACTGCGTTGGGAAATAGGGCCAGCTTTTGTCAAATTTCTCGGGAGGTCGATCAGAGACGTCGTCCGCGCTTCAAGCATCCGTGCAGTGAGTCGCGCACGCGCTGTGCTATGTCATGGGGTCTCCTAGCCTCCGGTCATGTGAGAGAATTTCCTGAAGTTGCAGTTCAGAGATGCAAGAAGTCGATCGCATGGATTCGCTCTGTGTCTTCCTCAGCTGGAGAACGAACAGTTGTCGGCAGGTTCCCTGATAAATACATGTCAGGACTAGGTTTGTAGTGAATTTCAACATCCTAATCGCAGGATCGACCTCTGAAAGCGTTTTGAACGTGAAGCTAAGGGTTTCTTTCAGATAGATTCCATGGGCTTATGATCCGACCACAGCACAATTCTCCTCCCATAAAAATACTGGTGATTTCGCTCGAGGCCGAAGACTTGTGCTAGCAGCTCTTTCTCAGTTTGAAAATAGTTCCTTTTACTGGCTGTTAGAACTCCACTCGAATACTGACTTGCTATCTGCATTAGTACAAATCCTATACCACTGGGAGATGCATCTTCTCGGCCTTCAACTAATTCATTGGAATTGAAATACCATAGAAACTGCCGCTGAAGTGACAGCTTGTTTCACGCTTTCCAAGGCCGCCTCTCTTCTCGCCGGCCATGTCCAACACAGTGGCTCACACGGCTCTTAAAGTTTGCCTTAGGAACTTTGACTGGTAATTCACTAAGCCCACCAGCCTCCAGACTGCAGCCACATCAGTAGGTCTCTCCATTTTCAGAATGGCTTTAACTTTGTTGGGGTCAGGTTTCACTGCACGTCAATGTGCATTTCAAATTCTTTCGGCACCTTTCCAACAAATTAAGTAAATTGGCATCGTGATCCTTTGTAGCTTCTTTTATGATTCACATCACGGCCTGTAATGAGGATGTCGTTTGCAACTTTGTAAAATCCTTTCAGGCGTTCGAGGTTCTAATCCAACTTCTGCTGAAAATATTCTGGGGCTGCAGATCTTCCGAAGGGCATCCTCAGGCATCGATACCGGCCCCAAGGCATCTGGTATGTAGGCAACTTGCTTGAGTCCTCTTCAAGCTTGATCTGCAGGACTCCATCCTTAAGATCTGCTTTATAAAACACCTTTACCTCAGTTAACTCCGGGAGTATGCCATCCATAATTGGAAACGGATAGTGGCTTCTTTTAAGGGCTTGGTTCTGGTCCTAAGGTTCAATGCACACCCTTAATTTGCCGTTGGGTTTCTCCGTTACAACTTGGCTGGACACCCAGTCGGTTGGTTTCTCTTCTTCTCACTATATCACATTGGCTTTCTCTAAGTGGCCAAGTTCCGGGGCGGCATAACTGCCGGGGTCACATTTTCGCCGACATCATGATAGGACTCATCGATTTTCTCCATGGTAAGGCCGCGATAATTTTCCTCAATCACAGCGTCGTTTACTCGCAAAATGTTCTGCTGTTGGACAGTTATTAGTCTCATTTGCTGTGTCGCTGAGGAACCAAGAAGAGGAGTGTAGTTTTCTTGGACAACTGCAAATTCCGCTCAGTATTTTTTCTTGTTCTTTTTTACCTTCGCTTTTAATAATAATAATAATAATCTTTATTGAGGGAACTTTTTCACTTACATGTGGTTTTCGAAAAGGACCTCAAAGATTAATACTAAATTTCGCAAGGTGATCTTTGCCAACCCAAGTACGATCAAATTCGTCCTGGAGTAGGCAGTTAACTTTAGGTTGGTTTTGAGAATGACAGTTCTTTCGTGGAGAAGTTTCCGAGGCAATACATTGCACGAGACACCCGAATTGATTTGCATCTTCACTATTTCATCTCCTACCTCCATGCGGTACGAAGGGCTAGTTTTTGTACTTTGACACGTCAACAGTGTTAGCGTTTTGGTCAACAGACACTGACAGGATCTCTTCTACTGATGAGTAGCTGAGTCCTAGATCTGTGTTTTCGTCTAGCTGGTTTAGTTTTCTGGATTCACTAGGCCCTCACTAGCAACTTGAAAATGGGAAAAGTCCTGGGAACGAGGTTGCCTCACTAGGCTTCTTGTTGTCAAACTTTGCAGCGAAATGATTCATTTTCCCACACTTCGAAATACTTCAAATTTCTCCTGACAACAAGAAGCCTAGTGAGTCCAGAAAGAAGCACTCCAATCAAAGAAGAATCAGCCTAGTCGACGAAAACACAGAGCTCAACTACTCACCAGAAGAAGACATCCTGTCAGGGCGTTTGTCTCTTTTTCGCTCCTGTTGTCGACCACAGAATGTCCATTCAAAAAGGAGCGGACTTTGAGGACTTTTACTGCTTTCTTTGGCTGCCGGTGTCTTTCGTTTTTTTTCCTTCTTCGGTAGGTTTACTTTTCTCGCAGAGGTTTGGCTTGGTGCCATGTCTTTCAATTGCTCTGCAGTAGCATCGATCACCCGACACATGTCAACACACTTTGCTAGCGTTAAATCAGATTCTTGCAGTAATTTTCGTCGCACCGCGGAGTTATCCTGGACACGACAAACAATTCGGTCGAGGTCGAGGTTATCCTTTAAGCTTCCAAATTCCCTAGTTTCAGCGAGTGCCCTGAGTGAGGTCACATGCACATCTATCGATTCTGTTGATTCCTGTGGATGATTGTTAAATTTGCATTCCAAATCTGCCTCTACTGTTTACACACTTTAGAAAGAGTCCCACTGATCTCGAGTTTAGGCGGTAAAGACACTCAAACAACGAGCAAAATCTTCATCTTCACGTCTGCTCTAACTCAGCCGTTGATTTATTCCTCAATAGTCTTCCACTGGCAAATAACTTAATCGCAGCACGCCACCACAGGCATAGTAAAAATCTTTTATTAGGAAGTTTTCTCACATACGTGGTTTTCAGAAAGGTCCTAAATAAAGATTACAAAAGTAAAATGTAAAAAATAATAAAACAAGATGCAATAAGTAGGAAGAAACTATGTTTTTCATGCTTATGCAGCACTGCATAAGCATGACTGACAGGAAAAGATGCAAGCTGGTTATAACTGAATCGTTCTATTGCTGTCGGTGGCGGTTTTGGATGGCCGTTGTGCTCCGACCAAATTGTGCACATGGCACACACAAATTCCAAACGTAGTTCAAAAACAATTTTCTTTCGAGAACCAGAATTTTTTGTGTGAGCGGATCGGGCAAATACATTTTTTTTCGGCGAAATGTTTGACCAAGTGGGGTAATTGGGTCTCTAAGTTACATGCATTGTCCTCCTCTTTTTCTACTGTTTGAGCAAGTCGGACTGTTTTTTTTAAATATGGCTTTCGTGAGCTTCAAATCGCCACTAAGGGTAAACAAAAAACAACAACAACAACAACAACAACAACAAAAACAAACGAAAAAGCCAGGCAGTAATTTTCACACTCAACAATTTCTAAAGCCCGAAACTTCTTCTTCAGTTTTGGTAAACTTTTCACTAGTTTTGAGAAACCGATACATCCATCAAAAATGCACAACGCATCACATAAACAGAGGATGGTAAGGCTGTGGTTTCAGGTAATTTTGGTATACAATGTCGTCCAGATTCAACTCAAAGATTATGATTGCCTAATCGCAATTTGCCTGCAGCCTGTTTCCTGTGTGTTTCGGATTACTGATCCGGTCATAAATATTCAGATTTGCTTATAACAGTTTCAGAATTGAATAGAAGCTTTTCTTCTTATTAGATTTTTTACGGTCTACGATGTTTGATACTCTTTTATTTGGGCGGGGATAATATTTGTAAAATTGTGTGTTGTCTTTCCACTGGATTCTTGATGCCATCACACACACCCAGATTTCTGAGCTGTATGATAATATAAGAAGAAGAAAATTATCAAATAGTTAATGGCTCAAAGCGATAGGACGTTTATGGAAATCAAGATAACGCTTAGAGTAAGTTGTCTTTGCTCTTTTACATACATTGGAAATTTCTCGTCTCTGCTGATAAACCTTTCACTGAAAGGAAGCCACCATTCACTTAGCTTATCACATTTTGATAACTGACATTTTTGTTTTTAGATTTAACTCTCTCCTTTCTTAAACTAAAGTAACTAAAGATCGTAGCAGTAGCAGTTTATCAATGCACATATTAAGTTCTTTTAAAAACTTAAGCTTCCTTCAAGCAAACTTTGGCTGGGAAAACGTACGAGGCAAAGACAGAATTTGTAAAAACAAATAGCTGTTAAAACATCCTTTCCAAACTTCTACCCGACACAATATAAGTTGACAAGAAAGAATAATTTGCACATTGATAGTTCAACAAAAGCATACCAGTCTTCTACACTCTCTTGAAGAACATAGTAGAAATTAAACTTTCGGGGGGAAAATCTGTTCAGTTAAATACCAAAATTTTCTACTTTTAACTTGGGCTCAGAATAACTACTAACTCCAATGTCACGCAAAAAAAAATCCCACTTTGAATATTAGGCGTAGCTGTAGAAGATAGAGCTTTATATTCTCGGGTCCATTTTCGCTCCTAGTGTAAACTGTATTTACGAGACTTATAACAAGTCTGCCACTCTTGGTCTAAGTAATGACATTTATTTAAAACAAATTGACAAGTAAACTGGCCACAAGTCGACTTCTTAAGCCAAAACCTGCGATCAGGCCGAATTTTAGCAGCGGTCTTATATTCTCTTGGTTCCAAGGTTGTTATGCTAAGGGGTGATACTGGGGACAAGCTCTCGGTATATATAAAGTGCTCCTTAGGTGTCGTCACAAATAGCTTCAGTCTGACAAGCAAGTCCAGCTCCTGGCCTTCTCGTGTGGCTTAACCTCTAAGCCCAGCGGAACGGTTTCTACTGACAAGAGAAGAGGCAAGGGCGAGTTTTCTGGCGCCTTAAAACCAGTGGATTTGGGTAGATGGGCCATGGCAGGCAATCAGTCTAGGGGAAGGAGCCTCCGACTACAAACCACCTCTCCTCGAGGTAAATAGGGGTTGACATAGGGCTAACTACCCTACGCGGAAAAACAGTTACTGAAACGTCAACGGGGATATCACAGATGGGAAGAGCAGGTAGTCACAAAGGACTAGTATGAAGCGTGGCAGCCAAATGCAACAGGAAGCAACCATGCGGATGCCCCTACTCACACCCAGACATAACACACAGTTTGGAACATGGAACGTGAGAACTATGTTTGAAGCTCGTAAAACTGCTCAAATCTCCTCAGAAATGCGTCAGTAACATCTTTCAGTGGTTGGGCTCTGCGCGACTAGATGGACCCAAGCAGGACAACTTCACCTCGCGACTGGTGAGACTCTACTGCACTCCGGTCATGATGATGATACCAACTCCTTCAGTGTGTGGTTGCCCCCTACTGCTGTCAGAGGTAGCCTCAAAAGCACTAATGGAATAGAAAGCAGTATCATAAAGAATCATAACAGCAAGATTCTATACAAAAGTAAGGAAAGTGCTATTCATCCAATGTTATGCACCAACTAATCATACATACATACATACATCAGTGATCAATTTATTAAAAAAAAATATGTACAATACTAATACCTAATCGAATAACATAAACTATACAAACGGCATGGTTAGTTAAAAATTACAATAAATATTACTATTACAATTGATGTACAAATCATACAGAATCATACAGAAGAGCAGGCTAGAATAAAATGAATTTCTAGTAACAATTACAGGATGTGGTCAACTCAAAAGCAAAGAAAGACATATTGACCCTAATGGGCGACTTCAATGCAAAAAGTAGACAGTGTAAACACAGGGAAAGAACTTGTGATGGGAAAAGAAGGTCTTGGAACAATTAAGGGAAATAGAGATATTTTTCTGACTTCTGTGCCTTCAACAGCCTGGTCATTGGAGGGAGTATATTCCAACACAAGAAGATTCATAACGTAACCTGGATATCACCTGATCACCATACAGAGAACCAGATAGATCATATATGCATCAGCAGCACATTCAGGAGATCTCTGTTGGATGTGAGAGCTAAAAGAGAGGCAGACTTGGGCTCAGACCCCCATCTAGTCGTTGGAAAGGTCAGACTCAAGCTAGGAACTATAACAACAGGAACCTGAAAGTAGGGTACACGTTTAACACAGAACTACTAAAAGACCAGGAAACTAAGCAAAAATTCCATGTTGAACTTTCCAACCGCGTTGAGGCACTTCTAGACATAACTGAAGAAGATGCATCCATGGAACAGTGCTGGGAACAAACCAGGGATGTATGGAAGGAGACATGCGAGACTGTCTTAGGAAGGAGGAAAAAACAACACAAGGAATGGATATCTGTGGGCAAATTATCTAAGATTAAAGAAAGAAAGGAATGCAAGACAGCCTTACATAGCAGCAAGACAAGAGCTGCAAAAGCAGAGGCGCAACAGCGATACAACCAAAAAATAAAGAAGTAAGGAAAGAGATGTGTAAAGACAGATAGTAGAAACTTTGTCGAGGACCTATGCAAGCAGGCGGAGGAAGCCGCAGGAATAAAGAACATAAAGGAAGTTTCTATCATCACAAGAAAGTTAGCTGGAAACAGACGGGTGGCAGAACAACCAGTCAAGAACAAAAAAGGTTGTCTCCTAGCTAACACAAAAGCACAGCTAGAGAGATGGAAAGAACGCTTCCAGGAGCTTCTCAACCGCCCAGTTCCATCAGAATCACCAGAAATACCAGCAATGAAAGCTCCTCTAGACATCAACACAAGTAGGCCAAGCAAAGCAGAAATTAAAACAGCAATAAAGCACCTCAGGAATGGAAAAGCAGCAGAGTCCATTACTTCAGACATCCAAACATCAGTGGAAATGTTGTACAACCTGTTTAGGAAGATCTGCGAGACAGAGAATGTACCATCTGAATGGAAGCATATAACAGAGTTGCCTGGGGGATTTCAAGGATTGTAAAAACTGCAGAGGGATCACTCTTCTATCAGTGCCCAGCAAAGTCTTCAACAAAATGCCATTGGAGAGAATGAAAACTGCAGTAGATGGGCGCCTCCGTGATGAACAGGCGGGCTTTGGAAGTGACAGATCTTGCACGGTCCATATTGCCACTCTACGCATAATCATTGAACAATCAATATAGTGAATCTCCTCCCTGTACATGTGCTTTGTTGACCTTGAGAAGGCCTTTGACAGTGTGGATAGGGAGACACTTTGGAATCCCTTACAACATCACGGGATATCCAGAGAAGATCCTCACGCTTATAAGATCAGCAAACGAACCATTCACCTGTCAAGTAATCCATAACAACATGCTAACAGAGCCTTTCAACATCTTTACTGGAGTTAGGCAAGGGTACCGTCTCTCACCATTCCTGTTTTTGCTGAAGGTAGACTGGGTGATGTCAACGACCACATCAAGACATGCCAGAGGGATCCAGTGGACTCTTCTCAAACACCTAGAAGACCTGGATCTCGCTGATGACATTGCTCTCCTATCCCATAGGCATAAGGATATGGAAGAGAAAACAGCAATATTAGAACAACAGGGTGGAGAAGTAGGTTTGAGGATAAACCACCCAAAGACAAAAACTATGAGAATTAACAGTACATATACGGAAAAAATTGACATGAGAGGAGTGGAGCTGGAAGATGTGGGCCAACTCACATACTTGGGCAGCACTGTCAGCAAGGAGAATAGCACACATCAAGATATCATATCAAGGATTGGAAAGGCAACAGCTGTATTTAAGACCTTACGGCCTATTTGGACAGAATCTGCCACTTCTACAAAAACAAAAATCAAGATCTTTAATTCCAATGTAAAATCTGTGCTGCTATATGCCTGCGAGACCTAGCAAACAACCAAAGCAGCAACACACAGGCTTCAGACATTCATCAGCAGATGCCTGCGAAACATTTTGAAGAGGAACTATGAAGGAGAGCTGGTCAACAGCCTGTGGAGACACAAGTTATAAGAAGAAAGTGGAGATGGTTGGGCCACAACCTGCGAAAAACACCAACAAGAACAGTCCGTCAAGCTCTTAGGTGGAACCCACAAGGCCAACGCAAGAGAGGCAGACCGAAGACCACACGGAGGAGGACAGTTGAGGCAGAGGGAAAACAACTGGGAAAAACATGGGGGCAGCTGGAAACACTAGCCCGGGACAGGAGGAAATGAAGAGCCCTGGTTGATGACCTATGCTCAGCAAGGAGTACAAGGGTTTAATTCAAGTAAGTCGTCTTATATTCTTTTATGTGGGGCGCTCGCTATCGTTTCACGTTTCTCGCGGGAATGATTTACCAAGCGAAACGAAGATAGAGCCCATGAGCGACAAAGCAGCAAGACTCGCCACGCGACAAACTGGACAATGCCTGTGACAGAGTTAATTGACGACTAGTCGAATACCGCCTATCTCTTGAGTTTTGACAGCCGAAAGTCGCGCTGTTTTTGTTGTTGTTTTCTGAATTTTGGGTGTTTAAGTTCATGTTCGTATAGAGACCGACGGCGTCTCTCGCACCATGCTTCATGTAAAATGAAATATTCGAGCGTTTACATACTGTCGAATCCTGCTGAAAAAATGGCAGAAGTTACTCTCGAACTTAAGCGCTAACCACCTTTTTGAGGCTTCAAGTAAAGTAGAAAGTATGAACGTTCATGAACATATTACTACACTAGGGTCGGAGCAATAACCCTTTACTAAACAATGTCAAGAAAGAATTCGAATCACCTTTTATCACAGGAGAAATTTGATTTGACGTCAACACTATGGCCGCTGGTTCCTCGTACGCTCGATTTTCATTACGGTACAGTATGCTGCCCAGTTTTCGTACACTTTCAATTGCAATCGCTATATCTTTTCGTCTGTAAGATGAAAATTTCTGAGGTTTCTTTTAGAGACTGTCCATTTACTTACCTTTAATATGTACAAAGATTTGCCGCTTGATCGACGTTTCTTCAAAATTATGCCATTTTCCCAAAAACTCCTAAGTTGCCCAGTCTACGTTCACCTGGCCCAGTCGTACATCCACAAAACAAGATTTTTCCACGAAAACGCTCGACGCAAACTGATGTGTCAGCGACTCTACTGCATGCTTATATTGTTTTGTTTTCGATTTGTGGATAGAAATCGGCTTAGCGACCAATGTTTGGTGTACAAAGCGAATGGTTGATTGGGGGTGGATGTTCAATCTATCCTGCAGTTTTGATTTTTGTAGTCCCCCACTTTTGAGCGGATTTTCTTACGCTCAATCCACCGTCGCGTACGTCATTCACTGCCTTTGCAAAGGTAGTTGACCGATTACTGTTCTGCATCAGTACAGATGTCAAGAAAAGGCCTGCAAAAGATTCGACGTTTTACTTCGTTTCCGCTTTCTCCTTTAAAATAGCAAACGTTTTACTTTCGTTTCCGCTTACCCTTGCTTTTGGTAGCTGCTTTTGTCATGTTTATTAAAATCGCAACAGAGTGAAAAAGACTGGCAAAGTAACGACATTTCAAGGTGTATGTCAACATTCTATGCATACACATCTACTTTAGTTTATTACATTCACGTTTTAGATTGTTTGCGTGAGATCAAGTCTAGCAAATATTCTTGACCTTTGACAGCGTCGCTGTAATTTTGTTGTCACCGCAACAGATACATATTGCACTGTAATTTGCAAGGGTTGTTGTGTTATCTTTGCTACACTGGCAGCTTACTAGTTTTCAAACAGTAACTTGTTTAAAAATAGGTTTTGAGAAAGGCGCCGCTAAGTGTACGAAAACTGGCACAGTCGGTTGAAATGTATGCTAAGATTTTCACCGCTAAAATTCAGGAGCAGTTAAATTTAAGCTGGCGTTGAAATTGCTTCTATTCACTTTCATCTTTTATCTATCATCTCTCTAAAAATCATGAAGCTCCTTACAAAATTACCTACAAAACGGGCTATTTGTTTATCTAAGGGTACCTTTACTGTGCAGTGAAAAGTGCAAATATCAGCCGCTAAACTTTAACTGACCTCGAAAGAAATTGTCCACACTGACCTGCTTCTTCGTCAAAAAGCCAACCAAAACCGGCAATTTATAGCTGAAATGTTCCCATTATTTTTGGAATTCTTCGGTGAACGAAGATTTGAACGACCGATGAAAATAAGCAAATAAAGGTTTTTTGTACGAAAACTGGGCAACATACTGTAATTGGAATGAATTTATTCCTTTTAATAAGTCGTCGTGAAAAGGAAAGACCTAAAGGATAGCTTGGAACTCGACGGCGCATATAGAAGAAATAGGAGAGCTTGAAGGGAAGAAATCCTAGTTCGAGGACATACTTGTGTTTTCAGAACGAGGGGATCTGTAATGCGACCATCTGGAAAGGACCGCTCGAGCAGTACTCTTTCGTTTAGATTTTCAAGTACTTCTTTCACTTCAACGGTAAAATAAATTACATATTTGATTGTGAAGTTAAGTAGTAAGAATTGTAAAATTGAGCCAGTTTACATGTTTACGATAATTTTCTTGACATCGTGGTTTGAAAAATTTGTAAACATTTGGTGAAAATAGCCGTGAAATTAATTCCCGCCTCGAGCTGAATTCCTGGCGGGTAACTTTTCTCCAGGCGAAAATAAAAGGCTGTTTGCTTTCCCGGGTGCTGATCAAAATAAATGTCTTTTTTTTTTTTTTTTTTTTTTTCTGAAGGTTTTCTGCCCGTTTTTTTTTTTTTTAAAATTTTATTTAACCTATTTTTTTTTTTTGTTTTTTTTTTTTTTTTTTTTTTTTTTTATGAATTCCTTTTTTTTTTACTGCCGCTTTTTTG